>Ga0182012_10001317_pt1 | contig 27284 bp, 23 predicted proteins | sample 612S2SmetaG_FD_120486 | JGI IMG/M metagenome (GOLD analysis project Ga0182012, IMG submission 120486) | Permafrost microbial communities from Stordalen Mire, Sweden - 612S2S metaG | ecosystem: Environmental > Terrestrial > Soil > Wetlands > Permafrost | place: Sweden: Stordalen | collected...
ATCGACACCCCTTGGCCTGAGCACAACGAACTCCGTGCTGGCCAATGACATTTCGGAGGGCAAACTCACTACGTTCCAGATGCGTGGAATTCTGGGGTTCAGCTTGGCAAACAACACGCACGGCTCAGACAACAAGAACTTGCCGCTCTTCACACGTCCGGCGTCGACGAGCTGTGGTTTCGCGCCGTCGTCGAACGCCGGAAGGCTGAAATGGGCAACCACGGAATCGAATTCATCAGGCTCGCGAAATGTTGTCGAGCGGCTCGCCAGGCTCGACAATGGCACGTGAGCGGAGACCGAACCGACGGTGGCCACCATCAGGCTCTCGGCGGCCTCGATCACGCGCTCGCTGGTGGCGATCTTGTCGTCGATGGCGCCGAGCAATGCTGAAATCCGGAGGCGTTCGTGGGGTGCGACGGCCCCGACCGAAACGTCGCGCAGAATTCCCTGGTTGAGAAGAGGCTGCCCTGATCCGGTCCGGTGCTCGTTGAGCCGACAAGTCTGCAGCGCGTAGTACCAATACCGCGTCTCGTCGGGGTTCTTGGCCCTGCACACCAGCGCGTTGTCGGTAACCCAGACATCGCCATCACAGTAATGCAGACTGCCGCAATATGATCCGACGCGACCAAGCACTATCAGCGGGCCTCGGGCATTGTGTTGCGCCGCGTACCCGATTGCCCCGTTGGCGCCATAGACGGGATAGCGCCCATCCGCCTCCCGCGCCGGCGAGGTGCTGCCATTGCTGAAGTCGAGGTGGTCACCCAGCCTGACTTTCACCGCAGGCGCTCCACTTGCTCGCGGACGACTACGTCCTGTCGGGCGGATTCATCGAGCGCCTCCAGCAGGTCCTTCGTCAGCCGCGCGATCTTGTCGTCGACCGGCTCGGCGTCATCGACAGCCGCGGGCGCACCCACATACCGCCCCGGCGTGAGCGCGTAGCCAGCGGACTGGATTTCGTCGAGCGACACCGATTTGCAGAAACCCGGAACATCCTCATAGCAAATGCCTTTCGTGGTCGCCGACGCGGACACGCACCACGCGTGATAGGTGTCGCCGATTCGGACTATCTCCTTGTTCGTCAGTGCGCGTTCGGCGCGATCCACCAGGTAGCCAAGCTCGCGAGCGTCGATGAACAGCACTTGCCCGGCCCGGTCGGCCTTGTCCATGCAGAAGAACCACAGGCACACCGGAATTCCCGTGCTGCGAAACAGCTGCGCAGGCAGCGCGACCATGCACGACACCAGGTCCGCGTCGACGATACGCGCCCGAATGTCGCCTTCGCCCCCCGTGTTCGACGACATCGAACCGTTCGTCATCACCACGCCGGCCTTACCAGTTGGCGCCAGCTTGGACAGGATGTGCTGAATCCAGGCGTAGTTCGCGTTGCCGGCCGGCGGAACTCCGAAGCGCCAGCGCGGGTCTTGCTCGTCGCGCGCCCAATCCTTGATGTTGAACGGCGGATTGGCCATCACGTAATCCATGGGCACGTCGGCGTGTTGGTCGCGGACGAAGGTGTCAGCCCACCGCTGCCCCAGTCCCGCGTCGTCGATGCCGTGGACGGCGAGGTTCATCTTGGCCATCCGCCAGGTCTCCTCGACGCTCTCCTGTCCGTAGATGGAGACGCCGGTCGGGTCGCCGTCGCGCCGACGGATGAAGTTCTCGGTCTGGACGAACATCCCGCCCGAGCCGCAGCACGGGTCGTACACCCGTCCGCTTGACGGCTCGAGGACCTCCACAATTACCCGCACGACGCTGGGCGGGGTGAAGAACTCGCCGCCCCGCCGTCCCTCCGTGCGGGCGAAGTTGCCGAGGAAATACTCGTACACCTCCCCCATCAGGTCGCGGGCGCGACACTGACCCGGTCCGCTGAATCGCGCGCTGCTGAGCAGTCCGATCAGCTCGCCGAGCCGACGCTGGTCGACGCCGTGGTACCGGTGCGGCAGCATCCGCGCGAGCGTGGGGTTTGCGGTCATCACCGCGTCCATCGCCCGGTCGACGAGCTGGCCGATGTTGTCGGCTTTCGCATTGTCTGCCAATGACTTCCAGCGTGCCGCCGACGGCACCGTGAACGTGCCGTTGAGTCGCTCGTCATCGGCGTCGGAGACGTATTTGAGGAATACCAACCCGAGGATGACGTCCTTGTACTGGCTGGCCGGTAAAGTCCCGCGCAGCTTATTGGCGGCCTTCCAAAGTGTGTCTTTCAGCTCTTTCGTCGTCGCTGGCGCCATCAGCTGACCCGCTTGGCCGCCGTGCGCAACTGTCCGGCCAGATCGCCGCGGCCGGCTACGCTGAACCCGCCCAGTCCCAGCCAGGACGCCATCGATTCCAGCTCGCCGGCCAGCGTGGCGGCAACCCGGGCCCGCGGCACTCGGCCATCGGTAGAGGCTTCACCGAACGCGCCCAGCACTCGCAGCGTGTCCGCGGCGCGGTCGGCCTTGAGGTCCACCCGCGCAACAAGGTGTCCATCCACCAGCAGCGGCCACACGTAATAACCGTACTGGCGCTTAGCCGCTGGGGTGTAAATCTCTATGCGGTAAATGAAATCAAACAGCCGCTCCACCCGGGGCCGGAAGAAGATCAGCGGATCGAACGGACACAGCAGCGCGGTGCCGCGGTCCAACCGGGGCACCCCACGGCCGCTCCGCAGGTACGCCGGTGCCGACCAGCCGTCGACATCCACCCGCTCGATCTCGCCCGTGGCCAGCAGCTCCGCGATGGCCGGCTTGATCTGCTGGGCCGACAGCCGGAAGTAGTCGCGGATGTCGGCCTCGCTCCCCACCCCCAGTGCGGTGGCCGCCCGCAGGGTGAGCTCACGAACGGCCTCGTCGTCGTCGACCTCGCGGGCCAGCACGCGCGATGGCAGCACCCGTTCTACCAGGTCGTAGTGCCGGGCGAAGCCCACTCGGGTGGCCGTCGTGAGCACCCCGGACGCAAACAGCGCCTCGGCGACCCACTTGGTGTCGCTGCGCCCCCACCAGGGACCTTTCGCCCCACGCGGCTCGGCCTCAAGGTGTGCCTCGATCTGCCCGGCGGTGCTCGGCCCGAGTCGCGCGATGGCGGCGACGATGTCTTCGGCGAGTTGCGGATTGGCCTTGACGATGTGACTGCCCCACCGGCCATGGCGGTACTGGCGCATCCGCCAGCGCAGCAGCGGCCAGTCGTCGACGGCCACCAGCGCGGCCTCGTGCGCCCAGTACTCCGCCAGCAGCCGCGATCTCAATGGGCCCCACGCAGCGCGGTCCAGCACGTCGCGATCGTAGGGGCCGAGCCGGCTGAACACCGGCGCGTAATGGGCACGGACGGCCACCGACACCGAATCCAGCTGCAGCACTTGAATCCGCGAGATCAACCGCTTGAGGTGCGCGCGGGTGACTGCCCCGGCCGGCTTGGGCTCGGTGAAACCTTGTGCCGCGACCGCCACCCGGCGGGCCTGCGCGGCGGTCAAGGCGCTCATGAGCGCGCGTCGCGACGATGCAGAGCGAAGCGATGGGGTGGGGGTACCTCCCGCTTGCCGGGGAGACCGGCGCTCATGAGCGGTGGTAGCTGTGAAACCGGTACCGCAGCCCGGAGCGGCTCACCAGCCACTGCCCCGTCTGGCCCAGCCACGCATCGTCGAGCACCGGGGCCAGCGCATCGTCGTCGTCGCGCGGCAGATCGATATCCACCTCGGTGACCTCACACCGGGTGGCGTGCGGCAGCGCAAGACCATAGATCTGCCCGCCGCCGATCACCCACGTCTGCGGCTCTGTCTCAGCATTGGTGAAAGCCTGATCGAGTGAAACGAGTACCTCTGCTCCATCAGCCACGAAGTCAGTCTGGCGGGAGAGTACGACATTCCGGCGGCCGGGCAATGGCCGAACTCTGGCCGGCAAAGAATCCCAGGTCCGCCTGCCCATCACGACGGTGTGGCCCATGGTCACCTGTTTGAAGCGGGCCAGGTCCTCGGGCACCCGCCACGGGATGTCGCCGCCGCGGCCGATCACACCGGACGTCGACTGAGCCCAGACCAGGCCCAAGAGCGTCATACAGCGACGGGAGCTTTGATCGCCGGATGGGGATTGTAGTTCTTGACGACGACATCGTCGTATGTGTAGTCGAAGATCGAATCCCTTTGGTTTAGAGAGAGTTCCGGGTACGGCCGTGGGTCGCGGCTGAGCTGGACCTGCACCTGCTCGATGTGGTTGTCGTAGATGTGACAGTCACCGCCGGTCCAGACGAAGTCACCGACCGAAAGGCCGGTCTGGGCGGCCATCATATGCGTGAGCAGCGCGTAGCTGGCGATGTTGAAAGGCACGCCCAGAAACAGGTCGGCGCTGCGCTGGTAGAGCTGGCAGCTCAGCCGCCCGTCGGCAACATAGAACTGGAAGAACGCGTGACACGGCGGCAGCGCCATTTGCGGGATCTCCCCGACGTTCCAGGCCGAAACGATGATGCGCCGGGAATTCGGATCGGTGCGCAACAAATCCAGCGCAGCGCTGATCTGATCGACGTGTTCGCCCGAAGGGGTCGGCCAGGATCGCCACTGCACACCGTAGATGGGCCCGAGATCGCCTGTTTCACTTGCCCACTCGTCCCAGATGGTGACTCCATGCTCGTGCAACCAGCCGACGTTCGAGTCGCCACGCAGGAACCACAGCAACTCGTACACGACCGATTTGAGATGCACCTTCTTGGTGGTCAGCAGCGGGAACCCGGCCGAGAGGTCATAGCGCAACTGCTGGCCGAACAGGCTGCGGGTCCCGGTGCCGGTCCGGTCAGATTTCGCCGCACCCGTCTCGAGCACCAGGCGCAGCAGATCCTCGTAGGGCTTCGCAATCGGCACGCGGCCAGCTTAGCGGCGATCGCGAGCGCGGCGAAGCCGGGCGCGGCGGGTCGGCGCCGATTATCTACGCGGCGATCGCGAGCGCGGCGAAGCCGGGCGCGGCGGGTCGGCGCAGATTGTCTACGCGGCGATCGCAGGCGCGGCGAAGCCGGGCGCGGCGGGTCGGCGCCGATTATCTACGCGGCGATCGCAAGGAGTAGAACGGATGCCATGCCGAACATCAGCGACACCGTCACCACTCCCGATGGCACCTGCCCCGTGCATCTGGTAACCCCGGAAGGGGACGGCCCCTGGCCCGGCGTGGTGATGTTTCCCGACGCGGGCGGCGTCCGCGACGCCTTCGAACAGATGGCCACCAAGCTGGCCGGATACGGCTACGCGGTGCTGCTGCCGGACGTGTACTACCGCGCTGGCGATTGGGCCCCGTTCGACATGCTCAGCGTGTTTGGGGACAAGCAGGAGCGCAATCGACTGATGTCCATGATCGGCAGTCTGACGCCGGACAAGATCACCGGCGACGCCACTGCGTTCTTCGACTACCTGGCCGCGCGCCCCGAGGTGGCCGGGGAGCGCTTCGGCGTGTGCGGCTATTGCATGGGCGGGCGAATCTCGCTGATGATGGCCGGTCGCCTTCCGGACCGCGTCGCAGCCGCGGCGTCCTTCCACGGCGGCGGCCTGGTAACCGACAGCCCCGACAGCCCGCACCTGCTCGCCGACCGGATGACCGCCACGGTGTACGTCGGCGCCGCCGAGAACGACGCATCCTTCACGACCGAGCACGCGGAGCAGCTGGACAAAGCGCTGACGGCCGCGGGTGTGCAGCACACCATCGAGTGGTATCAAGCGGCCCACGGTTTCGCGGTCCCGGACAACGAGCCCTACGACGCCGCGGCCGCCGAACGGCATTGGACGGCGATGGCGGACACTTTCGGTTCAGCATTGGCGCGTTAAGTCCCGGCGGGTCCGGGCCCGCCGGCCCAAATGCAAACGGCCAGCCCGGCAACGCGGGAACGCGGGAACGATCTAGCGAGTCGCCTAGCTTGGAGGCAGGTCTACCAACTCGGCCAAACGCGCTCGATGCCGGTAGGCGGTGCCAAGCGCCAACTGATCGCTCTTGGCCCGCTTGAGATACAGGTGCGCCGGATACTCCCAGGTCATCCCGATGCCGCCGTGCAGCTGCACGCATTCCTCGGCGGCGTGTACGGCGATGTCACTGCAGTAGGCCTGTGCGAGCGCCGCGGCGGTGCCCGCGTCTTGATCACCCCGGGCGCACGTGTCCGCGGCGTATCGGGCCGCCGCCGTGGCCGAGCCGACCTCTAACCAAAGATCGGCCAGCCGGTGCTTGATCGCCTGGTAGGAGCCGATCGCTCGGCCGAACTGCTTGCGCTGCTTGACGTAAGCCAGCGTGGTGTCGAAACACCATTGCGCCACCCCGAGTTGTTCGGACGCCAGCAACGCCGCGCCCGTATTCAGCGCTGCCCTGAGGGCAGCATCCGCCGGGCCGACGTGCGATGACGTGACCCCCGACAACCGCAGGTCCGCAAGGGGTCTCGTCATATCCAGCACCAGCAGCGGCGACACCTCGAGACCAGCGGCGCCCCTGGAGACGGTGTGCAGTTCGAGCCCGTCCGGGCCCGTCACCGGTACCACCAGCACGTCGGCCTCGGCGGCGCCCGCGACGCTGGTGACCTGCCCGCTGAGTCCGTCGGCGCCGATGTTGACCCCGGCGACCGAATCGCCCGGCGCAGTCGACAATGGCACCGCCAGCGCCGCCGTGATCGCACCCCGAGCGAGCTCTGACACGGTCTTGGTGTCTCCCGCGCTCAACAGCGCGACCGTCGCCAGGATCGAACTGGACAGGAACGGCACCGGCGCGACGGCCCGGCCGATCTCCTCCATGACGACCGCGGCCTCGCGCGCGCTCGCCCCGGCCCCGCCGAGCGACTCGGGAACCAGCAGCCCAGCCACCCCGAGCTCCGCGGCCAGGGCGCGCCAGGCCTCCGAGAACTGTTGCGGCGGTGAGTCATAACACCGCGCCACCAACTCGGGTGGGCAGCGGTCGGCGAAAAGATTGCGAACGCTGTCGCGCAACGCATCCTCGGTATCGGAATAAAGCAGGTCTCCGACGCTCATCGGGGAAGATCCTTCCACGCGGCATCCTTATCGACGCGGTGCTCGCCGGGCAGCCCGAGGATCCGCTCAGAGATGGTGTTGAGCAGGATCTCCGACGTGCCACCCTCGATCGAATTCCCGCGTGCCCTCAGGTAGCGGTATCCGGGCTCGCGCCCGACCAGGTCGACTGTTTCGGTTCTGCGCATGGTCCAGTCGTCGTAGCGCAGTCCGGCTTCGGCATGCAGCTCGATTTCAAACCCCGAAATCGCCTGAGCCAGGCGGGCAAAGGTGATTTTCATTCCGGCGCCTTCTGGACCGGGTTGACCGGCAACAGCCTGCTGCCGGAGGCGTTCACCGGCGAGCCGAAGGACCTCTGTCTCGACCCACAGCCGCATCAGCTCGTCGTGCATCGCCGGGTTGCGTAGCTTGGGCTCCTTCCGCCACGCTTCGGTGACCTTGCCGATGTGGCCTGCCTCCCGCGGAGTCCCGGAGCGGGAGCCGATCGCGATCCGCTCGTTGTTAAGCGTGGTGGTGGCCACCCGCCAGCCACCGCCCTCGGGGCCCAGCCGATTGGCATCGGGCACCCGGACGTCTGTGAGGAAGACCTCGTTGAACTCCGCCTCGCCGGTGATCTGGCGCAGCGGCCGAACCTCCACGCCAGGCTGGGTCATGTCGCAGAGGAAGTAGGTCAGGCCAGAGTGTTTGGGCACCGTCGGGTCGGTGCGCGCGACGAGGATGGCTATCTGCGCGTTCTGCGCCTGCGATGTCCAGACCTTCTGCCCGTTGACGATCCATTGGTCGCCGTCGCGAACCGCGCGGGTGGCCGCCGCCGCCAGGTCCGATCCGGCGCCGGGCTCGCTGAATAATTGGCAGTAGATCTGATCGCCGATGAATAACGGGCGCAGGAATGTCCGCTTCTGCTCATCGGTCCCGAACGCGGCGATCGTCGGTGCCGCCATGCCCATCCCGATGTAATTCTTCGGGGTGCCGCCGACGGGGGCGCCGGCAGCGGCCAGCTTGGCGTCGACCTGCTCCTGCGCGGTCCGCGGCAAGTCCAGCCCGCCGAATCCTAGCGGCAAGTGCACCCAGGCCAATCCGGCGTCATATTGCGCGCCAAGGAAGTCGCGCGCGGCAGTGACGGCAGGGTCGTGTTCGTCGAGGAGCGCGCGAATGCGCTCGTCAAGATCGGTCACAAACGCGGCAGATCCCATCTCAAAGCCCATCGCTATCCCCGGAAACCCTTGGCGTCGCCGAGCAGCAGACCACCGTCGATGACCATCGTCTCGCCGGTGATCCAGCTCGCCGCGTCGGAAACCAGGAAGGCGACCGCACGTGCCACATCGACCGGCTCGCCGATGCGCCCGAGCGCTATCGACGACGCCAGCGGATCCTCGTTGTCCTTCCACAGCGCCTCCGCGAGCCTGGTACGGACCACGCCCGGGGAGATCGCATTGACCCGGATCTTCGGTGAAAGTTCAAGTGCCAGTTGCTTCGTGACGTGGATCAACGCGGCCTTGGTTGCGTTGTACATGCCCATCCCGGGCGATTGATGCATACCGCCGATAGAAGCCGTATTGACCACCGCACCGCCGTGCTCGCCCATCCATGCCTTGACCACGAGCGAGGTCCATAGCAGGGGGGCCCACAGGTTGACGTCGAAGATCTTGGTGAACCGAGCGTGGTCCTGATCGATCAGCGGCCCGAACGCGGGGTTGGTTCCCGCGTTGTTGATCAGGATGTCCACGCTCCCGAAGCGTTCAAGGGTGAGGTCAACGCACGCCCGGGCGGCATCTTCGTCGACCGCATGCGCGCCGACGCCCAGCGCCCGGTCACCGACTTGCGCCGCGGCCTCCTCGGCGGCCTCCTGCTTGCGGGCGGTGAGCACGACATTAGCCCCGGCTTCGGCCAGCTTCTGCCCGATTGCCAGCCCGATCCCCCGGGATGCGCCGGTGACTATTGCGGTCCGGCCGGTCAGGTCTAGTGACATCTTCGGCACCGATCCTTCGTGGGATGTTTTGAACACCCCTGTAGGGGTATGCGATTGGAATGTTAGCGAAATTAAACCTCATGAAACCACTGGCAGTGGCCGGGGCCGTCGCTGCAGCGATCGCAGCCGCGCCGTTGGCCTCCGCCGAAACTTTTGCCGCTGGACCGGCCATGACCGGTCCGGCGTCGACTCAGATCGTCTTCAAGGACGACCCGGGTGGCGCCGGCTGCGATGGCAACGGTAACTGTGGCTCCGGCGGCCAGAACGGCGGCCCCGGCGGCGGTCCTGGTGGCCAGGGCTGTCTTCCCGGAGTCGGTTGCGGCTCCGGAGGCCAGTTCGCCGGCCCCGGCGGCGCGCCGGGTGGCACGGGCTGTTTGCCGGGCGTGGGTTGCGGTTCCGGTCACGGATAGTTTGAGCAGCGGCGTCATCGGCCCGGCAATCTGGTTACCCAAGCACGGGTTTCCGCCGGGTCGATGACGTCGTCCAACTCGAACGTAGTGGCTGACCGTAGCGCCTTCCCGTGCTGGTAGGCCGCCGCCACGAGCCGGTCGAATAGCTCCTGGCGCTCGATCGGATCCGCGGTGGCGGCCAACTCTTTGCTAAACCCGAGCCGCACAGCACCTTCCAGACCCATCCCGCCGATCTCTCCGGTGGGCCAGGCGACGGTGAACTGCGGCGCGCGGAACGAGCCGCCCGCCATCGCCATTGCGCCCAGGCCGTAGCCCTTGCGCAGGATGATCATTCCGAGCGGAACCGTGAGTCGCGCGCCTAGGACGAACAGGCGGCCGAAACGCCGCACCGCGGCGTCTTTTTCGGCTTCCGGCCCGACCATGAATCCTGGTGTGTCACACAGCGAGATGATCGGCAGGCGAAACGACTCGCACAGGGTGAGGAAGTCGGCCACCTTGTCCGCAGCCTCGGCGTCGATCGCACCGCCTAGGTGATGACTGCTGTTGGCAATCAGCCCATACGCCACGCCCTCGACTCGGACGAGCGCGGTGACCACCCCGACGCCGTAGTCAGGGCGCAACTCTAGCACTGAACCGACATCGACGATCGACTCGATCGCACGGCGCACGTCGTATGCGCGTAGCCGGTTCTGCGGGACCACATGTCGGGCCAGCCGCGGATCCGGCGCCTTCCAGTCGTCTAGCTTGCCCTGGAAATACGATAGGTACTGCTTCGCCAGAGCCACGGCGTGGGCCTCGTCGCGAGCAACCAGGCTCACCACACCGTTATGCCGCTGGACCTCGATCGGCCCGATCGCCTCAGGCGGATATACCCCGAGCCCGCCGCCCTCGATCATCGCCGGCCCGCCCATCCCGATGTTGGCGTCGGGTGTGGCGATGATGACGTCACACACCCCGGCCAGCGCAGCGTTGCCGGCGAAACAACGGCCGGAGACGATCGACACCAACGGCACCCGACCGGACAAGCCGGCCAGCACCCGAAACGTCGAAAGGTCCAGCCCGGCCATCCCGCCGACATCGGTGTCACCGGGGCGGCCACCGCCCCCCTCGGCGAATAAGACCACTGGCAGCCGTTTTCGGACCGCAAGATCAAAGACGCGATCAGTTTTGACGTGGTTTCGCATACCCTGCGTCCCGGCCAGCACGGTGTAGTCGTAGGACACCACGACCGCCTCGGCGGCCGTCCGACCGAAGCGGTCGGCTCCAATGGTCCCCAGGCCGCAAACCAGGCCATCGGCCGGGGTGTTGGCGATCAGATCCTCTTCCGATCGCCTGCTGCGTTGCGCGGCGATCGCCAGCGCGCCGTATTCGACGAAGCTGCCCGCGTCGACCAGATCAGCGATGTTCTCCCGGGCAGTGCGGCGACCTTGCGTGTGCCGCTTGGCGACAGCGGGCTGGCGGCCCTCGTCGAGGGTGAGCAGATGCCGGTGCCGGACCTCCTCGAGGTCAGCGCGCGATCGGTCGAGATCGACCGCAGCAGCGACGGATTCGCCGTCGGCGCCGGCACCGGTCCGGGTGAAAACCACCAAAGGGTCCCCGGTTCCGACGACCTGGCCGGGCGCCACCAGTCTCCGCACGGTCCGCAACGCATGGGGCGCGACAAGCACGTGCTGCATCTTCATCGCTTCGAGCACGACCAGTGGATCACCGGGACCGAACTCAGCGCCATCGGCCATCACCTCCACCACGGTGCCCGCCAGTTGCGCGCGCAGCGCTTCCTCGCCCGGGTAGAGCTCGACCGCCACCACCCGGGCCTCGCGCTGATGAGATAGCGCGGCGGCAGCCAACGCGGGAATCTTGGCATCGACGACACCGGTGGTCACGGCGCCGGACTCAAGACCTGACTGGATATCACTGTCGGATAGCAGCTCTCGCAAGAATCCGATATTCGTGGGAACGCCGTCAATGCTGAACTCAGCCAGCGCGGTCTGCATCTTGCGCACCGCCGCCGGCAAAGAATCTCCGCGTACATGCGTGATGACCTTGGCCAGCAGCGAGTCGTAGCGTGGGCCGAGGACCAGCCCCGACCGGCCGTAGGTATCGACGCGTACGCCCGGTCCGGTCGGCGGCGAGAATGCCGTGAGGGTGCCGGCCGTCGCCGCAACGGACCCGTCGGCAGCGAAAGTCTCCGCGTTGACCCGGGCCTGAATCGCGATACCCCGCCGTGCGGCGAGCTCACCGATGACTTCTTCACCGTCAGAGGCAATTCCGGCCGGCAGTCCTAGCTCGTAGTGGGATGCGCCGCCCGCGATAGCCAGTTGTACGGCCACCAGGTCCACCCCGGCGGTCTCCTCGGTGATCGTGTGTTCCACCTGGATGCGCGGGTTGACCTCGAGGAAGACAAACGCCTCGCCGGTGACCAGAAATTCGACGGTGGCCAGCCCGCGCAGCCCGACCCTGGCGCAGAGCCGAACCGCGGCCAGGTGCAGATCTCGGCGCAGTTCGTCCGAAATCCCTTGAGCAGGAGCAATTTCAATGATTTTCTGATAATGCCGCTGGATGCTACAGTCGCGGTCGCCCAAAGCGAGCGCATGCGTTTGGTGTCGGGCCGGGGCCGCGACGACCTGCACCTCAATGTGGCGGGCGGCGTGCAAAGCCGCCTCGGCGAACACCGCGGGATCACCGAAGCCCAGCTGCGCCTCCGCTGCACACTGGCGGTAGGCAGCATCGATCTCGTCGGCGTTGACCACCATGCGCATTCCACGGCCGCCACCGCCCGCGAGCGCTTTGATCATGACAGCGCCGTTGTGGGCGGCAAAAAATGCGCGGACATCCTCGACACTGCTCGGCCCCTCGGTCGCGGGCAACACCGGCAACCCCGCGGCAATCGCGGCGGCACGGGCCAAGGATTTATTGCCGACCAGCTTGAGCACATCGGCGCCGGGCCCCACGAAGGTGTACCCAGCGGCCACGCAGGCGCGGGCGAACTCGGCGTTTTCGCTGAGAAATCCGTAGCCCGGATGAATCATCTCAGCACCGCACTTCTTGGCCGCGGCCAGCATCCCAGCATGATCGAGGTAGGCCTGCGGACCGCTACCCGAAAGGGCGATCGCTTCGTCGGCCGCATGCACGTGCGGGCTGTCAGCGTCGTCTTCGGCGTAGACCGCCACCGTTTGGATACCGAGTTCGTTTGCGGTCCGCATGATTCGAAGCGCGATCTCGCCACGGTTCGCGACCAGCAAGGCCGCGCTCATCGGTTGCGGCCCGAGTGACGCGGCAGGCCGTGGCTACTCGGAATTTTGATCCCTGGAGGCATGCCCGGTCCTTACTATCCGGTGTCCTATCGTGATAGCGGTGACGATCGACGACTCCGCCATCATGCCCGAGGCGTTCTTTACCGTCGACGGCGACTCCTATGTACCGGGCGTGCTGACGCGCGGACCGTGGGGTGCCACGATGGGCGGCCAGATCGTCGGAGGCCTGTTGGGTTGGGGAATAGAGCGATCCGGCATCGACCCTGACCTTCAACCCGCCCGCCTGACGGTCGACCTGCTACGTCCGGTTCTGCTCGAACCGGTCCAGATTCAGATCTCGGTGCAGCGGGAAGGTCGGCGGATCAAGCTTGTCGACGGCGCGCTGGTACAGGACGGACAGACCGTCGCGCGGGCCAGCGCCCTGTTCCTGCGCCGAGGCGACCATCCAGACGGAGAGGTGTGGTCCGCCCACGTAAAGATGCCACCACTGCCGACGGTTTCCGACGGTTTCCCTGCGGACATGCCGTTCCACATCTGGGGTTACGGGGCCACCCTCGGAGGCAGTCCCGGTATCTCCGCGGGCGAGTGGGAACAGTCCCACTCACGAAAGTTCGCGTGGACGAGACCATTCCGTCCGATGGTGCAAGGTCACCCGCTCACGCCCTTCGTTCGCCTTGCATTTGCCGGCGATGTCACGAGTTCGCTATCACATTGGGGCACAGCCGGATTGCGCTATATCAACGCCGACTACACCATAACCGTGAGTCGGCTGCCGGATGGTGAATTCATCGGGCTCGCCGCCCAGAGCCACTACTCCGCGGCGGGTGTGGCCACCGGCTCTGTGATTCTGTTCGACCGGCACGGGCCGATCGGCACCAGCTCAGCGTTGGCGCTAGCCCAGCCCGCCGACGCGTTCAAGCCGCCCCACACGTAGCCGCACTCATTCCATCAATTGAGCGGCGATCGTCGCGCCGAGATTCCAGCACGCCTCCACGTCGGCCTTGCTGGGCTTTCCCGAGACCACCACGTGCTCAGCCACTTTGACCCAGCCCAATCCGGTCGTGATGGTGTCGACCGCACGCTCGGCCCCCTCGGTGCCCTCGTTGCCGTGCAGGTACAGACCGAACGGTCGTCCCCGCGTCGAGTCGAGGCACGGGTAGTAGCACACGTCGAAGGCGTGCTTGAGCGCGCCGCTGATATAACCCAAGTTGGCCGGGCTGCCCAGCAGATAGCCGTCGGCCTCCAGCATGTCGACCGGAGAGACCGTCAGCGCCGGTCGCCGGACGACCTGCACGCCCTCGATGTCGGGGTCGGTGGCACCGGCCACGACGGCCTCGAACATCTCCTGCGTGTGCGGAGAAGGCGTGTGGTGGACGATCAGCAGCGTCTTAGTCATCTGCGTCCCGGCAGCGCCCGTGCAGCTCCAGGGCGGTCTTCATGGCTTCGCGCGCGCGGCGGCGATCCCCCGCATAGTCGTAGGCCCGGGCCAACCGGTACCAGCGCCGCCAGTCATCCGGGTTGCCTTCCACCTCGGTACGTACGGTCGCGAACAGCGCATCGGCAGCGTCGCGCTGGACGCGGCCCGACGGCCGCCGCGGAAGCGCGCTGGCGTCGAGCTCCATGCCATCTTCGGCAATTAGACGCGCCAGCTTCTGGTGAGCGAATCCCGCTCGCAGGGTGGCGATCATTGCCCACAAGCCGATGACCGGCATGATCAGCAGCGCCAGCCCCAGGCCCACGGCGGCGGGCCGGCCCGAGCCGACCATCGCCACAGCCAATCGACCCAGCAGAACGACATATGCCAGCATCGCCACGCACATGAAGGCGATGAGCAACTGGACGCGCAGGGTACGGACGGTGTCGTTCACTGCAGGTCGAGCAGGGGCTCAAGGCCCACGGTGAGGCCGGGACGATCGTGGATGCGGCGCACCGCCAACAGCACGCCGGGCACGAACGACGTGCGATCCAGGCTGTCGTGACGGATGGTCAGCGTCTCCCCCTCGGTTCCGAAGAGGATCTCCTGATGCGCGACGAGCCCCGCGAGCCGCACCGAGTGCACCGGGATGCCGTCGACGTCAGCGCCACGAGCACCGGGCAGGCTCGTGCTGGTGGCATCGGGGTTGGGTGGCAGCCCTTTTCGGGCTTCGGCGATCAGCTTCGCGGTGCGTGCGGCGGTGCCGGACGGGGCGTCGGCCTTGTGCGGGTGATGGAGCTCGATGACTTCCACCGAGTCAAAGAATGGCGCGGCCTGCCTCGCGAAATGCATGGACAGCACCGCTCCGATCGCGAAGTTCGGCGCGATCAACACTGACGTTTTAGGGCTGCGGGCAAGCCAGGACTCCACCTGCTCAAAGCGTTCGGCGGTGAAGCCGGTAGTACCGACGACGGCGTGAATTCCGTTCCCGATGAGGAACTCCAGGTTTTCCATCACCACGTCTGGGTGGGTGAAGTCGATGACAACCTCTGTATTGCCCTCTGTCAGCAGGCTCAGTGCATCGCCGGCGTCCACTTCCGCGGACAGGGTCAGGTCCTCGGCCGCCTGCACGGCACCCACCATCGTCGCCCCAACTTTGCCTTTGGCTCCCAGCACGCCTACCCGCATGGCCTTCACCCTAGACCGGATCGGGCCATGGACACTGTGCTGCGCCCATTGGAACTTTCCGTTCCTCAATACGCCTGTCTGGAGTTGCTCGACGGCCAGCCAGGACTGTCCAACGCCGAGTCAGCTCGCGGCGCTTTCGTCACTCGGCAGTCGATGAACGGCGTGCTCCGCGGTCTTGAAGAACGTGCACTGGTCGCCCGCCCGTCCACCGCACCTCATGGCCGCGCACTTCCCAGTCAGTTGACCGCGGCCGGACACCAGAAGCTCAATATCGCTCGCAGCGCTGTGCGTGACGTAGAGCACCGCATGCTCGCGCATCTCAGCGGCCATGAACAGCGCCGGCTACGTGGGGATCCCCAACGATTCAGCAGCCCGAATGCTGTGACTTATGAATCGACTCTTAGAGGCCGTCGCCGTTGCCGCCGTTGCCGCCGGTAGCGGTGCCGTTGCCGGCACTCCCGACGTAGGCGCCGCCGCCACCGCCGCCGCCCCCGCTGCCGACCAAGTTGTTGCCGCTGCCGACGCCGCCGCCGAGGCCACCGGTCGCGCCGCCGCTTCCAGGAGAAGGAGTGCCGGGGTTACCGGGGGTGCCGACGGTAAAGCTGGTGCCACCGGCGCCCCCGCCGCCGCCCCCGTTGACGGCGGCGCCGCCGCCTTGACCGCCTGCGCCGCCGCCGCTGAAGGGGCCACTGCCACCACCGCCGCCCCCACCGCCGGCGGCGTCGATGGCGGAGGAGTTTGTCCCGGAGACGGTGGCGCCGGTGCCGCCGGCACCGCCGGTGTTCCCGGGAACGATGGAGCCGCCGGCACCGCCGGTGCCGCCGGTAATCGTGGTGGCGCCGACGTTGACGGCAGCACCGCCACCGCCACCGCCGCCGTCACCGCCCGAAAGCACCAAGGGGGCGCCACCTAGACCACCGTTGCCGCCGGAGCCGGTGACGTCGACGCCGATGCTGGAGTCGATTACTTCGGCGCCGCCGCCTTGACCGCCGGCGCCCGCGGCGCCGGCCTGGCCGCCGCCAATCGCGGGGACGGTGCCCCCGGCGCCGCCGCCGCCGCCACCACCACCCGCGATGGCGCCACCTGTAGTGGTGGCGAGGACGCCGGTGCCCCCGGCACCGCCGGTGCCGCCAGTACCGCCGTTGCCGCCGATGCTGCCGCCTTGACCGCCGGTGCCGCCGGTGCCGCCGGTGCCGCCGAGGCCGCCGACGGCGCCCGCGAAGCTGGTCGTTCCGCCTGCACCGCCGGTGCCGCCGGTGCCGCCGCCGCCGCCTTGCAGGGTGCCGTAGCCGCCGGCCCCACCCGCACCGCCGTTGCCGCCGGTGCCCCCGTTGTGGGAGTCAGCGGTGCCGGCAAAACCGAGGCCGCCTGTGCCGCCGGTGCCGCCGTTCCCGGCGATGACGCCGCCGCCGCCACCACCGCCGGCACCGCCGGTGCCGCCGGTGCCGCCGGTGAAGCCATCGCCGCCAGCGCCGCCAGCGCCGCCGGTGCCGCTCTGGCCGGCTTGAAGAGTGCCTTGGCCGCCGAGCCCACCCGCACCGCCAGTCCCGCCGGTGCCGCCGTTTACAGATCCTGCGGTGCCGGCGACACCGAGGCCGCCGGCACCACCCACACCGCCGGCCCCGCCCGCGCTCAACAGCCCGATACCGGCCCCGCCGGCCCCGCCGGCCCCGCCGGCCTGGCCCGCATAGCCGGTGCCGCCTGCCCCGCCGGCACCGCCATTGCCAGAGAGGCCCCCGCTGGCACCGCCGGCCCCACCGTTCGCGCCAGCACCGCCGGCACCGCCGTTGCCGCCACTGCCGAACAGGAAGGCGCTACCGCCGGCACCGCCGGCCTGCCCTGGCGCACCCGACCCGCCGTTGCCGCCATCACCGAAAAGCCACCCGCCGGCCCCACCGGCCTGCCCGGTGCCCGCCGCCCCATTGGCGCCATTGCCGAACAGCGGACGCCCCGTCAGGTCCTTCACCGGCGAAAACGCCGCCAGGCTCTGCGCATCCCGCGCAACGGTCTGCAACGGCGAAGCGTTGGCCGCCTCGACGGCCGCATACGAATTCCCAGCGGTAGTCAACGCCTGCACGAACTGAGTATGAAACGCCGCCGCCTGAGCACTGAGCGCCTGAAAAGCCTGGGCGCGGCTGGAAAACAGCAACGCGATCGCCGCTGAAACCTCATCGCCAGCGGCGGGGATCAATGCGGTGGTCGAGGTCGCGGCCGCCGCATTGGCCTCGCCGATCTTCGACCCGATACCGACTAGATCCGAAGCCGCCGACGTCACGATCTCCGGTGCTGCGATCACAAACGACATTCCGCACCTCTTACTGAGTCCTCTTCACGAGCCGATGGACTGCGATTAAGACCATCCCACACTAACGTCGCGAAGCCCGAGTCCGTGGGGTTTTTGGTGACCGTTCGGGCTTTAGGTCGATCGGTGCCGCTACCCCTTGCGATCCGGCGGTCGCGCTGGCGCGGAGCGGATGCCTTCAAGGCGGCCCTGGCTTTAGGTTTAAATGTTGTGGTGGCGCTAGCAGTGGAAGTGCTCGGATGAAGTCCGGCGACATCAGGATCCGTGCAGCTAAGCCGGCCGATTTCGCGAAGGTCGCAGACATGCACTATCCGGTATGGCGCCAATCCTGGGCCGGAATACTCGCGGATTACATGCTCGACATGATCGCTACGCCGAGACGCTGGGCCACGGAGACGTACCCGCACGACCTGGGTCGCCGAGGGTGGGCGATGTGGATTGCCGAATCCGGCGGTAAGGCACTTGGGATGACCATGTTCGGACCGGACTCTGCAAGACCGGATCACGTGCAAATCGACGCCCTGTACACCGCGGAGGAGGGGCAGGGCCTCGGCATCGGTCGCCGCCTGCTTAACAAAGCCGTGCGCTCGAATCCCTCCGGTGAAGCGATCTTGTGGTGCGCAGAAAAGAACCACATGGGGCGCCGATTCTACGAGAAGAATGACTTCCAGCTCGATGGCCGTACGTTTGTGTGGAAGCCACTGCCCGGCGTGACGGTGCCGCACGTGGGCTACCGGCACGTCAATCCCCAATGACCACCCGGCCGTAGCTCGCCCACGAAACGCACAGCAGCACCTCGTCAGTGCGCACGGCGGTGCGGCCCCGGTGATCGACTTGTCCGGCAAGCACTTTGACCCTGCACGTGCCGCAGAAACCTGGTCGGCGCGAGTACCCGGTGGTCGGGTCCACGTCCAGCATGACGTCGAGCGCCGACCGATTCGCCGGAACGCTGAGCGCACCGACCGTAAAGGTTACAGCGCCCCAAAAGATCTCAAATCCGCCGAATGTCGATGCGTGCGAGCAGCCGAATCATCGACGGGCTGATGCGTCGCAGCACGTACGCGATCCTGGACTCAGCGGCAATCGGCAACACGGCCGGGCCGGTCTTGACCGCCTTGACTATCGCCTTTGCCGTGGCCTCCGGCGTGTAGTTACGGCGCCGGTAGGCCGCGTCGGCCTGCTGCCGGGCACGCTCCTGCTGCTCCGCCGACAATCCGGCATAGACGGTGCTTTTAGCGATATTGGTGTTGACGAAACCAGGGCGCACAGCCGTGACCGTGATGCCCTCGTCGGCCAGATCCGCACGCAACGACTCGCTGAACCCCAGCACCGCCGCCTTCGTGGTGCTGTAAGCGACCATGGATTTGGACGGCAGGTAAGCGGTCGCCGAAGCCAGATTGATGATCGTTCCGCCCTCGCCGCGCTCCACCATCTGCGCGCCGAACGCCCTGCAGCCGGAGATGACGCCCCGGACATTGATCCCGATGATGTCTTCCCAATTCGCCGAAGTCGTCTCGAGGAACCGGCCCGCCATTCCGATGCCGGCGTTGTTCACCAGGATATCGACCACACCGTGCTCGCTGAGAACTTGTGCGGCAAGGTCATTCATTGCCTTTTCGTCGCTGACGTCGGCCCGGTACGCCGCGGCATCAGCGCCCACAGCGCGCACGGCATCGGCACTATCGTTGGCCGCGGCGAGGACACGATCCACGATCACCACCTTGCGAGCGCCGCGACGGGCCAGTTCCACCGCGGTGGCCCGGCCGATGCCGGCGCCCGCGCCGGTGACCAGGGCGAGCTTGCCTTGCACCGCGCGCGGGCCGCTGCGCACTAGCGTCGCACCCGCCGCGGTTTCGGTCGCGGCGTTGCGGTCGACCCACTCGGCGGTCAGCCGGGCGACGACATCGGGCCGCGACGTCACCACCCAGTGGCCGCCTTCGATCGTGATGACCCTGCCGCCGTCCGGAATCGCGCCGGTGAACCGCTGCAGGGCCGGCGTCACGAACATGTCCTTGCGCGGGACCAGCACCTGGACCGCAACTTTGGTATTCGGCAGCTGGCGCCCCGGCGACACCATCGGTGCGGGCATGTTCTCGCGGTACAGGTTGAGCCCGTGGACGTAGTCGCCAATCGACCGCGGCGTCCTGATCCGTTGGCTGCGGGTACTCGATCGGCCGATCCGTTCCAGAGCCTCAACGGCTTTCACTCCGAGACCGGAGCGGAACAACACCTCCGGCACACCCGGAGACAAGAAGAACGCGATGTACCCCGAGGCCAGCAGCTGCCTGGCGACGTGGCCGAGCGTTCGCGGAGAACGCGCCGAGCGCAGGAATGCGCCGGCATATCGCAGGTGTGGTCCCGAGATCGACGTGAACGATCCGACCTTGCCCATCACCGAGTCGTCAGTGACCGCCGCCCAGGCCTGAATCGAGCCCCAGTCGTGGGCGAGCAGATGGACTTTGGCCCGTTCGTCCAGGCCCAGGCTGTCGATCACCGCACCGATATCGGAGATCAACTGCGCGAATTCGTATCCGGATCGGCCTGCCGGACAAGATGATTCGCCCGCTCCACGGACATCGTAGGCCACGAAGTTGTACCGGCCTGCGTAGTGCTCGGCGAATTCTTCAGCCACACCGTCCCACACATGGTGGTTGTCTGGCCAACCGTGAATCGCAAGGATGGTCGGGCGCTGCGGGTCGATCTCGGTGTGCCGGTGGACGGCCAGCGTGACACCGTCGGATGCGGTGATGGGCGTGACTGCCGTCGAAGTCATGGGTCAGCGAGCCGCCCGCGCCGCAGGTGAGACGGCCAGATAGTCGACCGCCGCATACGGCGCGCTAAGCACGGACTGGAACGGCAGTTCTGCCCAGTCAAATTCGACGTCACGCGCATCGATGAGCAGTCGCTCGTGATCAAGAGATGCGTCATGCGGACCCGCCGCCCGACCGTGAAGAGTGAACATCGTGGCCCCCTACCCCGGCGTTTCCACGCTTTGGCAAGTATAGATATTCCCATCCCGGACGTGAAGGCCAGCCGTCACCAGCCTAAATGGGTGCCGCCCCCCGCAAATGCTCGAAGATCAACGACGTCTGGGTCCCCGCGACGTCCGCGTCGGCGTTGAGGTTCTCGACTACGAACGAGCGCAGGTCCTCGGTGTCGCGGGCGGCAACATGCAGGATGAAATCGTCTGCGCCGGCAAGGAAATAGACGTCCATCACCTGCCTCCTGCGGCGGATCTGCTGAATGAAATTGCGGATCTTCCCACGCGCGTTGGATTGCAGGTTGACCGAGATCATCGCTTGCAGTGGTAGTCCGATCGCGACCGGATCGATGTCGGTATAAAACCCGCGGATGACGCCGACGTCCATCAGCCGCCGTACGCGGCCATGACACGTCGACGGTGCGATCCCGACCGTTTCCGCCAGGGCGTTATTGGTGATGCGCGCATCACCATGCAGCAGACGCAGGATTCTGCGGTCCACATCGTCAAGCTCAGCGGGCCGAACATCCTTCGGTGGGCCATCAAGGTGAGCAGGCAGTTCCGCTATTTTATCGGCCATATCATTACCATACAGAATTATCATCAGCATGTTTGCCAGCTCATCGAATGTTCTTCACACTTGAGTCATGCGCGTTGGCATTCCGACCGAGACGAAGAACAACGAATTCAGGGTGGCCATCACGCCGGCCGGGGTTGCCGAGCTGACGCATCGCGGCCACGAGGTGCTCATCCAGGCAGGCGCCGGAGAAGGCTCAGCGATCGCCGACGCGGATTTCAAGACCGCGGGCGCTCAAATGATCTCCACCGCCGAACAGGTGTGGTCCGACGCTGACCTGCTGCTCAAGGTCAAAGAACCAATGCCGGCCGAGTACGGATTGCTGCATAGCGGTCAGATTCTGTTCACGTACCTGCATTTAGCCGCTTCGCGGGCTTGCTCCGACGCACTATTGGCCTCCGGCACAACGTCGATCGCCTACGAGACCGTCCAGACCGCCGACGGCGCACTCCCGTTGCTGGCACCGATGAGCGAGGTCGCCGGGCGCCTTTCCGCTCAGGTCGGGGCCTACCACCTGATGCGGACCCACGGCGGACGCGGCGTGCTGATGGGCGGGGTGCCCGGCGTCGAGCCCGCCGAGGTCGTGGTGATCGGAGGAGGCACCGCGGGCTACAACGCCGCCCGGGTGGCCGGCGGTATGGGCGCGGCGGTGACGGTTTTCGACGTCAACATCAACAGACTTCGCGAGCTGGATGCGGAGTTCGGCATCGCCATCCGCACCCGCTACTCGTCGGCCTACGAGCTCGAGGATGCCGTCAAACGTGCCGACCTGGTCATCGGGGCAGTGCTGGTGCCGGGCGCCAAGGCCCCCACGCTGGTCTCGAATTCGGTCGTCGCACAGATGAAACCAGGCGCCGTGTTGGTGGACATCGCCATCGACCAGGGTGGCTGCTTCGAAGATTCGCGGCCGACCACACACGATCAGCCGACGTTCGAAGTTCACGACACGCTTTTCTACTGTGTGGCCAATATGCCCAGCGCGGTACCGAAGACGTCAACCTTCGCATTGACCAATGCCACGATGCCGTACGTTCTCAAGTTGGCCGATCACGGCTGGCGAGCGGCATGCCGCTCGGACCCCGCTCTGGCGCAGGGTCTTTCCACCCACGATGGCGCGCTGTTGTCCGAACGCGTGGCCAATGATCTGGATCTGCCGTTCACCGAACCGGCTGCCATGCTGGCCTGATCGTCGCCAACAGCCGACGACGCTGTAGGTTCAGCGGAGTGATCACCGGGGCCTTTATTGCCGAATCGGCTTCTGTGGTGGATAGCAAACTCAATGTGACGGGCGGCGTGCTATCCAGGTTTGTGGTCGACGTCGACCGGTTGGCGGAACTCCTGCTGGTGGTGTTGACGCAGGCTGAGACAGGCAATCCGGACCGTCTGGTCAACGTCGAGATCCGGCCGCCGAGCGGTGACGAGCCCCAATACCTGGAGTTCGAGTTGCCCGAAGCCGCCGCCGGTGGCGAAATCGGATTCGCTTTCTTCAGGATCGAAGTCGTCCTGCCCACGGATGGCCGTTGGGTGATCGTGGTGACGGGCGGCGCTGGAGTGGTATCGCTTCCGCTGATGGTGAGTAGCGACGCACCCCAATGAGATCAACTCTGTAGTGAGATCAGCTCGCTGCAAATCCAATTGGCCGCCCTCGACCTTCCGCAGCACACCGCCAGCGTCAATAATCAGCGGCGAGGCCGGCGACGATGTCGGCCGCCGGACCGGTCTGCGCCTCCGCGAACGACGTTCCCGCCCATAGGGTCATACCGTTGGGGTCTTCGGACTCGGCCGCCGCCTGCCGGATCGGCAAGGTCATCTGGTGGACCTCCGGATAGCCCAGCGGAGCCACGTCATCGAGTATGCGGATGAACTCGTTCTCCAGACCGCGCGCATACCGACCCGAGAACGCACGCGTGACGATGGTCCTGCCGAACAGCTGATTCTTCATGGCGGTGCGATGCGCGGGGTGGGTGCCGGCTTCGTCGCTGAGCAGCAGCGCCGTGCCGACCTGCGCGGCCACCGCCCCCCTGTGCAGGACCGCGGAGACGTCCTCCGCGGTGCCCAGGCCCCCCGCCGCGATGATCGGGACATTGTGCGCCTTGCGGATCCTGGCGATCAGATCGTGCAGCGACTCGGTGCCAGGGTCCATGTCCGGTGCAAACGTCCCGCGGTGCCCGCCGGCATCCGGACCTTGGACCACCAGGCTGTCCGCACCGGCAGCGACGGCCACCCCTGCCTCGTAGGCCGATGTCACCGTTACCATGACCAGAATTCCGAGCGCGCCCAACCGCGCAATCACATCCGGTGACGGCACTCCAAAGGTGAACGACACCAACTCCGGATGTACGTCCGCCACCACCTCGAGCTTGCGTTCCCAGTCATCGTCGTCGCCTGACTCGGGCTGACCGACCTCGACCCGGTAGTGATCGGCAAACTCTTCGAGTTCGTAGTGGTAGTAGTCCAGCTGCACCCAGTCCGCCACACTGGGTTGGGGCACAAGCAGGTTCACTCCGAGCGGGCCGGTGGTCGCGGCACGCGCGGCAGCGATATCGTCGGCCAACTGGTCAGCACTCAGGTAGCCACCGGCGACGAAGCCGAGCCCGCCCGCATTGGACACCGCCGCCGCCAACGCGGGGCTACCCGGGCCGCCAGCCATCGGCGCACCCACAATGGGCACCGCGATATCCCAAAACCCGAGTACCATCTCGGCCACTGACATCCGGCTAATTTACCATCGCCCGAAGTTGTTGGGGCAGCGATCGTTTGGAGGCATACGGACCGAGCACCGCAGCGCCGTAGCGCTTGGTCAGCAGCCGCCGGGCCACCGCGTTGACCTGCCCGACGGTGACCTCGTCGATTTTCTGCAAGGTGTGCTCGATGCTGGGATGCCTACCGTAGTTCAGTTCGCTGCGACCGAGCCGGCTCATCCGCGAACCGGAATCCTCCAGGCCCAGGACAAGCCCGCCACGTAGCGAACCCTTGGCGATGCGACACTCGGCTTCGGTGATGCCGTTGCGCGCTACCGATTCGAGCACCTGGCTGGTAACCCGCATTACCTCGGCAAACCGTTCGGGCTGGCAGGCCGCGTACACCGACAGGGTGCCGCTGTCGGCGAAGATGTCCACCGCGGAGTAGACCGAGTAGGCCAGGCCGCGCGACTCCCGAATCTCCTGGAAAAGCCGCGAGCTCAGGCCGCCACCCAGTGCGGTATGCAGCACCGAAAGCGCCCAACGGTGCTCCCAGCCGCGACCGGGCGTGCGCACACCCAACGTCAGGTGGGTCTGCTCGGCGTCCCGGTTGCCCAGTGCCAATCCCGGGCTGCCGTTCACCCGTCCGGCACCCTTGCGCGGCGCAATGGGGCGACGTCCGCGGACCAGGTGCGACCCGAAATGCTGACGCACCAACGCGACCACCTGGTCGTGGTCGACATTGCCGGCCACGGCGACGACCATCCGTTCCGGCGTATAGCGGCGCACATGAAACGAGTGCAGTTGTGCCCGCGTCATCGCCGAGACCGATTGCGCGGAGCCGATCACCGGGCGGCCCACCGGGTGGTTGCCGAACAGTGCGGTCAGGAACATGTCACCCAGCGCGTCCTCGGGGTCGTCGTCGCGCATGGCGATCTCCTCGAGGACGACGTCGCGTTCCAGCTCGACATCTTCGACGGCGCACCGACCGTTGAGGACGACGTCGGCGACTAGGTCGACGGCCAGCTCCAGGTCGCTGTCCAGCACGTGAGCGTAGTAGCAGGTGTGCTCTTTGGCGGTGAACGCGTTCAGTTCCCCACCGACGGCGTCCATCGCCTGCGCGATATCTACCGCGGTGCGGGTCGGCGTGGACTTGAACAGCAGGTGCTCCAGGAAGTGCGCGGCCCCAGCCACCGTGGCACCCTCATCGCGCGATCCGACGCCGACCCAGACACCGATCGACGCCGAACGCACCGCGGGCAAGTACTCAGTGACCACCCGCAGGCCACCCGGCAGGGTGGTGCGGCGCAGTGCAGCTTGGTGTTCAAATTTCGCCTCGGCGGTCGACTTGCCCCGCCGCAGGGCACCCGCGCGACCGGGGCGCACCCCGGTCGCCGCCGGCTCAGGTGCTGGCTGTCGCGGCATCGGCCGGAGCGTCCACCTGAGGAGCCCCCGCATCGCCCGAATCAGCAGGGGGCGCGGTGGCGGCCCCGTTTTCGTCCTCAGCCACCAAGACCAACGAGATCTTGCCGCGCTTGTCGATCTCGGCGATCTCCACCCGCAGCTTGTCGCCGACGTTGACCACGTCCTCGACCTTCGCGATGCGCTTGCCCCTGCCGAGCTTGGAAATGTGCACCAGGCCATCGCGCCCGGGCAGCAGCGACACGAACGCGCCGAAGTCGGTGGTCTTGACCACCGTTCCGAGGAACCGCTCGCCCGCGGTAGGCAGCTGCGGGTTGGCGATCGCGTTGATCATGTCAATCGCGGCCTGCGCCGACAATCCGTCGGTCGCGCCGACGAACACGGTGCCGTCGTCCTCGATCGAGATCGAGGCGCCGGTCTGCTCGGTGATCGAGTTGATCATCTTGCCCTTGGGCCCGATGACCTCGCCGATCTTATCCACCGGCACCTTGATGGCGGTGACGCGCGGCGCGTACGGGCTCATCTCGTCGGGCGCGTCGATAGCCTCGGCCATGACCTCCAAAATGGTCAGCCGAGCTTCCTTGGCCTGCGCGAGCGCACCCGCGAGCACCTGCGACGGGATCCCGTCCAGCTTGGTGTCCAACTGCAACGCGGTGACGAAGTCCTTCGTGCCGGCGCACTTGAAGTCCATATCGCCGAACGCGTCTTCAGCGCCCAGGATGTCGGTCAGAGTCACGAAGCGGCGCTCAACAACGCCCTCAACCGCCCCTTCCACCTGAATGTCGTCGGACACCAGACCCATCGCGATGCCGGCTACCGGCGCCTTCAGCGGCACACCGGCGTTCAGCAATGCCAGCGTCGACGCACACACCGAACCCATCGAGGTCGAACCGTTGGAGCTGAGCGCTTCGGACACCTGGCGGATGGCATACGGGAATTCCTCGACGCTGGGCAGAACCGGAATCAGGGCCCGTTCGGCCAGCGCGCCGTGCCCGATCTCGCGCCGCTTGGGCGAACCGACCCGGCCGGTCTCGCCGGTGGAGTACGGCGGGAAGTTGTAGTGGTGCATGTAGCGCTTGGACTTCTCCGGCCCGAGCGAGTCGACCTGCTGAGCCATCTTGACCATGTCCAGCGTGGTCACGCCCAGGATCTGGGTTTCGCCGCGCTCGAACAGCGCGCTGCCGTGTGCCCGCGGCACAATGGCGACCTCGGCCGACAACGCGCGGATGTCGGTGATGCCACGGCCGTCGATGCGGAAGTGGTCGGTGAGGATGCGCTGCCGGACCAGCTTCTTGGTCAGCGAACGGAATGCTGCGCTGACCTCTTTCTCGCGGCCCTCGTAGGTTTCGGCGAGCCGCTGCAGGACCTCGCCCTTGAGCTCGTCGGTGCGCTGGTCGCGCTCGGCCTTTCCGCCGATGGTCAGCGCGGCTGCCAGCTGCTCGGTGGCCAACGAGGACACCGAGTAGTAGACGTCGTCCTGATAATCGGGGAACACCGGGTACTCGGCGGTTTCCTTGCCAGCAGCACCAGCCAGCTCCTGCTGCGCGGCACACAACGCGGCGATGAACGGCTTGGCGGCCTCAAGACCCTCCGCCACAACGCTTTCGGTGGGCGCACCGGCACCACCGGCGATCAGATCGATGACATGGTCGGTGGCTTCGGCCTCGACCATCATGATCGCGACGTCTTTGTTGTCGGCGTCGCCGACTACGCGGCCGGCCACGACCATGTCGAACACCGCGCCTTCGAGTTGTTCGACGGTGGGGAACGCAACCCACTGGCCTCCCTTGTTTTCAGGAGTGGAGATCAGCGCGACACGCACGCCGCCGACGGGACCGGCGAACGGCAGCCCGGAGATCTGGGTCGACGCCGATGCGGCGTTGATGGCCAGCACGTCGTACAGATCCTTGGGATCCAGGCTCAGGATCGTGACCACGACCTGGATCTCGTTACGCAGACCCGAGACGAACGTCGGGCGCAGTGGCCGGTCGATGAGCCGGCAGGTCAGGATAGCGTCGGTGGACGGCCTGCCCTCGCGCCGGAAGAACGATCCGGGGATACGACCGGCGGCATACATCCGCTCCTCGACGTCGATCGTCAAGGGGAAGAAGTCGAAATGGTCTTTCGGGGTCTTG
>Ga0182012_10001318_pt1 | contig 27282 bp, 26 predicted proteins | sample 612S2SmetaG_FD_120486 | JGI IMG/M metagenome (GOLD analysis project Ga0182012, IMG submission 120486) | Permafrost microbial communities from Stordalen Mire, Sweden - 612S2S metaG | ecosystem: Environmental > Terrestrial > Soil > Wetlands > Permafrost | place: Sweden: Stordalen | collected...
ATGGATGTGCGCGGCGAGGAGTTGGGCTTCGAGGGTGGCATCGGCGTGGACTACCAGCCATTTGGTTTCCTCGCGGATGCGGAGGGCCTTGTCCTCATTACTTTCAAGGATGATGAACTGCGCGGGCTTGGTTTCAAGCTGACGAGCCACGGCGCGGCCTACGCGTCCCGCGCCGCAGATGATGTAGTGGTCTTTCAATCGCGCGATTTCTCGTTCCATTTTTCGCCTGCCAAAGAGGTTGTTGAATTCGAATTCGAGTAGCGCCTGGCCGAGGGCTCCGAGGATTAGGAAGACGAGGCCAACACCGGCGAGAATCAGGCCGACGTTGAAATAGCGCCCGGCCTGCGAGAGCGGATGGACTTCCTGATAGCCAATGGTGGTGAGGGTGGTGAGCACCATGTAGAAGCCGTCAAACCAGCTCCAGTGCTCGATATAGTGGAAGCCCGCGGTGCCGATCAAGGCAACACACAACAGCGCGACCGACAAGAACTTTAGATTTCGCAGTGCTCGCATAAGCGCTCAGGGGCCGATTGTAACCGGAGTGGAGAGCGAGAAGGAAGATGCAAAGAGGGTACGGGGTGAGAGCGCATGTCACATTCGCCAACTGCGGCGGATGTGGCCACCTGGTAGATCTCAGTGCACTTTGTGCGAGACAAATATTTCCGGATGCGGATAGTGAGTGGAAAGGCCTGTTATCGTCCACTCTCGTCCAGTGATAGTGTCCGGCCTGCCCGTCATAGACCCGAGCGGCGTTGGTGGCTCACCACCGATTGTGCGCTTGGTTCCAAAGGCCCCCGAGGACAAGGCAGGCGACCAACTCATACAGGAGTTTGGGCAGTGTTGGATGGGATCGGTCAATGAACAGTTGTGTTTCCGCGACAAGGAGGAACATACCAAACCCATAGGCAAGCACTCCAGCGAACCAGAATGACTGCCACCCACTGAGACGTTGGATTTCTCTATCAAACGGCAAGGTTCCGACTTTGTATGGAACATCGAACCTTCTAGCTATTAGAGGTACGATCACCATGACCCAAAGCAAAGGGAACGCAAACACGGCGAGAACGGCCAAAACGATTTCCACCGCCAAAGTAAGCTGCGCCATCGGGATGCTCCGAATATCGCCTCATAATAACCGACTATGGTTCGCCGGATCGTTAGCTGTCGCATAATCGCCAAGTAACTCACAATCCCGAAACAGAACCGTAAAGTGCAAAACATCAACCGCCCCACTCAACGAAAAACGCGTTGAATGGGCCACCCGGGAGTTTGCGATAAACAATGGAAGTTTGCCGGGGCGCTCACGATATCGAAAGTAAGATCGAAACAAGAGCAACGTCAAATACCGCAACGTCCACTGCCCCACTCAAGCTAAAGGAAGGCTTGAATGGGCCACCTGCTTGAGCGAAGAGGGGTCCTTCACTTCGTTCAGGATGACACTACTGCTGCGCATGAATTAGCTTCGCGGACGCAGGAGCACGGGCAGGGTTTTGAGGGCGGCGGCGATGCGACGGACGAGGCTGCGCAGGTGGATCATGTCGGCAAAGGCTGACATGGGCGCGAAGTTTTCGGCGTAGGGATACCACCATAACTTCTTCATGCGCGGGGCCAGATCTACATCGATGTAGCGGGGGCGCACGAGTTCCTGCAGGCCGAGGCGGCCGTGGGTGCGTCCGATGCCGCTTTGCTTGAAGCCTCCATGGGGAGCGGCGCTGACGGCGAAGCCGGAGATGAGGTCGTTGACGAGGACGGTGCCTGCGGCGATGCGTTGGGCTACGGCCTCGGCGTGCGCGGTGCTGCCCCATACGCTGGCGGCCAGTCCGAAATCACTATTGTTGGCGAGCGCGATGGCCTCTTCGTCGTCACTGAAAGGGGTTACGGGCAGGACGGGGCCGAAGGTTTCCTCGCACATGAGGCTCATGGTGTTGTCCACATCAGTTATGAGGGTGGGCGCGAAGAAATTGGAGCCGAGCTGCGGCATGGGCGAGCCGCCGACTTGGACGGTGGCTCCGAGGGCGCGGGCTTCATCGACCTGCTGCTCGACGATCTGGAGTTGGCGGTAGCTGATGAGCGGGCCGAGATCGGTATCTGGATTGGAGCCGTCGCCTACCTTGAGCTTGGAGATTTTCTCCACACAGCGGGAGACGAAGCGCGAATAGATGCTGCGGTGAACGTAGCAGCGCTCCACTGAAAGGCACGTCTGCCCGGCGTTCATCATGGAGCCCCAGACGGCGGCGCTGGAGGCGGTGTCCAGATCGGCGTCGGCGAGGACGATCATGGCATCTTTGCCGCCTAGTTCGAGGATGACCGGAAGCAGGCGCCCGGCGGCGTCAGTGGCCACGCGGCGGCCAGTGGGAACGCTGCCGGTGAAGATCAGCTTGTCGATCTCACTGGCTACGAGGAACTGTCCGGTGGGGCCGAGTCCATTGATGACCTGAAAGGGGCGAGGGAGGGCGGTGAGGCCTTCGGCATCGAGGGCGCGGTTAATGATGCGTTCCAACTCGAGGGCGGTTTGCGGCGTGAGTTCGCTGGGCTTGAGGACGACGGCGTTTCCGGTGACAAGGGCGGCGAAGGCATCGCCTGCTGGGATGGAGAGCGGGTAATTCCATGGCGAGATGATGCCGATGACGCCGAGTGGCTCCCATGAGAGCTGACCGCGCTTGAAGCGCAAGGCCGGGTTGGAGTGAGGGACCTCCTGAGTGCGCAGGACAGAGGCGGCATCTTCGGCACAGAAGAGTGCGGCATCGGCGGCGACCATGACGTCATTCAGCAGCGCCTCCTGCAAGGGCTTGCCGGATTCAGAGGTAATAACGCGCGCGAGCGACTCCTTTTCTTCATTGAGGAACTGGGCGATGCGGCGCATGAAGGCCGTGCGGCGGACCAGCGGCAAGCGCGACCACCAGAGCTGAGCCCGGCGGGCAAGGGAAACGGCGGCGGAGACATCCTCGGCAGAGGCTATGGGATACTCCGCGAGAGGTTCTCCGGTGGCCGGGTTGGCGGTGGAGAAGTGCTCGTTGGAGCCGGGTTTGGGGACGAGATGAATGCCAGATTCCATCACGAAAAGTTGTATCCCAAGTTCGATGCATAGGGAAGAAGAAGGTTACGGGAAAAGAGAACCGCCATTGCATCCTGTTCCGAAAAGTTGCTGTATGATGCGGAAACAGCAGTTCGCCTGGGGGATGGCAAGTAAGGTGACGCGATGAAAGAAAAGAAATTTGAAGGGCTGCTAACGGCTCGGGGACCGAAGGGTGCGTGGACATATATGCCGATCCCTTTCAGCGTGGAAGAGGTTTTCGGCAAGCGGTCGCGGGTTCCTGTTTCAGGGACGATCAACGGGTTTGCGTTCCGCAACTCGCTGATGCCGAATGGCGATGGAACCCATCTGATGACGATCAGCAAAGATCTGATGGAGGGCGCGAAGGCCGGACAGGCGAGCGGGTCAAAGTCACGATGAAGCTGGACGACGCGCCGCGCGAGGTCGAGATTCCCGCGGAGCTGGAAGCGGCGCTAAAAGGTGACAAGGAGGCTGCGGCGACGTTCGCTACGCTGGCTCACTCACATAAGAGAGAGTTCACGGACTGGATTGCCGGAGCGAAGAAAGCCGAGACGCGTGAAGCCCGGGCGGCAAAAGCGGTGGAGATGATTCGGACGAAGATGCGTCGGACGTAAAGGGCTGATGCGGTCAGAGCGTGACAGAAGACACATTCCACGTCAGGCATATGCCGCGTCCCCACATTCGCCAAAAGAAGGCGAATATGGGCCACCTGGGCGTGGATTGGGCCGCCTAGGCTCTTTAATATTCCACTTCGACTAGATACAGACCCTCGGCGGGGGCGGTGGGTCCGGCGGCGCGGCGGTCACGGGCGGCGAGGATAGTGGGCATATCGAGAGGGGCGATCGTTCCCTTCCCTACCAGCAGAAACGTTCCTACTAAATTGCGAACCACGTGGTGGAGGAAGCCGCTACCGCGAACGATGTAGAGCAGCTCGTCCTGGTGGCGCTCAAAGCGCGACTCGTGGATGGTGCGGATGTTGGTGGGCGGGGTGTTTTCTCCGGAGGCTTCGGCCATGCGGAGAGCGCGGTCAGGGTCTACGGCGGCAAATGAGGTGAAGTCGTGCTCTCCGGTGACGAGCGCGGCGGCTTGCTGCATGGCGGATTCGTCGAGCGGGTAGGGATGATGAGTGACGTAGCGCGCGAGAAAGGGCGGGACGACGTCGCCGCGCCAGATTCGGTAGTGGTAACGCTTGGCGCGGGCGGAGTGGCGAGCGTGGAAATCCTCAGGCATTTCGTCCACGGAGAGGACGCGGATGGACGGGGGAAGACGGTGATTCAGCACGGTGCGGAAGTTGGCTGTGGGGACGTTGCTTGCGGTTTGAAAGGTGGCGACCTGGGCGAGGGCATGGACGCCAGCGTCGGTGCGCCCTGAGCCCTGCGGGAGCAGGCACTCCCCGGTCAGGCTTTCGATGGCCTCGGCCAGTGTGCCCTGGATAGTCGGCTTGCCGGGTTGCACCTGCCAGCCGTGGAAGGCTGAACCGTCATAGGCAAGGGTGAGTTTTAGAGTGCGCGGAGACATGGGGCTCGCAATGGGTGCTCGCAAGATTCAAGGGTGGCGAGTTTTGGGCTTAAAGTCAATTGCACTCTGAACGGACACGTTGATTGCCGCTTGCGAGATTCTGATTCTGAACGCACTGGGGCGGAAAGCGGGATTACGCTTCATACAGTGTCTACTCAGATATACTCGACCCATGGGTACGAACGCTTCCTGCCGAAAGTTTTGCATGGGCGGGAACCACGAGTTGGAGCTTTGCGTACCAGTGTTTGTGTTGCAGCGCATTTTCGTCCGGCTGCAGAGACGGGCTCTACGCCCTAAGCGAAATATCGAACTTATAACGGAGAAGAGCGAATGTACGTTTCGCGTGCAGTAGAAGCGTTGCGCAAGACTGTTGCGTCAGTGTGCGTGGTTGGAATGATGTCTTCGGGCCTGCTGGCCCAGACGGGGCAGCCTGCCGCAGCGGCTCCTGTTCCTGAGAGTCCGCAGGCGCAGGCTGTTTATACGGCTCCGTTGGAACAGTCGGCGAAGCCCTATTCCATCCTCGGTGCGTACAAGCCTTATACGCCCCATGGGCTGCCACAACCGGTACTGAAGAACAGCGACCGGCTGCACAGCCTGATCGTGGACGGCAAGCTGATGCTTTCCTTGAACGATGCGGTGGCTTTGGCGCTGGAGAACAACTTCGATATCGCGATTGCGCGCTACAACCTGGACATTGCCAACATGGATTTGCTGCTGGCGAAGTCCGGCGGCACGGTGCGCGGCGTTTCCACCGGACTGCTGACGGGAACTCCGGGCGGCACAACGTCCACGTCGGGGACATCTGGGTCAACGGGGACGACGGGATCCACGGGCAGCGGTACGGGCGGCACCTCGACAGGTACTGGCGGCTCGGCTTCGGGCTCGGGCGGAATTGTGAGCTCGACGCAGAACTCGGTGGGCTCGGCAATTGATAGCTACGACCCGGTTTTGTCGGCAACAGTTTCGGGTGATCGTGCGACGACGCCTCTGCAAGTCAGTCCGGCGAATGCCGTATTTTACTACGGCAATATCGGCGCGATCCGGCAGAACCTGAACCAGTACAATTTTGGCTACACGCAGGGATGGTCCACTGGCACGCTGGCCAGCTTGAGCTATAACAACGACCGCTTATCCAACAACATCTCTGCTGCGGCACTGGCGGCACCTTACTACAATCCGGAGCTGGACGGCTCCTGGAAGTTGACCGTACGGCAGCACCTGCTGCAAGGCTTTGGGATTAACAATAACCGACGCGAAATTCTGATTGCGGAGAACGACCGCAAGGTGACCGACGCCAGCTTCCGGGCACAGGTGATCTCAACGGTGGCGCAGATCCAGAATATTTACTGGGATCTGGTGAACGCTTACGAGGACCTGAAAGTACAGCAGACGGCGCTGGAGTTCGCGCAGCGCACGCTATCGGATAACAAGAAACAGGTGGATATCGGCACGCTGGCTCCGATTGAAGTGGTTTCAGCGCAGAGCTCGGTAGCTTCGGCAACGCAGAAGTTGATCGTCTCCCAGACCAACCTGCAGTATCAGCAACTGATCACGAAGAACGCGATTGCGCGCAACTTCAACGATTCGCAGTTGACGGCAGCGGCGGTGATTCCGACCGACACGATGGCCGTGAGCGATGAGCCTGTTCCTCCAGCGGAAGAGCTTGTGACGTATGCGCTGGCGCACCGTCCCGAACTGCTGGAAAGCGAGCTGAACCTGCGCAATAACGAGATCAACAACAAGGCTGCGAAAAATGGGCTGCTACCGACATTGGACGTGGTGGGATATTACGGCGGGGCAGGACAGGCCAGCAATTACGGAGACGCGTTCAGCCAAGTGGTGAACCGGACTATTCCGGATAAAGGCGTGTACGTGAACCTGTCGATTCCGCTGCGAAACCGGGCGGCACAGGCAAACCAGATTCGCTCAGAGCTGGAATACCGGCAGAACCAGTTGAACTTTCAGCAGCAGAAGAACCAGATCAACCTGCAGGTACGCAATGCAGCGTTTTCACTGCAACAGGCGCGCGCCGGAGTGGAGTCTGCCCGCGCGGCTCGCGATTACGCACGGCAGAGTCTGGATGCGGAGCAGAAGAAATACGCACTCGGCGCTTCGACAAGCTACCTGGTGTTGCAACAGCAGAGCAACCTGACGCAACAGGCTTCGAACTACGTGGCGGCGCTTTCAACCTACGAAAAAGCCCGGGTGGCGTTGGATCAGTACACGGCAACAACTCTGGACCGGAACGGAATTGCCGTGGAGGATGCGGTGAGCGGGCACGTGGCTCATATGCCGGCAGTCCCGGGATTGCAGCCGAACCTGACGCCTTCCACGGTGACGGCAACTCCGGTAGCAAAATAGTTCGCTAACCTTTTGGGAGGAGACGCGTCTATCACGTGTAACCTCCTGATAAACCTTTTAGGCCGGGCGGGTTCCTCGAAAGAGGGCCCACCGGCCTTAACTTTTGGTGTGAAGCCAGTTCGGGTGCATTCCCCTCCAAAATGAGCAGCCTTGCGCGGAGCAGGTTGCTTCGCATATGCTATGCGGTCCCCAGCGCAGCCAGGGGTGGCGCGCTTCCTTGAACAAAGCATGAGCACTGCATTGCGCCCATCGCGGGGGCGTGCGCATCTGAAACATATTGAGGGCAATCCGAATGGCAGAGAAGAAGAATGTGGCAGTGAATCCGGTGGACGAAGTGCTGCGAGGCCGCAGGCCGAGCGAAGCCGAACGACGCTGGGCAGAGACCACTCTGACGCGCGCCCTTGAAAAGCAACCGGAACGCCCCATCGGGGCGCCCACGGGAATCAACGTGGATGAAAGCGGCGCGGCGCGATTTACTACCATCTCGAACAGGCCGATCCGGAGGCTCTACACGCAGGCTGATTTGCCGGAGGATTGGAGCGAGGAAAAGTATTTGGGATATCCGGGTGAGGCTCCGTACACGCGCGGGGTTCACGCGACGGGCTACCGGGGCAAACTTTGGACGATGCGGCAGTTCGCGGGCTTCTCTTCGCCGGAAGAGACGAACCAGCGCTATCTGTATTTGCTGGAGCATGGCAGCCATGGGCTTTCGGTGGCTTTCGATTTGCCGACCCTGATGGGCTATGACAGCGACCATCCATTCAGCGAAGGTGAGGTCGGCAAGTGCGGCGTGGCCATTGATTCGCTGGAGGACATGGAGATTCTGTTCGGCGGCATCAACCTGGAGAAGACCACGGTTTCGATGACGATCAACTCCCCGGCAAGCGTGCTTTGGGCGATGTACCTGGTGGTGGCGGAAAAACAGGGCGCGGACTGGACGAAGATTTCCGGCACGCTGCAGAACGACATTCTCAAGGAATACATCGCGCAGAAGGAGTACATCTATCCGCCTGCGGAGTCGATGAGGCTGGTGATCGATACGTTTGAATTTGGATCGAAGCACGTACCGAAATTCAACACAATTTCGATTTCGGGCTACCACATTCGCGAGGCAGGCTCAACGGCGTTGCAGGAGTTGGCATTCACCATCTACGACGGAGTGGAGTACGTGGAGTGGGCGCAGCGGCGCGGGTTGGATGTGGACGAGTTCGGGCCGAGACTGAGCTTCTTCTTCAATGCACATAACGACTTTTTCGAGGAGATTGCTAAGTATCGGGCGTCGCGCAAGATATGGAACCGGCTGATGAGGGATCGCTTTGGTGCGAAGAATGAGCGTACCCGGTTGCTGCGCTTCCACACGCAGACGGCTGGAGTGTCACTGACGGCTCAGCAGACGATGAACAACATTGCCCGCGTGGCGCTGCAGGCACTGGCCGGAGTGTTGGGAGGGACCCAGAGCTTGCACACTGACAGCTACGACGAGGCATTGGCGCTTCCGGCGGCGGAGGCGGCCCGGACCGCGTTGCGCACGCAACAGGTGATCGCCTACGAAAGCGGCGTGGCGAACACGATTGATCCGCTTGGCGGCTCGTACTTTGTGGAGCGGCTGACGCTGGATATGGAAAATGGCGCGTTCGACTACTTTGACAAACTGGACAAGATGGGCGGAATGGTCAAGGCGATTGAGCAGGGGTATCCGCAGAAGGAGATTGCGGAGGCCAGCTATCAATACCAGCGCGCGGCCGAGGCTCGGGAGAAGATCACGGTGGGGGCGAATGAGTTCGTGATCGAGGAAGACGCTCCCAAGATTTTGTACATTGGCGAAGGCGTGGGCGAACAGCAGAGGACAAAGCTGAAGGCGCTGCGTGCGCGGCGCGACAACGACGCAGTGCGGAGGGCGCTGGAAGCCTTGAAGCACGCGGCTGCCCAGACTCCTGATGCCGGTAGCGGCGGGAAGATTTCAGGGGCGAACACGATGCCTTTCATCCTGGATGCTGTGAGGGCCTATGCAACGGTTGGCGAAGTTTGCCAGGCGCTACGCGAGGTTTATGGGACGTACGTGGAAGCATCATTCACCTAATTGCTCGCAGTTAGCTTTGCTGGAATGCGACTAATCGGTACACTGGCTGCATGATTCGCGACCATTTTTCGAGACGGACGAATGCTCCACAACCGCAGCTGCTGATTGTGGTGGTCATCTGGCTGATTGCACTGTTGTGTCTGCACGAAGGGTCACAACCACAATGGGGCTGGGGAATGGTAGCGGCAGCGACGCTTTTGAGCGTGTATGTTGCGGTGCGCTTCTGGCTCTACTTTGGAGTGGGAAAAGACAAGGCGGAGGCGCGGAAGACAAAGTAGGCGTCGAGGTCCGCTGCTTGTAACAATCCTTTCTCTTTATTCAAATACCCGGCCCAGAGCCGGGTATTTTGCGTTAACTTCATGGTGTTTGTTTTGGAGGCAGCAAGATGGCGGAAAACAAAACCGCGGCAGCGGCAGAGCCTTGGATGCGAGGAACACACGAAGATGTTCCGGCGGTGTTGCGTGCGGTGATTCATGCGCTGGAGCTGGCACGCGAAGATGTGGAACGCTGGTGCGCTCACCTGACCGACGAGGAGTGGAATCTGCGTCCGCAAGGACTGGCTCAGGCGGCCTTTCATGTGCGGCATATTGCACGCAGCATCGACCGGCTGCTGACCTATGCCGAGGGCGAACAGCTTTCCGGCGGGCAACTGGAGTTGATGAAGAGCGAGATGGATCCGCGAGCGCTCGGGAGCGAGGTTCTGACGGAATTGGAAGCGGCACTGATCAGGGCGGAGGCGCGAGTGCGGGCCTTCGCCGGAAGCAATATGGAGGCGAAGCGTGCGCTGGGACGCAAGGCGCTGCCGACCACGGTGGGAGGGTTGCTGGTCCACGCGGCCGAACACACTTCGCGCCACGTGGGGCAGGTGGTGATTACGGCCAAGCTGGCGGTGGCATCCCGAGGCGTGTTCTAGGGCTAATCGCACTCGTTTTCACCTTGTTCAATGAGATTGAGAATTCCTCTGGACAAAAGAGCTGTTTTTTGCGTTTCCGCGAGGGTGTGCCTCGCGGTATCATGGAAACGGAATATTTCACTACGCACTTCAGGATTAAACGCACTCATATGGCAAACGAAGGCAGAATTCGCGTACTGGTTGCAAAACCCGGCCTCGATGGACATGATCGCGGCGCTAAAGTGATTGCTCGCGCCTTGCGCGATGCCGGCATGGAAGTGATCTATACAGGACTGCGGCAAACGCCGGAGATGGTTGTGAGCGCGGCTTTGCAGGAGGACGTGGATGTGATCGGCTTGTCCATTCTCTCCGGGGCGCATAATGCAATCGTTCCGCGGGTTGTGGAGCTGATGAAGCACGAGAAAATGGAGGATGTGCTGGTACTGGTAGGCGGCATCATCCCGGACCAGGACATTCCGGCACTGAAGGCGATTGGCGTGAAGGGCGTTTTCCAGCCCGGTACACCGATGGACGAAATTGTGCAGTTCATCCGCGAGAACGTGAAACCGCGCACCGTGGTTGCGTAAGTTCGCGGCAAGAAATACGCCCTGACAGGCCCGTGAGCTCTACGGACCTACAGGGCGCGGTTAGAGGAATGTGGGCACCTGTCAGATGGTTCTCCTTCAATGCCCTCGAGACCGGGAAACCATAAAAACCGGTCGCCATTCCGTTTGTCTTTCTTGTTAGAGACCAAACTCAAGAAAAAAGTTTGCATGCAATCGTGAGCCGCGGTTCGAACCGGGTTGCGCATTGCTTGTTCCGCCCGGCTCGGGTAGGCTGGTCCGTTTGCATCTGACTCTGATGTGAGGAGCACGATGAGCGAGCAGAAAACCACTTCCCTGCACAACCAACTGGCCACCGCCGTAAATACGAACACACCACGCTATGCGAACAACGTGGAGACCATGCGTGCGCTGATGGCTGGACTGCGTGCGGAGGAGGATAAGATTCGGCTGGGCGGCGGAGCAAAGGCCATTGAAGCGCAACACAAGAAGCAGCGGCTGACGGCTCGCGAGCGCCTGGCACTGCTGCTGGACGAAGGGACGGAGTTGTTTGAGGTGGGACTGCACGCCGCGCATGGAATGTATGAGGAGTGGGGCGGAGCTCCGGCGGCGGGAGTGGTGACCGGGTTGGGACGGGTGCACGGGCGGCTGTTCATGCTGATTGTGAACGACGCGACGGTGAAGGCTGGAGCGTTTTTCCCGATGACGGCGAAGAAGGTGATTCGGGCGCAGAACATTGCGTTGGAGAACAGCCTGCCGACGATATATCTGGTGGACAGCGCGGGGGTTTTCCTGCCGCTGCAGGAGGATGTGTTTCCCGATCAGGACGACTTTGGGCGGGTGTTTCGCAATAATGCTGTGATGTCGGCGAGGGGGATTCCGCAGATCACGGCGATCATGGGAATGTGCGTGGCCGGAGGCGCGTATCTGCCCGTGATGTGCGACCACATCCTGATGACCGAAGGCAGTGGATTGTTCCTGGCCGGTCCGGCGCTGGTGCAGGCGGCGATTGGACAGAAGGTGAGCGCGGAAGAGCTGGGTGGCGCGAAGATGCACGCGGAGATCAGCGGGACGGTGGATTTCCGCGAGGCTACGGATGAGACCTGCATTGCGCGCGTGCGCTCGCTGGTAGAGAAGATGGGAGCGCGACCGGAAGCTCCGTTCGATCACCGCGAGGCCGTGGCTCCGCTGTATTCTGCCGAAGAGCTTTATGGGATTTACGAGAGCGATACATCACGCCAGTACGATATGCGAGAGATTATTGCGCGCATCGTAGATGGTTCCGAGTTCGACGAATACAAAGCGGGATACGGCGAGACTTTGTTGTGTGGCTACGCGCGCATTGACGGACACGCGGTGGGAATTGTCGCCAACCAGAAGATGCACACGACGCAGATTGATCACAGCGGCGACAAGCGCATCGAGTTCGGCGGCGTGATCTACACGGAGAGCGCGGAGAAGGCCGCACGCTTCATCATGGACTGCAACCAGGGGCGGATTCCGCTGGTGTTTCTGCATGACGTCAACGGCTTCATGGTGGGGCGCGATGCCGAGTGGAGCGGCATTATTCGCGCAGGGGCGAAGATGGTGAACGCCGTCTCGAATTCGGTGGTGCCGAAGATTGCGGTGATCATTGGCGGCTCGTTTGGCGCAGGACACTACGCGATGTGCGGCAAGGCTTACGATCCGCGATTCATGTTTGCATGGCCTTCGGCGCGCTACTCGGTGATGAGCGGCGAAGCGGCGGCGGGAACGCTGGTGGAGATCAAGCTGAAGCAATTGGAACGCGAGGGCAAGGCAGTGGACGAAGCCGCACGCAAGGAACTCTATGACAGCATTCGCGCGACGTACTTGCAACAGATGAAGCCGCAATATGGCGCGGCACGGTTGTGGATCGACAAGATTATCGATCCGGCGCAGACGCGCGAAGCTCTGGCGTGGGCGTTGGCGGCGGCACGATGCAATCCGGTGGTTGAGAAATTCTCGGTGGGAATTTTGCAGACGTAGGCGGACATCAGAAAACTGTCATTTTGTGTTTTGGGTAACGACATTTAGGTATCCTTGGAAGCGATGACTGAAAACACAGTGAAGATCGTAGAGTGTCCGCGCGATGCGTGGCAGGGACTGTCGCGGCATATTCCTGCAGAGACCAAGGCGGAGTATTTGCGTGCGTTGGTGGGCGCGGGCTTCAAGCAGATTGATGCGGTGTCCTTTGTGTCGCCGCGCGTGGTGCCGCAGATGGCCGACAGCGAAGATGTGCTGAAGCGTCTCGATCCACCCGACGATGTGGAGATTATTGGCATTGTGGTGAACGACAAAGGCGCGGAGCGCGCCATTGCCACCGAGGCTGTGAGGACGCTCGGCTTTCCGTATTCGATCAGCGAAACGTTTCTCAAGAAAAATCAGAACCAGTCGGCGGAAGAAAACAGCGATGCGCTGGAAGCCGTGTGGCGCAAGGCCGAAGAACACGGGATGGGCATGGTTGCTTATATCTCGATGGCGTTCGGCAACCCGTACGGCGATGTGTGGGATGTGGACGAGTTGTTGCAGGCAATACTGAACATTGCCGACATGGGGATTCCTACGGTTTCGCTGGCGGATACCGTGGGGCTGGCTACTCCTGAGCTGGTGAAGGAAGTGATGAGCGCAGTGGTGGCCGAGTTCGACTACATCGAGGTAGGCGCGCATCTGCACGCTCGCAAAGACGAGGCAGCGGCGAAGATTCTTGCCGCCTACGACGCGGGATGCCGCCGGTTTGATTCGGCGCTCGGCGGGTTGGGCGGGTGTCCGTTTGCGCAGGATGCGCTGGTAGGCAACGTGCCTACGGAAGTTGTGCTTCAGGCGTTGACGGCTCACGGCGCGGTGGTGCCCGTTCGAAAATCGCTGGAGAGCATACTGCGGATGAATGAAGATATTGCGCTGCGGTTTGCGCGGTAAAGCCGCGATAGATAGGACTCGGATGTCCCGCTTGGCTGTGCTACCCTGCTGCTCATCCTGGAGACCCGTTTGCGATGACACGCCGCCCGCTCTTGCCCGTTCTACTGCTGGTCACTATTCTCGCGTCAATCATTTCGGCAAGGGCGCAGGATTCCGCGAGCATCAGCGCGAAAGGTCAGATGGCCACAGCCGACGCGCTTTATAAGAACGGCAAACTGGAGGATGCCGCAAAACTCTACGAGTCACTTTTAGCTGGCGATGCAAAATTGGTTCACGCGCGCGCAGGTTTGATGCGGGTTCGATTGCACCAGCAGCGACCGGATGAGGCTTTCAAATTGGGCAAGACCGGGATGGCATTGCCTTCTTATACGACAGAGCTGCTGTCCGAGATGGGCAATGTTCAGTTCCGTCGCGCCGAGATGATGGACGCCGAACAGAGCTACCTGAAAGCCTTAAGCGTGGATGAGCGAGATGTTCGCGCACACCTGGGATTGGCGAGGCTTTATAAAGCTTATTCGATGCGCAGGATGGCATTTGACCACCTGAAGTTTGCTCACGCGATCGCTCCGGCAGATCCCGAAGTTCAACGCGCCTGGTTCAGTGCGCTTCCACGACGCGAGAGGCTGGAGGCGATTGAAAAGTATCTCTCCGCTCCCCACCCGGACGATCAAGAAGAAACCACAAGGCTGAAGCATTATGTTGATTACCTGAAAGCAACAGCGGACAAGCCTCCACACTCCTGCCGCTTGGTAAGCAAGGTCGAAAGGACCAAGACTCCGCTCATTATGATGATGCGCGACCCTTCTCACGTTAGAGGTTGGGGATTGCAGGTGAAGCTGAATGGGCATGACTCTCACTTGTTTCTCGACACGGGAGCGAGCGGAATCATTCTGGGAAGCAGCGCAGCAGAGAGCGCAGGGTTAGAGCGCATAACACCGATCCGTTTTGGCGGCGTGGGCGACAGTGGACTGCAGAGCGGATACATGGCAGTGGCTAAACATATGCGCATTGGAGAATTGGAATTTGAGGATTGCATGGTAAACGTCTCAGCCCAGCGATCACTACTGGAGCAAGACGGGTTTATCGGCGCTGACGTGTTCGCTTCCTACCTGGTCTCTATCGACGGTCCGGGGCTGAAACTGGGATTGGCTCCCTTGCCCAAGAGGCCTGACGAGATTTCAGCGAAGACGGCCCTGCACACGGACGAGGACGATGCGGAACAAGATGAGAGCACGAATGGACAGGAAGAATCGAATAAACAGGCAGAGATTCGTCTTCCGAAAGACCGCTATGTGGCCCCGGAAATGAAGGACTGGACTGCGGTGTTCCGGTTTGGACACGAGTTACTAATTCCGACGCAGGTGAATGATTCATCGATGATGCTGTTCTTGATTGATACCGGCGCGACCACAACAACTATTTCTACGGCAGCCGCGCAGAAAGTCACGAAGATTTACAGGAATGACCGAATCAGGGTCAAGGGCTTGAGTGGGGGTGTAGATAACGTGTACACCGCCGACAAAGTGAAGTTGCACTTCAGTAATTTCTCCCAAGAGAATCAGGATCTTCTTACGATCGACCTCTCTAATGTGAGCCGCTACACGGGCACGGAAATATCCGGACTACTGGGCTTTGCCGTGCTGCGCAGGCTGGAAGTCAAGATCGATTATCGCGACGGACTCGTGGACTTCTCGTATGACAAGAAACGAGTGCCGGTATTTCAGCATTAACAATTGGTGCACTCATCGTGAGTAGTGGGTTACAATCGCGCCGGATATGAAGAAAACCCAACACATCACACTCGGACTGCTGGCTGGAATGGCGCTGGCGTTTACCACTGGATGCAATCGCACTCCGGAGCGGCGCAACTGCGTTGACGAAACGGGCAGCATCACCAGCGACCAGAACTGCCAGATGGTGGAACAGCGGCGGCGCTCGGGATACATTGGGCCGCAGCCCTACTACCACTACCTTTATGGAGGCAGCTCCGGGGGACACATGGGCGACCGCGTTGTGGGCGGCAATCCGATGCCGGGGATGAGCGGTGGTGGTGGATTTTTTGGCGGCGTATCGCGCGGCGGTTTTGGCAGCATCGGCGGGGCAGGCAGCGGCGGATCGGGAGGCGAGTGATGGAGCGGCATAAGATCACGCCTCGGGCGGACTGGAAGCAGAAGGTCGAAAAGGTTGGACTCGTCTTTCACTCCCTCGACGACGGCAGCGGGAGTTACTGGGACGAGTCGGCTTATTACGAGTTCACCGCCGCCGAGGTGGACCGGTTAGAAGCGGCCTCCGAAAAGTTGCAGGATATGTGTCTGGCTGCCGGACAGTACATCATCGACCACAACCGCTGGAGCGATTTGAAGATTCCGGTGGAAGCCATTGCGGCGATCAAGAAGACATGGAACGACGAACCTCCTGCGCTGTATGGGCGTTTTGATTTGGCGTATGACGGCAAGCAGATCAAACTGCTGGAGTACAACGCGGACACTCCGACGGCGCTGCTGGAAGCTGCGGTGGTGCAATGGTACTGGTTGCAGGATGAGTTTCCGAAGGCCGACCAGTGGAACTCGATTCACGAAAAGCTGATTGCAAAGTGGAAAGACCTGAAGGACTACGTCACCGAACCGGTTTCCTTCGCCTACGTGCCGACGGTGGAAGACGAGTTCACCACGGGCTATCTGCGTGACACAGCCGAGCAGGCGGGGCTGAAGACGCAGGCGCTGAAGATGAGCGACATTGGCTTCAATGTGAACACATTTACATTCGTCGATCTTGAGGGCAAGACGATGAAGACGATTTTCAAGCTGTATCCGTGGGAGTGGATGCTGAAGGAAAAGTTTGGGGCGCGCGCGCTGGACTTCATGGACAAGGTGCAGTGGATTGAGCCCATCTGGAAGATGATGTTCAGCAACAAGGGGCTGCTGGCGATTCTGTGGGAGATGTATCCCTGCAACGAACTGCTGCTGCCCGCGTATTTCGATGGGCCTCGCGAGATGCGCGACTACGTGCGCAAACCGCTGCTGGGTCGCGAAGGCGCGAATGTTCAGGTGTTTCGCAATGGCGAGAAAGAGCAGTCGTATGGGCCGTATGGCGAAGAGGGATTCGTCTACCAGGCTCTGGCGCCAATTCCCTGCTTCGATGGAAACTACCCGGTGCTGGGCTCGTGGATGATTGCCGACCAGGGCTCGGCAGGGATGGGCATTCGCGAGAGCGAGACGATCATTACGAATAATCGGAGTAGGTTTGTGCCGCATTTGTTTCGGTAGGGGAGGATAGTGAGTGCCTTGGTCGCTATCTGGAAATCACTCTGATTTCAGCGTACAGTGCTTCACGTGAGTAGCACGATCATTCGACGCGTTGAATCCGTCCCGATGGACACGAGGCACATCGCTGTCGCGGTTGTCTTCGGGATTTGCGGTGCTCTGTCCGCGACGCACCTACTTTCGTCGGGACGTTTGACATTTCCAAACCGCGTGCCGACGATGCTTCCGGTGCCCTTTGCATTGCTGTGCGCGTTGCTGTTCTTGCACAAACTGCGTGCCGTTCTTGCTGTCCCTTTGATCATTGCGGTGTGGCCTATAGCTTATTACGCCTCGTTCTATTTGGGGCTTGTAAGTGGCCCCTTGTTGTTTCCCGCTTGCGTCGGCGGGTTCATTGGCGGGCTCGGGCTGGTATTGTGCGTATCAGTATGTTACAGACCGTTGCTCTCAGCAGAGTATGTATTCCGAGGCGCCAAGATCGGTGCCGTCAGCGCGTTAGCGTTTGTGCCTTGGCTGTGGTCATTCTTTGCGAACCTGAACAGTGGCGACCCGCCACAATGGCTGCTCACAGGCGCGTTTGCCATCTGGCAAGCTGCCGTGGGCACATACCTGTATGCGATCTGCTATCGTGCCGACTACGAAACCAAAACTACGGATAGCTCTTGATGGCACTCCCAGTCGCGAACACGGACTCGTTGCTGACCTCGGGAACAACCGCCCCACTCAACGAAAAGAGCGTTGAATGGGCCACCCGTTAATTAGCCCGTCGGTCTGTTGCCAAAACGCTAGAGTCGCAGGTAAGCTTTGGCCGCCATGTACACCACACTCAAACTTACATTTGAAGCGAAGATTGCCACCCTCACGTTGAGCCGCCCTGACAAGCGCAACGCTATTTGCCACGCGCTGATTGATGACTTTCTTGCCGCTTTGAAAGAGGTGGAAGAATCTGCTGCACAGGTTTTGATATTGGCGGCGGAGGGGAAAGCGTTTTCCGCCGGGATGGATTTGGAGGACCTGAAGGCGCTGGTTACGCACACGGCGGAGGAAAATCATGCGCACAGTGAGCGCATCGCATCGCTGTTTCAATCGCTCTACGATTTTCCGAAGACGACCATTGCGGCGGTGAACGGCGCGGCCATTGCCGGAGGTGCGGGACTGGCTACGCTATGCGATTTCACGCTGGCATCCACGGCGGCCAGCTTTGGCTACACCGAGGTTCGGATTGGATTTGTCCCGGCGATTGTTTCGGCATTTCTGATTCGGCAAGTGCGCGACAGGGACGCTCGCGACCTGATGCTTACGGGGCGGATTATCAACGCCGAAGAGGCGCTACGGATGGGGCTGGTCAATGAGGTGATTGCTCCAGAGGAATTGCAGTTGCGCGCGCGGAAGCTGGCTGAAGAGCTATTGGAGAACTCTCCGGCTTCATTGCGCGCTACAAAGGCGCTGCTGCGCGATTATCTGCGGGCGGGGATTGAGCGCGATCTGCGCAGCGGCATGGAGGCGAATGCCGGGATGCGACAGACTGCGGACTTTGAAGAGGGCGTGCGGAGTTTTCTGGAGCGGAGAAAGCCTCGCTGGAGCGAGTAGGGCAACGGCGAAAACAGGAAAGAGCAAGGTCAACAACCCCACCCTCCGCCCAAAGAGCGGGCGGAAGGATGGGGCACCCAGGCGACAAGATCAAGGTCAACTGCCCCACTCAAGCCAAAAGATGGCTTGAATGGGCCACCCGGTGCAATTCGCTGCTCCGGTGAAGGTTCGCCAAAAGATGGCGGATGTGGGCCACCCGGGCGCGGCTGATGTAACCTAGAAATATGAGCACAATGTGCGAGACGACACTGCGGGTGCGCTACGCCGAGACCGATCAGATGGCCGTGGTGTATCACTCCAACTACATTATTTGGTTTGAGGTGGGACGCGTGGAGCTGCTGCGGCAGCTGGGCTTCAGCTATCTGGAGATGGAACAGGATGGCCTGAATCTTCCGGTGGTCGAGGTGAAGTGTCGGTACAAGCATCCGGCGTGCTACGACGATGAGATTCTGATTCGGACGCGGCTTACGCAGATGCGTACTTCCCTGCTGCGCTTCCACTACGAGTTGCTGCGGAAGGCAGATGGACGCTTGCTGGCCGAAGGCGAGAGCGTGCACGTGGTAATGGGCAAGGACAGGAAGCGCACGCACCTGACGGGTAAATATTTGAACGCGTTTCACGAGGCCGCGGAGGTGGCGCAGACACTCGCGCACCCAGACACGCAGCCAGCAACGCAGTTGACAGAGCAATCATAAAAAGGGGATCGATGGGCGCACTGCATTTGAATGGCAACGATCTGGCGTTGGAAAGTTTGGAGCAGGTGGTACTGCACAGGCAGCCCGTGCTGCTGGAGGCCGATGCGCGCGAGCGCGTTGTGAGGGCACGCGAAGTTGTGGATGCGCTGGTGGCAGGCGACCACCTGGCATATGCGATCACGACTGGAGTGGGACATTTGGCTGACGTGCGGATTTCGCATGAGCAGGCTCGCGAATTGCAGATCAATTTGGTACGTTCACACGCGGTTGGCGTGGGGGATCCGCTGAGCGCGGCGGAGTCGCGGGCAATGATGCTGTTGCGCGCCAACTCGCTGGCGAAGGGACTGAGCGGCGTGCGCCCCGTGGTGATAGACACGCTCTGCAGCATGCTGAATCGCGGCGTGCATCCGGTGATCCCTTCGCAGGGATCGGTGGGTGCGTCGGGCGATCTTGCGCCGCTGGCTCATCAAGCATTGGTGCTGATTGGCGAAGGCGAAGCCTGGTACGAAGGACGCCGCATGAGCGGAGGCGAGGCAATGAAAGCCGCGCAGATTCCGACCATCCGGCTGGAAGCGAAGGAAGCAATTTCATTGATCAACGGAACCCAGGCAATGCTGGCCGTGGGGTCGCTGGCGCTGCTGGAAGCGCGCACACTGGCCACTACCGCTGACGTGCTGGGAGCGATTTCGCTGGACGCGCTGCAGGGGACGGATGTGGCGTTTGACGCGCGCATCCACGAGGCTCGTCCGCACGCCGGACAGATGCTTGTCGCGAAACACTTGCGCACCATGCTGGAAGGCTCGGCTTTACGCGAACGGCATCGCGACTGCAAACGCGTGCAGGACGCCTACTCGATGCGCTGCATTCCGCAAGTGCACGGAGCTGTACTGGATGTGCTGGACTATGCGCGGCAGGTTTTTGAGATCGAGATGAACTCGGCGGTGGATAACCCGCTGGTCTTTGTGAAGGCTCCTCCGGCGGGCACCAAGCGCAAGGCGGGCGATATAGCGGAGGGCGAGGTTATCTCCGGGGGAAATTTTCACGGACAGCCCATCGCGTTCGCCCTGGACTTTATGGCTATCTCCATCGCGACGATTGCGGGAATCAGCGAACGGCGCATTGAGCGGCTGGTGAATCCTGCGCTCAGCGAGGGATTGCCGCCGTTTCTGGCTCCCGGCGCGGGGTTGAATTCAGGCTTCATGATGCCGCAGGTGACCGCCGCTGCGCTGGTGAGCGAAAACAAGGTGCTGGGACACCCCGCATCGGTGGACTCGATCACGACGAGCGGCAACAAGGAAGACTATGTTTCCATGGGGATGACGGCGGCGCTGAAGCTGAGACGCGTGATCCAGAATGTGCGATACGTGCTGGCCATTGAAGCCCTGGCGGCGGCGCAGGCGGTGGACTTGCTTGCTCCGCTGAAGCCGGGGAAACGTGCGCAACTGGCACTGAAGGAAATTCGTGCGGTCTCGCCGACCGTCTTACAAGACCGATCACTCGCTCCAGATATTGCGAAGGTCAGCGAGGTGATTCGGGAGGGAAAGGTTGCGGCGGCGCTGCGCTGATTCTACGGAATTCTGGATTCCAGACTCTCTCATGTATGGATTTTGAGAGAAAGAATCCACAGCCTCGCGCAAGCTGATGAGCCGAAACGAGGTATTTTCAGAGTCTTTGGCCGATGGATTGCACTTCAGAGGGTATTCTCTTTCCATCGTGCCTGACTCTTATTGAGGCAAGCGCGATGTGCGTGACCCGGAGTCTTAGCGCATGAGCGCGAGCACTCCGAGGCCACCTGCAGGATTTGTGCACAACTAGCCATTCAGTCAGGGAACAGTCTGCACGGAGCCAACTAACGGTTGGCTCGTTTTTTTGTCTGAAAACGCGGGGAATTGACAGCATTCAACCGGCGTTTTCAAGTGCATGGAACCTGGATGGTAAACAGTGCATAAGGGGTTTCGAAGGCCCGCGTTTCTCCGGGTTTTCGCCGGTTATTTCAGGATTTTGTCGGCTGAATGGGTGTTATTGCCGAAGATTAACCAAGATTTTTGTTGACATAGAGGCAGGAAAACCAGCAAATTACAAGAGTCACACGGTTACCAACTCGATGCGTATCGATTGGGATTCCGGGTGACGGGGGTTGTCCGCTCTGGCGGCTCCGCACAATTCGCATGGCAGCTACGACTCTTGCACCCGTGGATTCACGGGATGTGGTCCGTTGTGACGATTGCCACCTGGTCCAATTTCGGACCTCTAATAACATTTGCCGCCGTTGCAAGACTTCTCTGGATGAACTTCCAGAGGTTGTCCCCATGCACGCTCCGGTCACAATGACACACACGGTGGAGACAATGCCGAGCCGCTCGCTTCCGGTTGCGGCAGCGATTCGCGAGTTGCGAACGCGCGCCGGTTTGAGCCAGCGCCAGCTTGCACTGCGCATGAGCGTACCGCGCACCTACGTTTCCAAGATTGAGAACGAGAAGGCGTGTCCGACGCTGGGCTCGCTGGAACGGTTGGCCGGAGCTCTGCGCGTGCGCATCAGCGATCTGCTGACGACAGGACGAACGAACGAGGATGATATTCGCGAGCTCTCGCAAGATGAGTTCATCGCGGAACTGATTCCCTATATGCGCAAACTGAATGGGGTTCAGTGGATGAGCGTGCTGAATCAGGTACGCGAAATGACAGTCATGCCCCGGCGCTCAGCATAAGCGTGTGACGATTGCCCACTCCGGCTGTGGCCGGGGCGGGCGGCAGTGCGAGCGCGGCTTCCTCCCCCAAGATAACTAAAAGGGGGCCGCGCGCTTCCTAACACATGAGTCCTTCGTGGCTTTGGAGCGGGCAACGCGGAGGACGTCCGGCGGTCGCGCGGCGGTGGCCCAGTCCGCAGATGATCGGGAACGATACGGAGCAGAGAATGTTGAATGAGAATGTCTCCAAATGCGCGAATCCGCAGTGTGAGCGGGAGTTCAAGAAGCTTGGCGAGGGCAAGCTTTTTGTACGGCGGGCGGAGAAGGGCGATAAGGAATCCAAACAGAAGGCGCTTTGGCTGTGCGCTACGTGCGCCATCCAATTTGACCTGCGCTATGACCGGCGCGAGCAGGAGTTTCACCTAGTGCGCCGCCGCCGGGCGGCTTAGTCACTGCATCAATCCATTGCAAGAAGCCGGAGCGTGTGCTAGCTTCGAAATACTCGTTTTTGAGGGAACGCTTTGCACACCACCGTCCCTGCCGGGCTGACTCGCAAGCAAGCAGAACTATTCGCCACGCTCGATCCAGAACGGCTGCCAAAACACATCGCGGTGATCATGGACGGCAATGGACGATGGGCCCAGCGCCGCCATCTGCCTCGCATTGCCGGGCATAAACGCGGGGTAGAAGCCGTGCGCGACGTGATTACCCTGGGCGCGCGGATCCATCTGTCTGCGATGACGCTCTATGCGTTTTCGGCGGAAAACTGGAAGCGTCCCAAGACCGAGACCAGCTTCCTGATGGCGCTGTTGCGTACCTACCTGAAAAACGAAGTTCCCTTGATGAACGAGAACAACATTCAGCTCCGCTACATTGGGCGCATCCACGAGTTGCCGCCTGAAGTGCAGGAGCGGATGGCGTGGGCTACCGAGCAGACGGCGCACAACACCGGCATGATTATGACCCTGGCGCTGAACTATGGGGCACGCGCCGAGCTGATCGACGCCTTTCAGGCGATTGTGCGAGCAGCGGCCAACAACGGCGGACTCGAGGGCTTGATCATTGACGAGGAGATGGTTTCGCGGAATATGTACGCCTCAGACCTGCCCGACCCGGATCTGGTAATTCGCACCAGTGGGGAGATGCGGCTCTCCAATTTTCTGCTCTGGCAGTTGGCTTACACGGAACTCTACGTGACCCAGACGCTTTGGCCGGACTTCGATGGCAATCATCTACTGGAGGCGCTGGCTGACTTCCAGCGGCGCGAACGGCGTTATGGCAACGTCGGTGCAGCGGTATAAGGCGCGTTTCCCCGCTTCGTAATTCTTTGCTCCTGCTTTGCTTCCTGAGCCCGCCTAAGGGTACCCTGCTGATATCACATGAAACGTATCGTTACTGCTGCAATCCTGATTCCGCTGGTGCTGCTGGCCGTTTTCCGCGCGCCATTATGGCTCTTTCTGCTGATCACGGTAGTGGTCGCGCTGGCCGCTGCTGTGGAGTACCTGTCCATCACGGAAGCTTACGGCTTTGAGCCTTTCCGGCTGCTGACGTACATCTTCACGGCCGCGCTGTTTCTGGTGTATTACTTCGCCCAGGACCACGGGGGAGGAACGCTGCTGGCAGGCGTTCTGCTGCTCTTTCTGTTTGCGCCGTTTCTGTTGATGATCGCGACAATGGGACGTGAGGATCTGAAGTCTGCGCTGCCGGGCGCGGCGATGAGCTACCTGGCGATTCCCTACATCGGGCTGCCGCTGCTGATGATGGCCATGCTGCGGGAGAACGTACACGGATGGGAATTTGTGCTGTTTACGTTTTTCGCTGTGTGGATTGGCGACACCGCGGCAATGTATGTGGGTAAGAGCATGGGGCGGCACAAGCTTGCACCGCGCATCAGCCCGGGTAAAACGGTGGAGGGTGCGGTGGCGTCGCTGGTCTTCTCGGTCGCTGTCTGCTGCTTGTTTGGGTACTATGTCCCGGAGATTGCCTCGGCGCTCGGCAGTGCGCACTTGATTGACAGTCAAAGGGAATCGCTGCTGTTTGATATGCCTATTTACGCGCGGGCTCCGATGTGGCTGGCGGCGGCGCTGGCGGCGGCGATTAACGTGGCAGCCCAGGTGGGAGACCTGATCGAGTCGGCGTTGAAGCGTGGCGCTGGCGTAAAGGATTCTGGAACCATTCTGCCGGGACATGGCGGCATTCTTGACCGCATCGATGCCCTGCTGCTGGCGCTGCCCGTGGCATTTATTCTGTTCCTGGCATTTGGACACAAATTCGTCCAAGGGTAGGCTGGCGGGTTAAACTGTAAGTATCTGTGATGAAACGAATAGCAATCCTGGGCTCGACCGGCTCCATCGGCTGCAGCACACTCAAAATCGTTGAAAGTTATCCTGACCGCTTCGCGGTTGTGACCTTGGCCGCGGGCTCCAATGTTGAGCTTGCCTACGAGCAGGCGCTGCGCTGGCGTCCCAAGCTGCTCTCTGTGGCTCATGAGGCGGCTGCGGATGCGTTGCGCAAGCGTCTGCGCGAGGCTGGGCCGAGCGAAACCGAAGTTGTATGGGGCACGCCGGGAACGGTGGCGGTAGCGACCCACGGCGAAGTCGATTTTGTGGTGAGCGCCATTGTTGGCGTGGCTGGAATGGAAGCCACCTTCGAGGCGCTGAAGGCTGGAAAAGAGATTGGCCTTGCCAACAAGGAGTGCCTTGTTGCCGCCGGCGAATTGTTTACCGCTGAGGCGCAACGCCAGGGCAAGCCTCTGCTCCCCATCGACAGCGAGCACAATGCGGTTCACCAGTGCCTGCGCGGTGGTCGCATGGGTGAGGTGGAGCGTGTGTGGCTGACCGCCTCCGGCGGACCGTTTCTGCACACTCCGCGCGAAGAGTTCGCCAAGATCACGGTTGCCCAGGCGCTCAATCATCCCACTTGGAAGATGGGCCGCCGCATCACCATTGATTCGGCCACGCTGATGAACAAGGGATTCGAGGTAATTGAGGCGGTGCGACTCTTCAACACTCCGCCTTCACGAACCAAAGTTGTTGTGCACCCTCAGAGCACTGTGCACAGCATGGTGGAGTTTGTGGACGGCAGCATCCTGGCGCAGATCAGCGTAACCGACATGCGGCTGCCGATCCTTTACGCTTTAACCTGGCCGGAACGGATTGAGAGCGATTTGCGCTTTGACGTGTTGTCACTGACGCACCTCGACTTCTGTCCGCCGGACCTGGATAAGTTTCCCTGTTTGCGGCTGGCCTATGAGGCAGTAGAAGCAGGCGGCGCGAAGACGGTGGCCCTGAATGCGGCCGACGAAGTCGCGGTAGCAGCCTTTCTGGACGGGAAAATTCCCTTCCTCGGCATTCCGAACACGATTCAGGCAGTTTTGGATGAAACGCCAGCCCACAAACCGGAATCTATATACGAAGTGCTTTGTATGGATTCCGAAGCGCGGGAACGTGCACGCCGCTTTGTGAATGCTGGAGCTGGTGGTTCGCGAGTGGCAGTCACGAAGTAGCTCTTGGCAATGGAGAAAACACATTCTGTTTATGATTAGCGCTTTTTACACTGTGGTCGGTGCAGTCCTTGTGCTGGGAGTGATGATCCTGGTGCACGAGTTCGGCCATTTTGCGGCGGCCAAACTACTGGGCGTACGCGTGGAAGTGTTCTCCATCGGCTTCGGCAAGCGCCTGTTCGGCTTCCGGCGCGGCGAAACCGATTACCGCATTTCAGCCCTACCGTTGGGCGGCTATGTGAAGATGACCGGCGTGAATGCCGTGGAGATGCCGGAAGATCGTCCTGAAAGCAATGGGGACGACCCGGGCGAGTTTCTACGCCATCCACGCTGGCAGCGGTTGATCATCGCTGTCGCCGGTCCGGTGGCAAACATGGTGCTGGCGGTTGTGCTGCTGACCGCAGTGTTCACGCTGCATCATGAAGTGCCCTATGGCTACTACCAGTCCGCCGTGATTGGCTGGTGCGCTCCGGGCTTTCCGGCAGATCAGGCTGGATTGAAGGCGGGCGACCAGATCATTGATATAGGTGGCCAGCAGAATCCAACCTGGCAGGATGTGCTGAACAAGGTTCTTGTGAGCCCGAATCAGCCGATCCCATTGCGCGTCAAGCGCGATGGTCAGGTGCTGCCCCTGACGGTGACTCCGAAGTCGGAGGGTAAGCAGCAAGGGGGCGAGGCAGGATGGCTGCCATGGAAGCCTTTTGTGGTGACCGCGCTCGAAAAAGATATGCCGGGTGAAGAGGCAGGGCTGAAACTCGGCGATGAGATTCTTGCCGTCAATGGCATGCCGATTCATGCGACCGGAGCGATGCAAGCTTACTTGCAGACGACAAAAGATTCTCCTGTGAACCTGGAGATTTTGCGCCAGAACCAGAAGATGGTGCTGACGATCACGCCTAAGCTAGTGCAGCTGGACCCGCAGACGAAGACCTATCGCATCGGCTTTGGCTCGGAACCCATGCAGGTGGAGAAACTCCCCGTAACGCAAGCGTTCAGCCGCTCGGTAGATGAGTGCAGGAAGCTCTCCGGCTTGATCTTTGAGCTGGTGGGCCGCATGGCAGAGCGCAAGGTTTCGATGAAGCAGATGTCTGGTCCGATTGAGATTGTCAGGGTGTCCGGCGAGATGGTGCATCATCGTAGCGCCAACGACCTGATGAACTTCATGGCGATGATCAGCCTGCAACTTGGACTCTTCAATCTATTGCCGATTCCGATTCTGGATGGCGGATTGATCGCAATGCTGTTGGTTGAATCAGTGATGCGTCGCGACATCAACGAGGCAATCAAGATTCGGCTGTATCAGGCGGCATTCGTGTGCCTGGTACTGTTTGCGGGCATGGTGATCTTCAACGACGTTGTGAAGATGCTTCCCGGGCAGTAGCCGCGAGATGAATTGGTGAGGGCGCCTACGGGCGCCCTTTTCCATCGATAAGCAACGACAGCGTACAGTGGGCCGCCCAGCGCCACACCTGATAAACTTTATCTAGAGACGAGCACTCCATGGCAATCCAAAAACGCAGAAAAAGCTACACAGCAAAGATTGGCAACGTTCGCGTCGGCAGCGACGCTCCGGTGATGGTGCAGTCGATGACCAACACGGATACGGCTGACGTGGCCTCCACGGTAAAGCAGGTTGCGGCCCTGGCCCGCGCAGGTTCAGAAGTGGTACGCGTCACGGTGAACAATGACGCGGCTGCGGCGGCCGTGCGGCCTATTGTGGACGAGCTGGCGGCGATGGGCGTACACGTCCCCATTGTGGGCGACTTCCATTACAACGGACACCTGCTGCTCAAGAATTTTCCGGAGTGCGCGCGAGCCTTGGCAAAGTATCGCATCAACCCCGGCAACGTCTCCATTGGACGCAAGAACGACGACAACTTCCGCACGATGATCGAGTGCGCCATTGAGAATGACAAACCGGTGCGCATTGGCGTGAACTGGGGCTCGCTGGATCAGCAGTTGCTGGCGCGCATGATGGACGAAAACGCGAAGCTGGCTGAGCCGAAGGAACCGCGCCTGGTCATGATCGAGGCGATGATTACCAGCGCTCTGCACTCTGCCGAACTGGCCGAGAGCTATGGGCTCCCGGGCGATCACATTCTGCTCAGCGCCAAGGTAAGCGGCGTGCAAGACTTGGTGGAC
>Ga0182012_10001319_pt1 | contig 27278 bp, 26 predicted proteins | sample 612S2SmetaG_FD_120486 | JGI IMG/M metagenome (GOLD analysis project Ga0182012, IMG submission 120486) | Permafrost microbial communities from Stordalen Mire, Sweden - 612S2S metaG | ecosystem: Environmental > Terrestrial > Soil > Wetlands > Permafrost | place: Sweden: Stordalen | collected...
CAGGCGCTGGCGGTGATCGAACGGCAGAAACAATTTGATCAAACCAAAGCGGTCCAAAGTCCGAAGTCTAAAGTCTAAAGACCAAAGTCCAACACGAACTTCCATCAAGCAACACATCCATAGAACTATAAAACATATGAAACATAACAAACTGACGAAAACTATCCGGGCCGCGCTGGGGCGCTGGCTGGCGCGGCGTCCACGTCCGGTGGCACTGGCGAACGCACTGGGGCTGTTCAATGAAGGCGGCGTCGAAACGCTGCTGCTAGACCCGGCCTCGGTGTACAACGTGGCGAATCCGTGGCCGAACCGGTACCTGCTCGTGCAGCGTGGGGCGAGCGGATACCAGTACGGCGACATCGCCCAGGGCACGCTCATCCCGCTGGGGCCTTCGAGCGACGCGCCTTTGAATTCCTCCGACCCCTTCAACGTGCGCCGGCTGGGCGCGCGGCCGGGGCTGGAACTGGGCGTGGCGGTGGCGGGCACGACGGTGACGATTGACAAGCTGCTGATCGCGGCGGCCGCCGGGCGGGTGCAGGACATCAGCACGGTGACGGTGAACGGCACTTACTGGGTGGTGGGCCGCGCGGCCGGCAGCATCACGGCCACGAGCAGCACGGGCGAGGTGCCGTACGTGCCGTTTGATCCCTACCAAGTGGTGCTCACGGGCACGACGCTGACGTTCCCGGCAAATCCAAGTTAAGTCTCAAGTCTCGAGTCTCAGGTCCAAAGTCCAAAGTCTAAAATTCAAAACAAATCACAATTATCATGAGTAACATACAAACACCGACGGCGCGGGCGATTGCCTTGAATAATGAGGCGCTGCACCGCTCACTGCATTCCCAGGGGGTGGCCCTGGCGAATGATTATCACAACCTCCAGCCGGGCATGGTCTGCCTGGCGAACGATTCGATTCTGCGCACGGCGGAACCGATCACGGATCTCACCCTCTTCGCGGCCAGCTATGACAGCATGGTGGGGAACGGGCTGGTGAAGCTGCGCGATTTTCTCGCGCCGCCGCGCCCGACGGACAGCCGGATTTTCCGGCTCTCGACGTACACGGAGTTCGAGCCGTGGGAAACGGTGGATTACACGAAGGTCAAGCGCGGGCTGCTGGCGGACTTTCCCGAGATCCGGCAGCGCACGGTGACGAAGAGCGATCTGCAAGGGTTCAATCGCGGGCTCTCGGTGATTCTGGACCGCGATGAGATCAAGTCCAAGCCCGAGTGGCAGCAACTGCACACGAAGTGGCTGATCGACATCCTCAACCGCGCGACGATTCTGGAGACGATGGCGATTTACCAGAGCGCGGCGGTGACGGCGAGCACGGTCTGGGACAACGCGAGCAATCCGGACCTGGACTTGAAGGCGCGGATTCTGAGCATCGCGGACAGCACGGGTTTTTATCCGCAGAACGTGGCGTACGGGGACAAGGCGCATTTGAAGCGGTCCAACGCGTACGAGAGCGAGCTCAACGCCGGGGCGCTGGCGCGGGCGGCGGCGTACACGGAGGAGCAACTGGCGGTGGCGCTGGGGGTGCCGAATGTGCTGGTGAACGCGGAGCGTTACCAGAGCACGGCGACGGCGAAGCAGGAGATCATCGGGCAGAACGTGCTGCTCTTCACGGCGATCAAGGACGCGGGCCCGATGGATCCCTCGAACATTGTGCGGCATGTCTTCAACGGCAATCACGGCAACGGCGAGTACGCGGTGTACGTGACGGACCTGGGCGTGAAGAAAGTCGCGCTCACGGTGGAAAACTACGAGCTGATCCACGCGCAACATACGAGCGGGATTCAGATTATTGCGGTGAACTGAAAAGGAGGCGCGGGGTCCGGGGCGCGAGGCCCGGGGCTCCGGCCTTTAACCAAACATCCAAACTTCAACAACCAAACTCCAATGAAATTCCAATATTCAAACTTCAAGCTAATGCTTCTGGCCATCGCAGTGGCGGCGGCATTCATCGCCCCGGTCCAAAAGGCTGAGGCGCAAACGGGGACGTATGTGGCGCCGCGGCCGGTGGCGCTGTATGCGGGCACGATCACGAATAATCAGTCGCTCACGAATATTTTCGCGGGGACGAATTTCCTGAATTATTCAGGGTTCCACCGGCCGGGATTGTGGGCGACAGTCACGACCACGAACGCGGCGGGGTTGAACGGCAGCGTGACGTTGAACGTGGATTTCAGCCCGGGGTCGGGCGCGGGGTACACGAACAGTCTGCTGGGGACGAACCTGGTTTACACGACGGGGGCGCCGTTTGCCTGGACGATTCCGCTGGCGGGAACGAACGCGCTGGTGACCTTCACGAACCTGGACTGGCCGTGGTCGGATTCCACGGCGCTGTTCAAGGGCAGCAAGCTGAGCTGCACGGCAACGAACAGCGAGAGCATGCAGATCGAAATTGACGCGGTGGTGACGCCGTGACCAGGCAGGGTCCGGGGTCTCGGGTCTTGGCTCTAGGGCTGAGACCCGGGCCCCGGGCCCTCAATTTTAATTCACACATTATTTATGACACCCTGGATCACTTTAACGACGGCGGATGTACTGGCGCAGTTTAATGACAGCGAGACGGCGGCTTATGACGCGGCGAAAGGGGACAGTTCGAGCGCGTCGCTGCCGGCGATTATCGCGCTGGTGGTGAATCAAATTTACCAGGCCTATGACGACGGCGGCCGGTTGGTGGATTCAGTGGATCCCGGCACGGTGCCGCCGGGGGAAAAGAACCGGGCGGTGGCGCTGGTGCGCTGGAAATATCTGCTGGCGCTGCCCACGGGCCAGACGCTGCAAACGCCGGAGCGGAAACTGGCGCACGACGAAGCGGAGGCGTATTTCCGGCAAATTGCGCAGCGGAAAGTCAGCCGTCCGGGGGCGGTAGGGGTGGCGAGGAGCGGACGGCGGATACATACGGGGAGTTTTGATGCACTGGGGCAAACGTAGGGTTTAAACATCCAAGCTCCAACATCCAAACTCCAGAGAAGCTCCAATAACCAATATTCAAACTTAAACTGCGGAGCGGGGATGGGTGAGGAGTTCAGGGAATTCTACTCATAAAAAATTATGCAATATACGGATCTTTGGCCGTTGATTCAGGGGGATATTCTGGGGGTGTTGCAGGCGGATGCGTTTCTGGCGGCGCGGCCGGGGATTTTGGTGGAACCGGGGGCGACAGAGGCCGTCCTGGCGGCGAAAACGACGGCGGCGCTGGGCGCGGGCGCGGATGGGAAGTTCGGCGCGGGGTATCTGGTGCTGCCGATTGAATCGGCGGAAGATGACAACGCGAACCTGCCGCAGGGTCCGTTGAAGCTGCCGATCACGGTGCAGTTCGTGGAGAATGTGGTGGTGAATCACGGTCCGCGCGGAACGGGGGTGCCGCTGCGGGTGTACGCGGCGCGGGCGGCGAAGGTGCTGAAGTTGTACACGCCGGTGGGGCTGGCGCAGGGGCTGGTGCCGGCGTCGCCGGTGATCGCGCCGTTCAAGCCGGGGCCGGACGCGAATCTGCGGGGGGCGCGGGTGAACTTTCTCACCAGCGAAGCGGATGGCGCGCCGTTGAGCAAGCTGCCGCGTCCGCAGATCACGCCGAATGACGGCCAGGGGAATGGCGGGGCGCATCCGCAGACGGTGACGATCACGTGCGCGGGGGCGACGGCGATTTATTACACGACGGATAATTCACATCCGTGGAGCGGGAATCCCACGGCGACGCTTTATGCCGGGCCATTCACGATGAGCCAGGCGGGGCTGGTGCGGGCGCGGGGGTTTGCGAGCGGGGCGCAGTATTTGGGGAGTGACACGGCTGGGGTGAGTTTTACGTGACCGGATTTAACGCAAAGGCGGTCCTGCCCGGACGGGGCAAGGCGCGGAGACGCAAAGACGGGAAGCTCCCGCCGGCGATTTTGAAAAGCAGTGAACCATTAACCAATTAAAGAATTATGTTACGCAGTGCGATTCAGCGGATTCCGGCGCGGCTGGTTTATAACTCGGGCACGCCGGTGAGTTTGTATGCCAAACAGGGCACGGACATTGAACAGGAGCTGGTGTATGCCGGGGTGGATACGGGGGCGGCGGGGCTGGGGCTGACGGATAAACGCGACCGGGAGATGCATTACCGGATTCGCATCACGCCGGACGGGCGGCTGACGAGCGCGATTGCGGGGCTGCTGTATCCGTATGGCAACCCGACGATTGGGGCGGGGATTTTTACGGACACGGATGTGACGATGAGTGTTCACGGGCAGGATGCCAGCCTGGACACATACACGAGCGTGGCGCTGGAGATGATGCCGGAGATGTATTTTCATCCGGCGAAGACGTTGCTGGGGGAGGCGACGTGGCTGGCGATTCGGGGCAGCGGGGAGGATTGGAGCGCGGCGAACAGTCTGGTGACGCAGGCGAACACGGGCGGCACGTTTGCGGATTCGGGATTCACGAACGCGGGGATCATCACGCAGAATTATACGCTGACGTGGGGGAGTGTGACGGGGTTTGCCTCGGCGACGGATTTTTATGACGGGCTGACATTTCAGCCGACGGTGACGTTCGAGGATGATGTGCCGGCGCGGTACGGGCTGTACAACAAGCGGATCAAGACGGTGGGGGCGATGGTGCGGGGGATTCCACTGGGACAGACGCGGCAGAACATCCTGGCGGCGTTGCAGGCGCAGGGCTCGGGGGCGGCGCGCGGGGGGAGTCGGGCGGCCAATGGGGCGACGCTGACAATCACGGGGGCGGATGCGAGCACGCCGCTGGTGCTGTATGGGGCGGCGCTGGTGGAGCAGAAGCAGGCGTGGGGGATCACGGCGCTGCGCCAGGGGGAGGTGGCGTGGGTGGCGACGCCGACGCTGACGAGCGGGGTGAGGGGGGCTTACTTCGCGGTGGTGGCGGCGTGATTTTTAACGCAAAGGCGCAAAGGCGCAGAGACGCAAAGAAAAACCCAAAATTAAATTATTATGAACCAGACAACCTTGTTTGATCTGAACCAAACGGCGAGTGTGGCGGGGTAAATGTGAACAGTGACGGGTGACGAGCCGGGCCGGCTTTCGCTGGTCACTCATCACTCATCACTGACCACTCATCACCATAGAATTATGTTTACGGCGACTTTTTATCCGGATTCGAATCGCAGCGCGCCGGTGGTGCTGTGCAACACGTCGCGGAGTCTGACGGAGATGAATGTGACGCTGAACCAACGGCGGCTGACGGAATGGGTGCCGGGGTACGGGGCGGGGTTCGGGCTGGCGATTGACCGGGGGAATGCGCGCAATGTGCTGAGTTTTGACGTGCGCCGGGACGCGGATTACACGCCGGCGAAATTTCCCGATCCGGAGGGAGCGCTGCTCTTTGCGCTGGATCATCCGAATTATCTGCCGGGGACGGGGATATTGAAAATCAGTCTCGCGGGGGTGAGCACGACGGCGACGCGGTGGCTGCTCAATTGCAGTCTGGACACACTGGAGATGCCGGACTGGCTCGGGACGGCGCCTTTGTTTAAATACGTTTTTAATGGCGGGGCGTTCACGGCGACGGCGCCGTTTTAACGGTTCACTTTTCACACCACCCAAAAACCATGGAGGAGATTAACAATGTGGCGGCGAACGATCACCTGGCGGGTTTAACGCGCCGACTGCGGGTGGATATCAGCGGGCTGAGCGCGGAGACACGGCGGCAACTGGGGTTGGTCGTTGGCGACAAGAAGGAACCAATCCCGGCCGTCCACGGTGAAGGAGAATCCAAAGGAGAGGATAGCGCCGACCGGCTCACCGGGCCTTCCCAATCGAGGGCAAGCCGGGGTGACTTTGACAAAGGCACGGAACGGGGAGGCGCAGCGGAGAGGGAGCAGACGTGGCCTACGAACAGTTTCGATGCCGCGCCAGCGGCACGCGTTCCAATGGTTGAAAAGCAACTTAGTGGAGGGCAGGCACGCGAGCAATCATCGGCAGGCAGCGAAACCTTTGCGGGCGCGGCATCCCCTTTGCCTGAGCCAGGGAGGGTTGACGAACCGGCGAAAGCGGGAAATGAATTGGTTAACGAGGGAAACCATCCTTCATTAGCAGGCAATTTGACGTTGCTGCGCCCGGGACGGGCGCGCTCCGGGGATGGGGAAACACGAGGCAATCAATTGCTGGAGTTGCAGGCGGCGGTGAGTCAGCACACGGCGCGGAACCAGCAGATGTTTGGCACGCTGCTGCAAGCGTTGCGGGACGCGGCGCAGGGGCAGGCGGTGCACCGGGCGGAGTTGGGCAGGCTGGCGAGCCAGCTCAGGACGCTGGCGGCGCAGAACGCGAGCGCGGGGTTTAACCGGCAGTGAGGAGTATGAAAAGCGGAAAGCGGGAAAGCGGGAAAGCGGAACGACCGAAAATACAGGTGGTTTAAATTGTAAAAGAGAGATCATGGAAACGATTGCTTATACGGTGTCGGGGACGACAACGGAAATCAGTTTGACGGCGCTGGGGGTGGCGGACTGGCGGGTGCGGTTCGCCTCGCACGGGGGCGGCACGGTTTCGCTGCGACAAGGGGGCGTGCCGCCGGAGACGACGCCGGTGATTCCGTTTGAGACGCCTTGCATCCTTTACACGGGAAGGGTTTATGGCGGCGGGACGTATTCAGGCGGGACGATTTTGTTCCAGGGGCGGCGGACGGACAATCGGGGCGAGGTGAGCGGAGCGTCGGCGGGCACGGTGCTGACGCTGGAGGATGTCTGGTATGATTTGCGGTTGCTGACGTTGCAGGCGGTGTGGGAGGTGATCACGGGCGGGACGATCGGCAGTCCAACGTACGGCACGGCGTCGTGGCCAGATTGCGTGCTGTTTCAGGCGACACCAGGGGTGACGTACTCGCCCGCGCCGGTAAATTCGCATATCACCACGGGCCAGGCGCTGGGGGAGATTCTGAACTACGCGATTAGTTGCGGGGTGAATTTGCAGGTGGGGACGATTGATCCGGCGTTGTATGTGCCGTTTTATCCGGTGCGGTCGGTGCGCTGCGCGGATGCGATCCGGCACTGTTTGCGACCGCATCCGGATTGCGTGACGGAGATTGATTACACCACGACGCCGCCGACGTTCAATGTGCGGAAGCGGAGCAATTTAACGGCTTTGACGCTGCCGTATGCCGGCAGCAGCACGAGCGGCGGGGTGACGCGGACGCATTTGACGAGCGAGATCATGCCGCGCCCGGACCTGGCGCCGTCGCGCGTGGGGATTTACATCAAGGAGTCCTCGGTGATTGCGGGGCAGACGGTGGTGAGCGTGGGCAGTGACATTTACCCGGCGGTCAGCAGCGGGTTGCGGAGCTTCGATGTGAGCCTGGACATCACGGGGCCGAAAACCACGCAGGTAAGCGCGCGGATCACGAGCACGGCGTTTGATCCGACGAATTTGAGCTGGTGGGAATTGAAGGTGCCGGCGTTTGGGCAGCCGGAAACGGTGCCGGGCACGCTGGCGCTGCTGAACACGGCGATTAATGACGGGAGCAAGAATTGCATCACGGTGGTGGACGAAACGGGGGCGAATGTGGATCTCACCACGTACACGTATGTGCTGGAGGATCACGGGACGGCCCACGCGTGGATGCAATTGAGCGGCGGGGGGCCGGTGCTGGTGACGAAGGCGATTGTGACGGGGCACTTCACGTATCAACGGCGGAAGAACCTGGGAACGGCGGCCAGCCCGGTGTGGGTAAACATCCGGACGCCGAATGATCATCCGCATCCGGTGCGGGTGAAGCTGACGAACTCGCCCAGCGCGGTGTACACACTGAACCAACTGGTGAGCACGGGGGAGGTTTATCCGACGGGGCTGGCGGCGGCGGTTTACAACAGCCTGACAACGCTGCAATACGAGTTTAACCACACGATCCTGGAACAGCCGTTTAACACGATCATCAAACCGGGCAGGCACGCGCTGAATGTTTCCGGCGGGGCGAGCGCGTGGTCCGCGATGAATGCGATGGTGCAGGAGGTGGTGATCGCCTTCATCAACTCGCCGGCGACGGGGATCACCAGCGCGAAAACGCAGGTGCGGTGCGGCCCGGTGGAGCATCTGGAGCCGGGGCAGTTGGTGCAGCTTTTCAATCTGTTTCAAAACCGCGATCTGGGGCGCATCAATCCGAACGAGCGGACGAGCGGGCTGCCGAATGGCGGCGCGAACGCGGCGATGCCGGATGACACGGCGAAGGAGAACACGACGCACGCCAGCCCGGATGACGGGGAGCACATCTTTTCCGCTCCGGACGCGGTGGACAATACCAAAACGAACCTGGTGCGGATGGATCCAGTGAACGGGCAACTGATTCTGAATCAACTCGTGAACACGACGGGCACGGTAAATACGGCGGCGCCGACGATCACGCTGGCAAAGGCGGACATTATCGCGGGGGGCACGACGAATATCGCGGCGAAATTTCAGGTGTTCAGTCTGTGCTTGAATGACGGCACGATCCGGCGGGCGCAGTTTTTGGCGACGGTTCCCGAATAAAAGCTCCAAGCACCAACCTCCAATGAATAACCAAGCTTCAATAACCAAAGTAACCGGTTGGATGCTCGCTGGTGATAGGAGGCCAACGTTTCAAAGGTCAATGAAGTTTGGATTGACAAGTTATCCCTGGAGGCATTCATGAGCCGACGCGGCGGATATGGGAAACCGTGGCGGCAGCCGGCGGATGGGTGGGCGGTGCCGCCGAAGGCTTATCTGGGCGGGTTGTACCAGCACCAGAAGGGATCGCTGAATGGCCTGACGGCGTTTCAGAACACGACGCAGGTGGTGCTCCAGCCGAATCAGGTGGGCGCGCCGGAAACGCGATTCACGCCGTCGTCGGACGGGGGCACTTGCGCGGCCCATGGGGTTAACGGGCTGCCGCAAATTCCCTGGATCGGCCCGGGGAGCGATCAATTTGCGACGCCGCCGGCGAACACGTTCGCGGCCGGCGGCACGGTGAATCTCAGCTCCTGCCGGCAGCGCGGGGGCAAGTGGGTGCAGGCGGTGCGGCAATGGCATGGGGCGTATGGGTTCACGTCGCACGATGGCCAGCCCTGCGCGGACACGGTGTGCTCGGATCATGCCTATGAGAGTTACCAGGCCGCGCCGGATCAGACGAAGTACCTGGCCATGTCGGCCGCGTGCACCCTGGCCCAGGGGCTGACGATCCAGCAATCCACGGTTTATGATTATCTGACCGGGGGCAATTACTGGACGCATGTGAACACCACTTCGTTTGACGGCGCGAAGACCTGCACCATTGAAACGGCAGTGGGCGCCACCACGGGGAAGTTGCAACTCGTAACGAACACCACCTCGAATACGCTGACCCAGACCAACGGCCAAACGGACAATCTCTATGGCAACTCGGGGCCGACCACGACGGATGACAATGGCATGTCGGTTTGGAACGGGCTGGACCCGGCGGCGGTCATTTCCAATTGGGTGGCGACGGCGTGCGGGGTGTCCTTTGGCGCCCGCGAGGGTGTGCCGTTCAGCGGCAATGCCAGCACGCTGGCGACGGCGATTGCGGCGCTTCCGGGACCGGTGGATATGCCAGGCAATAACTTCTCGCTGACGACCTACCTGGTCTCGGCAACGGAGTTTAAAATTGTGCTGACGATCACGCCGCCGGCGACGACGGTGGTGACGGGCACGGGGCCGGAACCAACGCATGGCACGGGGAGTTATAACTACACGATTACCACCACCTATGCCGGCACGGCGACGTGGACGCTGGATGTGGTGCTCTCCAGCCCGAACACGGCGGCGGCGGTGCTGGCGGATGTTACCGGCCTGTTGAGCAATTGGAACCTGGCGGATGACGCGCAGTACCCGCCGCGCACGGATGGAATCTGGCAGATCGCGCCGCTGATGTCGCGGGATGAACACCCGGGGAATGTGACGCCGATCCAGTTCCCGCCCGCATCGGTGACGGATTACCGGAATCCCATCAACGATGTCAACGGCAACGCGCCGTGGACGAGCGGCACGAATCCGCCGCCAGCCGGCTGGACGTATAGTCCGCACAATAATGACGGGGCGGGTAATGCCTATGGCAGCCCGGGCTACGCGGGGCCATGGGATTGGTACCCGACTTATAACACGGTGGCCTGGTTTGATCCGAACGCCTACGGGTTCACGTTTCCCAGTGGCTATGATTCGACCAACAGCACGGCGACGGCATTGGTGCAGTTTGCCTGCACGGGCACGGTGCTGGGCGCGCCGAACCCGGCCGGGTACCAGAACTATTTCGATTTTTACGCGCAGGTGTGGCAGTGCGGCGTGGTGGGCGGGTTGTTGACGTGGGCCGTGGAGGGCTATGGCCAGTGGCTGGAGGATGTCATTACCAGCACCGGGGCGCAACTGCCGCTCAATGCCACGCAGTGGACCAATAATTTCGACGCCTACAACAAACCGCCCTTTGCTTATTTGATCCAGGGGGACCTGCAAATCTATGCCTCGCCGCCGGACACCACGGCGCACCGGGCGGACGCGCTCTGGGCCCAGAAATGCGCGGTCTATTCTGACTTGTGGCCGAGTTATGATTTCTTCCGTCCGGCGGGCGCGGACCGGTTCCTGCTGGATGAGCCGACGGTATGCTGTGTCTCGGGGCTGACGTCGCCGGCGACGGGCGGGACATTCACCAGTCAGGATTACACGGGCGCGCCGATCACGTTGACGGTGCCCACGGGCAGTGTTTGGGGCGGGTTCAGTGTGGGTGGATTTTACAACATCAGCGCGGCGGGCAGCACGGTGACTTTGGGCACCAAGGTGCTGTCATTGCCGCCGACGTGGGCATCGAGAAGCGGGGACACGGCGGTGGTGTTTGGGCGGCTGCGGTTTCCCACGGCCCCGGCCATTCTCGGGCGTGACGCGGTGAGCGCCGTGACGGACAACCATGACGGCACGGTTACGCTCACGCTGGCGGCGGCGGAGAACTGGTTGCAAACGGGGGATGCGGTGGATTTGTACAGTACCACCATTACCTACGACGGCAGCGGCAACCGGGTCAGTGAGGCCATGACCAGCCTGGCGGCGAATCTGACGGCCACGGTGATTGACACCACGCACATCAAGGTAACGGCCACTTACAGCGCGGTGGCAGGCACGCAATACCTCATGAGCCATGGCGCGCCGGACTGGTCCTGGGATGACAACGGGCGCAAGGGTGACTGGGTTTACCTGGACTGGACGTTTGATTATCGAACGAACGGCGAGGCGTCGCGCCTGGCGACGGCGACGGATTGCTCGGGCAACACCCCGCCCGCGACGGGGGTGCCGGCGGCGAATTACGGGTATTCCGGGTTCACGCAAACGCAGCATGAGAATACTACGGGACTGCCGTTTAAGCCGTGTTGTCCGCTGGCACTGTGCATTTCTCCCAATGGTGAGAGCTTCACCAATGGCATCACGGTGGGATTTCCGGGCGCGTTTAACTTTGACGGCCGCTACGGCGCGCGCTGGCAGGCGGAGCTGGAGGACGTGATGGTGGATTTATTGTGGCAAACGCCGCACACACCCTGTGGTGGCGGCACTTGGAACATGGATGATGGCACCTGCACGGGGAATTATCCTTATCCCACGCTGGTTGAGGCGCGGATCAGCGTGCCCACTTACGGTGGCAATGCGGAAAACCTGACCGCCCCCACGCCGCCGACGGGGATTGGGTATGTATCGCCGGTGACGAGTGGAAGTGGTTTGGCTGCGCCGGGGATGATCGGGTTTGACTCTGGCTCGGGCAGGCCCACCGCCGCATGGACCGTGTGGGGTTATCGCGCGAACATCGAAGGGACGTGCGGCGGGTGCGCCTTCAATTATGTGGACGCGGAGAATTTGGCGTGCGTGAGCAGTTATGTGCCGTCGGTGGCCGCCGCGCCGGCCGATGCGGTCACGGGTAGTGGGAGCACGGGAGATGGGGGGATTACGTGAAGGGGTGGCTATCAATAGTTTCCGCGCGTTCCCCCTCACCCCGGCCCGCTACTGTGAAAATGCCTTGGAGTGATGAAATTATGCTCGCGCCGGGGCGCTCGCAACGCCGGGTGAGGGCACCCGGCCTACAGGGACAAGGGCCCTTCATACCTGATGGTGAACGCACGATCATGGCGACTCCCTTGGGGAGAGGGAGCATAGTCCACTGTCACCCTGCAGTGGGCGGCGGGCTGAACTTTGACGCATAGCGGACATGAGTTACCAACTGCCATCGTTACGCGTTCAAGGGTTAAAGCGTGAAAAGGGGCCAGCGGGCGCGGGGAATGCGCAACCGGTCCAGGCGCCGGCCGAAGTGGCGAGGCAGCGGCGGGCGATTTGCCAGACGTGCGAGCACCGGACCGGGGAAGACGCGGGGGCACGCTGCCGCCTGTTTGGCTGCTGCCACAAGGATTTGGCGCAAACGGTGAAACTGGCCTTCCAGCAATGTCCGGCGGGCCACTGGCGGCGATGGGTGCCTAACACAGTAAAATTATGAAACGAAACAAGGAAACAAGAAACATCATTCAGGCGACAGGTGTCAGGACAAGCGCAAGCCGGCGGCGGTTGCCGCTGGCCAGGCTGGTATGCCGGGCGGGGCTGCTGGTTTGCCTGGGCGGCTGGCTGGCTTCGGCGGAGGCCTGGACGATTACCAACATCAACATTGGGTTTGATTCCAATTCGACGGCCTGGACCAAGGTCAATAATAACAACAACAACATCGCGGGCGCGCTCAACGCGCAGGCGGTGACGAACGCCTGGTTTGCCGGGATGCTGAGCAATGCCCTGGCCATCCCGATCCCCTCGACGAACGGGCTGGCTTCGACGAATTATGTAAACGCGGCGATTACCGGGGTCGAGGCGCTCATCCCATCCGGGTTGGTGACGAACGGGACGGGCAGCCTGCTGGTGACCAACGCGGGCACGGGCAACAGTGTGGTCATCACCAGCGGACAGGTGCTGATCAACGGGTTCCCGGCGCTGACGAACAGCATCCATGCCATGGGCACGCCGACAATTTCCACGAATGTGGCGGGGGAATATGCGCGGATCATCAATGCCAGCGGGGACCTGTGGATGACGATGGTGATCTGGTTCACCAACACCCCCTCGGCGACGCCGGGCACGAAGATATTGACGGTGAATTTCGCCCATGCCTACGCGAACCCGCCGTGCCTGGGCTACACGGTGGGGCTTACCTCGGATGGAACCTACGACGGCGGGATGCGGCCGACGCTGTTCGTGTGGGGCGTCAGCACGACGAACGCCACGATGTTCATTTCCTCGGCGGCTCAGGGAGCGGCACCGGTCACGGGGAAGTTTTATACGAATTATTTGACGTTTACGGGGCAATGACGAGGAAGGTCCAACCTCCAAAAATCAAGGGTGGAGGGTCGGATAACGCGGGCGGCAACCAGCTTCAGCCAGAGATCCCCGCAGGTTGAAAAGGCCGAGCCAACGAAGGCCCCGGGCAAGGATTGGCAAGGTCCTGACAATAATTGACAAACGGGAATTTTGGGCTAATAGTTTTCGCATGAAATTTGTCGCACTCCTCGCCGCACTCACGCTGTTGCCCGGCCTGCTGGCCCGGGCGGAATCCATCTATGACATCCCGGTCAAGGACATTGACGGGAAGGCCACGAGCCTGGCCCCGTACAAGGGCAAGGTGATGCTTATCGTCAATGTGGCCTCGCATTGCGGGTTCACCCCCCAGTACAAGGCCCTGGAAGCCACCTACCAGACGAACCAGGACAAGGGGTTTGTCATTTTGGGCTTCCCGTGCAACCAATTCGGGGCGCAGGAACCCGGCAGCAATGAGGAAATCAAACAGTTCTGCTCGAGCAAATACTTCATTACTTTCCCGCTGTATGACAAAATCGAGGTCAATGGGGCGAACCGGCATCCGCTCTATGTTCACCTGGCGGGCGCGGAATCGCCCTTTCCGGGGGATATTGGCTGGAATTTCACGAAATTTCTGATCGGGCGCGACGGTCGGATCATCAAGCGGTTCCCCTCGCAAACGAAACCGGACTCGGCGGAAGTCCAGTCGGCGATTGCGGCGGCCCTGGCGGAAAAATGAGGGCAGCGGCGCGGGCGAAAAAATAATTGTGAATTTGTTGAACACTTTCCAACCCGGCGGGTCTGATTAATAACGATCAATTTCGCTGTTCGTTTCAGGGTTGGCAGAAAGGTTTTGCTCGTGGCGAGGTCCGAACAGCGACTGTGTTGGCCCGCCACACTTCTGAACGTCTGGGTGAAGGCGTCTAAACCTTATCACCAAAGGCCGGACAAGTTGTCCGGCCTTTTGATTTTTTAATGGTCCAACCAGCCGAGGACGGGGCCGGTGAGGTCGTCGAAGTAGTAGGCGAGGGCTTCGTGGGTGGCGTGGGGCACGATGAGCAATTGACTGCCGGGCGCGGCGAGCCGGCACAAGGCGGCCACGTCGGGCGCGGGGGCGATGGTATCCTCGGAGCCAGCCACGAACAAGGCGGGCACGGGGTGGCGGGCCAGCACGGTGGTGGTGTCGAGTTCCGCCGCTGAAACGCCAAGGCAGCCGGGTAATTGCCGGAGGCCGGAGCGGACAATGCCCGCAGGAATCCAGCCGGCATAGTCACGGGAGATATTTAAGACGGCATTGGACAAGCTGGCGTAGGGGGCCAGGGCCACGACGGTTTGCAAGCGGGGTTCAACGGTGGCCCAGCGCAGAGCGAGGGCCGCGCCGTAAGATTCGCCCAGGACGGTCACGGGCCGGGCGACGGGGCCATCCGATGCGAGTTGATTCAACAACTGGCTTAGATCATTGGTTTCCTGGAGGCCATAATAGAGCTGCCGGCCGGTGGAGCGGCCATGACCGCGTAAATCCACGAGCACGCACCGCCAGCCATCCTCGGCCAGGCGCAAGGCCCAGGGGGCGAGGGAAAACTGGGCCAGTCCGTAGCCATGGAGGAGAAACACGGTGCCCCGGGGCGCGGCGGTCCAGGCATTGGTCAGGGCCGGAAGGGTGGCGTGGAAGGTGAAGCAAAACTGGCGTTTGCCATCGGCCAGCCAGTTGCTGGAGGTGACGCTGACGTGGTACCGGGCGGGTTCGATAACGCGATAACAGAGGGTGGCGGCCTGCGGACCGACGGGGGCGTAGCGTTTGGGGAAATTAGTGAGGAAACCGGGATCGTAATCAAGCGTGACCGGGGCCGCCGGGGCAAACCAGGTCGGGTAAGTATTGGGCGCCTGGAGGAGGCGATGGGCCACGAAGGTGCCGCAGCCGGTGGTTTGAACCACCAGGAAGAGGAGCAACAACCACCGCAGGAGGAGCCGACGGTTCATTCGCCAATGATTTTCACCAGAACGCGCTTGCGACGAAGGCCGTCAAATTCGCCGTAGAAGATTTGTTCCCAGGGACCGAAGTCGAGCCGGCCCCGGGTGATGGCCACGACGACTTCGCGGCCCATGATCTGGCGTTTGAGGTGGGCGTCGGCATTGTCCTCGCCGGTGCGGTTGTGCTGGTATTGGGCAGTGGGGGCGTGGGGGGCGAGGCGTTCGAGCCAAGCCTCGTAATCATTGAGCAGTCCGTCCTCGGCGTCGTTGATGAAAACGGACGCGCTGATGTGCATGGCATTGACGAGGCAAAGGCCCTCACGGACGCCGCTGCGAGCGACCAAGCTTTCCACGGTGCCGGTAAGATTCACGAACCCCCGGCGGCCGGGGACCTCCAGCCAGAGATATTCCGTCAGACTTTTCATGCGGGAATCATCCACTGGCCGGGCGCGGGCGTCAAATCAGGGTTTTGCGCCGGGCGGGGAATTGGGTTCCAGGCTGGCGAGTAATTCCGCCAACTCCTGGCGGCGGGGCTCGAGGTGTTTGCGCATGGCGTATTGGTTTAGCAAGTAAACGAAGGCGAAAACCAGCGTGCAAAAGCCGACGACAAGTCTGATATCCTGGTACGCCGCCGCTCCAATGCGCCAAGTCGGAGCCAGGGGGACGAGAATGTCTATGCCCAACCCCACTCCAAGGGGGAGCAGGTACCACCACAAGATATTTTTCAAGAGCCAGATTTGGTGGGTCACGGCGTGCAAGGAGTGGACGACGCATGCTTTGAGCGGGTCATTTGGCAGCGGACGCCGTCCGCGCTGCCGCCAGCGGTCCACCAGCATGAAGATGCCAATGCCCAAACAGGTCAGAGCCAGCATTTCGTCCGGCCACCTCTGGTTATGCCAGCCACGCCAGGCAAAATAGACCGCCAGCAGCGTGGCAACGCCCACCTCCCGAACATCCCGCCAGAAGATGAGGGACTGGAAGTGGCGCTGGTTGTGCCGGACCTCGCGCAGGAGCAGATCCGGGTTGATGGCGGCGGGCGCGGGTTGATCCTGCCACGCTTGTTGCAATTCGTCAAAGTTCATGGATCACTCCTTGCAGTTGCTCCGCCAGTTGTTTGCGGATGCGGTTTAATTTCACGCCGAGGTAGTTTTCTGAAATTCCCAATACTTGCGCCATGACTTGGTAGCTAACGCCGTCCAGATGCATCAGGGCGAGGGAGGCATCCACCGGAGGCAACTGGCGGATGGCGGCGTACAGGTGCCCGATAATTTCCTGCTCGGGCAGAGTGTCGGCGGGGCCGGGATGTACTTGGGGCGACAGGTCGAGATGCTCGTCCAGCCAGCGCCGGAAAATAGTTTCTTGTTCGAGGGTCGTCATGCGTTATCGGATAAATAGTGATCGCTGGCAGGCCTTTCTTACAAAGAAAATGCGCTGGAGGCGATTATTTTGGAGGCAGCCGGCGGGCGTGGCCGCCAGTGGCACATTGACAGGTTGGGCGGCGAGGATTAGGTTCAATTAACGACTTGAAAGGGCATGACTATGAAATCAAACCATTTAACTAAAATGCTGGCCCTGGTGGCGGCGGGTTGGGCGGGAGGGGGATGGAGTTTGCCCGCACAAGACACGGCCACCACCAATGCCCCGGCACCCGCCATGGTACTGTCCACGACACCGAATCTGTCTTCGGCCACGAAACAAATCCTGCAACTGGTGCAGGCCAAGGTCGGCGATGAGACCACGCTGGCGTACGTGAAGATCACGCGCGTCAACTTTGCACTCGATCCGGCAGGGATTATTTATTTAAAACAGCAGGGAGTTTCGGATGCGATTATCACGGCAATGCTGAACCAGTCCTCCCCGGCGCTGGCGGCGGCCGCACCCGCCCCAATCGCACCGGCTCCCCTGCCCCAACCCGCCACCCCCGCGCCCGCACCCCAAACCGCGTATGCGGTGCCGGACACGACGGTGATTGATAATTCGTCAACGACGTACGTCGAGGCCGCGCCGGACTATGGGGATTATTATCCGGCGTATGGTTATTACAATCCACCGGTGGTTTACAGCTTTGGATACTATGGTGGTTACGGCGGCTATGGCGGTTATGGCGGAGGACGCGGCGGCTATGGTGGCTACGGGGGGGGGCGAGGGAATTTTGGCGGGGGTAATTTTGGCAATCATGGCGGCGGCGGCCCGGTCGGCGGCAACCACGGCGGGGGTGGAAATTTCGGGGGCAACCACGGGGGCAGCGGCCCGGTGGGCGGGCCACCACGGCATTAATTTGCCAGCTTGAGTCCAGGCTCAATCGCCGACCAAATAGAATACCACAATAATCAGGCCGCCCAGGACGACACCCGTCACCAGAGTGGCCAGCAGTTGGCGCGCGGTGAGACGGATGCCCTGGCCGCCATTCAGGCGACCCAACCCCCAACCCACGAGGAAGAACAGGGCGAGGATGATCGCGCTGTGAGTGATCCAATGGTGGCCGGTGAGCTTTTGCAGAGCGGACTGGACCGCCGGACTTTTTTCCTTCACCACCACGAGCAGACCATTGAGGACGCTGGCCAGCGCCAGGGCCACGCCGAAGGAGCGGGTGGATTTGGAAAGGCCGGGGGTTTCGGGATGAAGGTGGCGGGTTTTCATATTAGCGCGCAAGCAACCCCATTTTTACGCCCATGGCGATGACTGCTCCGCTGCCTTCCGCCGTCAGCGCGAGACCGATGATCAGGGCAGCGACGACGAGCACCACGCGGCGGGCATCGCGGTTCGCCGTCAGATTGCCGGCGGCGGCGATGGGCAAATAGGTGGCCAGCATCAGGAGCAGGATGACAAGGTGCTCCTTGGTTTCCATGAAGATATTGTGGGCGAACGGCCAGGGGCCTTTCAGGATGACCGCCTTGTCCGCCTTATAAAATATCACATACCAGTAGCCGGCGATAAGGAACGCCACCCACATGCTGGCGGCGGCGGCCAGGCTGAGCCGGCGGATGCGGGCGAGATTTTTGGGGGAGGCGTTGAGCACATCCACGAAGACCCACAGGGTCGCCAGGGGGCAGCCGACCCCAAAGAGCACGTGGGCCATCAGGATGATTTCAATCATGGTTGGTGCGCCGGGCAATGCGTTGGCCAGCGCACCAGTCTTGGTCAAGGGGACGGGTGGCGTCAAGCGGGTTCGACTTCACGCCGTCTCGCTCGCGGCGTGGGGGAGGTGGGCGGGTTCGTGCTCAAAGAACGGGTACAACAGGGGCAGGATGAACAGGGTGAGCACGGTGCCGGTGATGAGTCCGCCGATGATGACGACCGCGAAGGGACGGGCGGTTTCCGCGCCGACGCCATTGGACAAGGCCATGGGCAGGAGACCGAGCAGGGCCATCAGCGCGGTCATGACCATGGGACGCACGCGGGAGGCGGTGCCCTCGCGGATGGCGTCCACCAGCGACTGGCCTTCCCGGCGCAATTCCCGGATGCGCGTGACGAGGATGACGCTGTTTTGGATGGAGACGCCGAAGAGGGCGACGAAGCCAACGAGGGCGGAGACGGATAAATTCAACCCGGCCACGGGCAGGGCCATCACGCCGCCGGCAGCGGCGAAGGGCACGGTGAGGAGAATGAGGGTGGCGTAGCGCGAGGAGTTGAAAGCGACGAACAAGAGGAAGAAAATGGCGGCGATGGTGATGGGAATGACCACGGCGAGCCGGCGTTCGGCGCGCTGCTCATTCTCGAAGGAGCCGGTCCATTCCAGGCGGTAGCCGGTGGGGAGATGCACCTGGGCGGACACCTTTCGGCGGGCCTCGGCAACGAGCGAGCCGAGGTCGCGGCCGCGGACGGAAAGTTTGACGGCGGTGCGGCGCTCGTTTTCCTCGCGGTCAATCAACGCCAGACCGGGTTTGACGGAGACATTCGCGAGCGCGCCGAGGGTAAGGCGCTCGCCGCTGGAACCGTACACGGGGATATTGCGGATGGATTCGAGGTCGGCCACGGCCTTGGGGGCGAGCTTCACGACGAGGTCAAAGCTGCGCTCGCCCTCCAGCACCTGGGTGGCGGCCTGGCCGCCGATGGCGGTGGCGACCACGGTCTGGACATCGGCCACGGCCAGGCCGTAACGGCCGATGGCGGCGCGGTCAATATTGATCTGGATTTGCGGCTGGCCAAGCAGGAGGTCGGTGCTGACGTCGGCGGCACCGGGGACGGTTTTGATGAGGTCCACGATTTGACTGGCGATGGCCTGCAATTTGATGGAGTCGTCGCCAAACACTTTGATGGCCAGCTCGCTCTTGATGCCCGAGACCGCCTCGTCCACGTTATCCTCAATATACTGGCTGAACTGGGTGTCAAGGCCCGGGATTTCCTTGATCTTTTTATTGATGGCCTCGCAGAGGTCCTCGCGGTTGTGCGCGGTGGTCCATTGCTCGCGCGGGATCAGGCCGACACTGTATTCGGTGACGTCCCAGCCGTTGACATCCGTGCCGTCATCAGGCCGGCCCAACTGGCTGACGACGTAGCGGACCTCGGGGAAGGAGGCCATGATTTTCCTGACGCGCTGCGTGATTTTGGCGGACTCGGAAGGGGAGATGGATTGGGGGGCGAAGGTGCGGACCCAAAGGTCGCCCTCGTCGAGTTTGGGGAGGAATTCATTGCCCAGGCTGAAGAAGGTCAGGCCGCCGGCGACGAGCAGCAGGAGGGCCACGGCATAAACGGTTTTGGGGAGGCGCAGGGCGAAATCCAGCGCGGGACGATACAGGCGCAGCAGCCAGCGAACGATCCAGGATTCGTGCGCGGCGATGCGGCCCTGGACGGCGAAGCTGGCCAGCGCGGGCGCGATGACGATGGCAAACACCGTGCCCGCGATGAGGGCAAAGGTGAGGGTCATGGCCATGGGCTTGAAGATGCGGCCCTCGACACGCTGCATGGTGTAAAGCGGCAGGAAGGCGGTGAGCAGGATGAGCTTGGAAAAGAGGATGGGCCGGCCCATTTCCGTGACGGCCTCGACAATGGTGGAAACGAGCGAACGCTTCTTGCCTTTGTTTTGCTCCAGGATGCGCAGGAGGTTTTCAATGACCACCACGGCGGAGTCCACGATGATGCCAAAATCAATCGCGCCCATGGAAATGAGGTTGGCGGGAATGCCGCGCAGATCCAGGAGGAGAAAGGCGCCAAGCAACGCGAAGGGGACGGCCATGGCCACGACGAGGGCGGACCGCCAGTTGCCCAGGCCAAGAAAGAGGATGAGCACGAGGAGCACCAAGGCGATGCCCTCGATCATGTTGTGGCCCACGGTGTGCAGGGTGCGCTCGGTGAGGCCGGTGCGGTCGTAGTAGGGCACAAGTTTGACGCCGGGCGGCAGGTAGCGTTCGTTGATTTCGGCGGCCATTTTTTCAATGCGCGCGCAGACTTGGAGGGGGTTCTCGCCGCGCCGCATGACGATAATATCCTCGGCCACGTCGTCCTCGTCATGGGTGCCCTCGGTGCGGCCCACACGGCCCAGGCGGGTGGCGTGACCGATCACCACAGTGCCGACGTCACTGATATGAACGGGCGTGCCATTGACGGTGGTGATGGTGATGTTTTCGATGTCCGCAATACTACCGATCAAGCCGAGGCCGCGGACGACGTAGAGTTCGGAGCCGTGCTCGACGTAGGAGCCGCCGGCGTTGGCGTTGCCATTGGCGAGGGCGGTGAAAATCTGCGCGAGGTTGAGGCCGTAGGATTTGAGTTTGGCGGGGTCCACCAGCACATGGTACTGCTTGGTCAGGCCGCCGAAGGGGTTGACATCCACCACGCCGGGGACGGAGCGCATTTTCTTTTCGACCACCCAGTCCTCCAGGGCGCGGACCTCCTCCGGCGGATACCCGGGGGCCGCGCGCATAGTATAGCGAAACACCTCGCCAATGGGCGTGGCATCGGGCGAGAGGGAGGACTGCGCGCCGGCGGGGAGGGTCACGGTGCCGAGCAACTGGTTGGCCAGGTTGCGCACGACGTCGTTTTTGGCGTCGTCCTCAAAGACGAGGGTGATTTGCGAGAGGCCGAACTCGGAGATGGAGCGCATGGACACGCGCTGGGGAATGCCGTTCATGACGCTCTCGATGGGAATGGTCACGAGGCGCTCGACCTCCTCGGCGGCGTGGCCGGGGAAGAGTGTTTGAATCTGGATGGTCACGTTCGTGACATCGGGATAGGCCTCGACGGGAAGTTCGCGGAAGGCTTCGTAGCCGATCAGCAGGAACACGACCATCAAGACCACGACAACGCCGCGATGATGAAGAACCCGGGTGGTTAGCGCCTGAATCATAGGGTTGGAGCAGACAATGGCCGGGGATTAGGTGGCGGGTTCGACCAGCGCCTGGAGCAGCAGCGCGCCTTCGGTGACGACTTTTTCGCCGGGGTTCACCCCTTCGTAAATGGGAATTTTATCATCCTTCTCGATGCCCACTTTGACCGGTTTGCGCTGGTAGGTGCCGGGGGCGGTTTCGAGGAAGACAAACGAGTCGTCGCCTTTCATGAACAAGGCCTTGGAGGAAACCTCGACACCCAGCGCACCGGCCCGGGCGCTGTCCTGCACCACGTCCACCAGCACGTACATTTCGGCTTTAAGCAACAATCCGGGATTATTGACGACGCCGCGCACTTTGACGGTGCGGGTGGCGGGGTCCATGGTGGCGCCGATATTGTCCAGCACGCCGTCAAACACCCGGCCGGGAAAGGCGCGGGTGGTGATTTGCAACGCCTCGCCTTTTTGGAGCGCGGGGAGGTCGGATTCGGACACGTCCACTTGGAGCCATAATTTGGACGGGTCGCTCACGGTGAAGCTGGGCGCGAACAGGTTCGGCGCGTTAGCCAGCATGAGGTCGGCGCGGAGTTCCTGGCCGGGATTGATGTTCTTGTCCACGAGCGTGCCGGCGATGGGACTGCGGAGGGTGTAGATGGAGTTGGTGCCGGCATCGCTGCCACCGTAATTGGCGAGCACGGATTCCGCGCGGTCGCGCTCGGCGAGGGCGGCCTGATAAGCGGCCTCGGCGGCCTCGACATCCTTGGCGGCGGCCGCGCCGTGGGCGAACAACTCCTTGGTGCGGGTGTTGGCCTTGTCGGCGGCGGCAAGATTGGCCACCGCCGTGCGGGCGTTGGCAAGTGCCTGGGCGAAATCCGGCGAATCAATCACCGCCAGGGGGGTGCCCGCGGTCACCGGCTGGCCAAGGTCGGCGAGCAAGGAAACCACCCGGCCCGCCACCGGGGTGAACACGCCGACGGTGGTGTCGCCATCCCAATACAACCGGCCGGTAACATGGGTGACGGCCATGGTTCGGGGCCGGGCCGGCTCCACGGAAATGGAGACCAGTTGTGGCGCGTTGGTTGCAAAACTCACAGTGTCGCCCTTCACCGTGGCGGCGGGCGGGTCCTCGACCTCCGTCACCGGCGGTTTGCCACAACCGGCCAGCAGCAGGGCGGCGGCCACTCCGAGCGGCCCGAACCAGCGGAGCCAGTGACGATGAGAAGGTGCTTTCATTTCGCTTAATTGAATCATGTCCGGTCAGTAATGGTTGAGTTCCGTCTGGCCGAGCACAGTGCGCGCGGCGGTGAGGTCGGCGGCGGCGCTGGCGGTGTCGTTCATGGCCTGGGCGAGGGCGAGGCGGACGGTATTGTCGGTCTGCTCGGCGTTCAGCAAATCCACGAGGCGGGCGGCGCCCTTCTCGTATTGGAAGGCCACGGCGTCGCGGACCTGGGCGGATTGCGGGGCGATGTGATCGCGATAGCGCTGCCAGCGCTGGCCGGCCTCGGCATACGCGGATTCCGCCGTGGCCACGTCGGCCATGGCCTGGGTGCGGATTTTGCCGAGGGCGGCCTGAAACTGGTCCACGGCGGCCTGGGCGGCATGGATGTTGCCCTGGTTCTGGTTCCACAGGGGCAACGGGAAGGTGACGCCCACGTTAAAGGTGTCGGCGGCCGGGCCGGTGTCCGGCGGTTCATGTTCCACGCCGACACTGATGGTGGGATCGGGGATGCGCGTGGCTTTCTGCAATTTCAACTCGGCGCGACTGGCTTCGAGATCAGTTTCCGCCGCGAGCACATCGGGGCGGGTGGCCCCGGGAGCGCCGGGCGCCGGCGGGGTGTTGGTCAGGACCATCAAATCGGCAAGGGTATCCACCGCCTGCCAGCCACCCTGCGGTTGGGGCGACCCGAGCAGGACCTCGACGGCGATGCGGGCCTGGACGGTGGCGGCGGCGGCGGCGCGAGCCTGGAGTTCCAGTTGATCGGCATTGATTTCCAGGGTGCTTTTATCCGCCGCCGAGAGGTCGCCGGCGTTGAATTGGGCCTCGGCGATTTTCGCCTCCTTGCGCATAAGGCCGGCGGATTCGGTGAGCACGCGCTCGTTTTCAGCGGCGAGCAGCACGGCGATGTAAGCCTTGGTCACGCCCTGGTCCAGCGTGCGTTTGGCGTCAAAAAAGCGCGCCTTGGCCCCGAGCACACCGGCGCGCGCGGCGGCCTGGCGGTCGCCGCGCTTGCCCCCGATCTCGAGGAGCTGGCTGACGGCGGCAATCGTGTCGTAACTGCGGTTGCCCAGACCGTTGCCATCCACTGTGCCGGAGAGGTGAGTGCCGATTTTCGCGGTGGAGAGGGAGGCGGTGGGGTTGGGAAATTCGCGGGCGACCAGCCACTGGGCGGTGGCGGCATCCACCCCGCTTTTGGCGGCGAGCAAGTCCCAATTGCGCTCGAAGGCCAGCTCGCGGGACTGCGCCAGGGAAAGCTGGTTCGTCTGGGCACACGCCACCGGGACGGCGACGACGACCGCGAGCAAAAGAATGATTAACAACGATTTCACTCCCCCCAAGTTAGGGGGTGGGAGCGGGCGTGTCTGTGGAGTGAGACCTATACTTTTTGTAGGGTGAAACCCTACGCGCTAAATCAATTCTGGATGATGCTTTTGCAGCCAGGCATCCCCTGCCAATGAAAAAGCCGAGACCTCCCAGAGCAGTTCCTCCATTTCGGTATAACTTACGATATTGGCCCGCTCATAAAGGAAGTTGTTGCGCTGGCGGCGGCAGGCATCGAAATAAACGGCCATTTTTTCAAAAGCGGGGGCGGCGACTTTCAAGGCCAAAAAAGTGTTGTCATGGCCGCCGCCCTCGCCTTTGACCCGAAACCCACTGGCCCGAACCACCACATTGGCCAGAATTCTGACGGCATCGTAAGCATGGCTGAAGCGTCCATCCTCCGACAAGCCGGTGATTTGGGCGTCCGCAAGATTGCGAAGCACCACCCCGCGCAAATCCCGGATCTCAGTCCGGCTGGTCGGTTCCGCGGTGATGCGGTTTTCGGCCAGTAATTGCTTCCAAGTCACGCCGGGATCCTAAAACGAACTGGAGGGGTTTGCCAAGTACGGAGCGCACAAAATGGCTGCCCCGCGCTTTTTGGCAAAATTCATCGGGGGTGAAGATCGTCGGGTTGACCTGACGGCGCAATTGCCCCGTGGCCCGTTCCAGCATCGGCACCAAATCCATCATTTTTACGGTGCCTATTACCAGCAGGTCAATATCGCCGGCGGAGGTTTCCATCTCACTTGCCACCGAGCCATAAACCGCCGCCACGATTATGCGGCCGGCAAACAAGGCCAGTTCGTCATGCAGGAAATCTACTAGCCCGCAGGTCTTCAACACCAACGAACGCAATTCCGGGAACACCGGGCAGTTCTCGTTGGCTTGATAATAAGCACGATTGCCGCTGCGCGACAGGTTAATGATTCCCGCCAGCGACAACTTGCTTAAGTCGCGTTGCAGGGTGGAAGGTCTCACCGCGAAACGCCTGGCTAATTCCGCTGAATAAACCGGCTCGCGAGAATTCAATAGCAAGGCGGACAACAACCGCTGCTGAGTTCTGGAAAATAAAGCGCTGGCAATCGGCGATTTACGCATTATGCGTTATATTAAACGCAATTTGCGTGCATGTCAACCCGGTTTGATTGTCTGGCTTTCCTGCCAGCGAATGGCCTCGCGCAGGAGTTCGTTCACATTGCCCAACTGGAGCTTGTCCTTGATGCGGGCGCAGAAGGCCTGGACGGTTTTGAAGCTGATGTGCAATTGATCCGCGATCTGCCGGGTGCTCAGGCCGCGACCGAGCAGTTGAAAGACCTCGAGTTCGCGGTCGCTGAGCAATTCGATGGGCGAGCCGGCGTGGCGCGGATGATCGGCAAATTTCTCGGCCATCAGGGCGGTCACACGATCGCTCACATACAGCCGGCCCTCGAGGACGGTGCGGATGGCCTGGATGATCTTGGTGGTGGCCTCGGCTTTCATGATGTACCCGCGCGCACCCGCGCGGAGGGCGCGCAAGGCATACACCGCCTCATCGTGCATGGTCAGCACGAGCACGGCGACCTCGGGGTGCTGGGCCTGAAGGTCCTTGACCAGCTCGATGCCCGAGCCGCTGGCCAGGGTGATGTCCACAATGGCAATGTCCGGCTGGAGGGCGCCGATGCGTTGCAGGGCCTCGGGCGCGCTGCCAGCCTCGCCGCAGACCTGCAGGTCCGGGCGTTTATTGATCAAATTGGTGAGCCATTCCCGCACCAGCGGGTGGTCGTCCACCAGGAAAACCTGTTTATGAGGTGGCATGCGCCTCCGGTATTAATGCCCCGGCGAGGGGCAGTTGGCAAGCCACGCGGACGCCGCCGGCCGGGAGCGATTCAATTTTGAACCCGGCCCCGATCATCACGGCCCGGTGCGCCATGATGCGCAGGCCCAGGCCATCGCGCGGCGGCTGATGGGACGAAAGTCCCGCGCCGTCATCGGTGATTTTTAAATAAACCGCGCCGGGATCGGCCATGAGGCTGATAACGACTTTTTTGGCGCGGCCATGCTTGATGGCGTTGGTGACGGCCTCCTGGGCGATGCGATACAAATGCATGCTGGCCACCGGGTCGCGCAACAGGACGGGCTGGGGACAGGCAAATTCGCAGGTGATTTTAAACTGGCGGCTGACGTTGTCCGCCAGCGCTTGAAACCCGTCCATCAAGCCTTCGGCGGCCATTTCCACCGGGATCAGCCCCCGCGCAAAGGTGCGGGAGAGATTGATGGCTTCCTCGATCATCGTGACGAGGTGATTGGCGGCAGCGGCCTCCAGCGGGGCGCGCTGCTCGAGTTGCTCGGCGAGGTCCTGGCAGGCAAAGGCGGTGGCGGTGAGGTGCTGGCCCAGGCTGTCATGCAAATCATGACCGATCTGCCGCTGCCCGCGCTCGCTGACATCGAGCAATTCCTTTTCCAGCCGGGCGCGCTCCTGGATTTCCTGGGTGAGGGCCAGCGTCCGCTGCTGCACGCGGGATTCCAGTTCCGCCTGCAACCGGCGGAGTTTGTGCAAAATGGCCACCACGATGAGATAAAAGGCCAGGGTAAGGGTGGCGTTCCAGACGAGGATCCAAGAATTCGCGTAATGCTGGCCGTTCGCGTAATCCCCAAGAATCCAGACCCCGACGCTGAGGACCGAAATGACTGTCCCGGCGATGCGGCCGGAAAACCACACGGCCACCGACACTGGAAACAGGTAGAAGGTGGCAAAGGTCATTTCGTAACCCGTGACATAATCCGCCAGGCCGATGACCGCCACGGACACCACCGCGAACGTCGTGATGAACGCGGTGGAACGCCGCTCGAATTGTTTGATTGAAAAGGCCATGGGTTCAGGCGCGACCGGGGAACCCCGCCGGGGATTCCGCCTTCATCATGCGCCGGGGGCGGGATTCGGGCAAGGGGGTTTCACGGGCGGCAGATCGCGGGGCAATTCTGCCGCAGCGGTGTTTCGACAGAACGCCGCATTATGACTTTCGTTGAATGAACTCGTGCCAAGTGAATTTCCATTCAGAATTGATCCAAAAAACGACTGGGGTGACGACCGAACCCTTCCGGCCGCCGGAAAATTGCCTTAGGGAAACGCTGATTAAAGACGGTTTTACAACTTTCCAATTATGATGGCTGGCACTGGGCCATTTTCATCTGAAAATGGATGTTGGATTTCCCGGTTCTTGCGTTGGGTTGAAGGTGACCA
>Ga0182012_10001325_pt1 | contig 27164 bp, 7 predicted proteins | sample 612S2SmetaG_FD_120486 | JGI IMG/M metagenome (GOLD analysis project Ga0182012, IMG submission 120486) | Permafrost microbial communities from Stordalen Mire, Sweden - 612S2S metaG | ecosystem: Environmental > Terrestrial > Soil > Wetlands > Permafrost | place: Sweden: Stordalen | collected...
GATTCGTCGTAATAGGTTCCACCAACCCGCAGATTCGATCCCACCAGATCCGCGTAAGTGTTATCCATATAGGATTGATAAGTTCGGCTGACCATGCCACCCACACCAGCCGGCCCCACAAAAGCCGCCGATTGGATACCCGGGTTTTGAAAAAGAGTCATAGCCGGCAATTGAGGGTTAGGCGTTCCATTGAGCTGGTAGCCATCCACAATGGCAGTAGCCCCTATAGCCGAGAAAAAAGCACTAGTCAGATCCAAATAAGTCTGAGCAGTGGTTGTTCCAAACCAAACATAATCCTCGGCGATTCGAAAAGGTGTCCGACAGGCGTCATATTGATAATTATACGGAGGATTATTCGTGTTTGTGGAAACTCCCGCGCTGGTACACCAGGCGGAGTCGAGACCGTTGGCGGCGTTTCCATAACCTTGACTTAAATTATTGTTTATAACGGTATAGCAATTGGCGGCAACAGTGGTCCAACCGGTTTGGCCTGTGGCTTTCTCAAACTCACGATAATAGGCAGGATCGAAGTAAGAAGGATTAATAGGTGTGAAGCTATCTCCTCCGATGATGGTTTGACCGGAGGTCTCGGTGGTGTAAATTCGGTTGATTTGAGCGACCGCCAGGCTCAAATAAGTCGATCCCAGCGTGCCGCTCCCTCCCCATTGCTTAGCCGCCATCAATAGTCCCCAGGCCATATCTTCATCAGCGTCCGTGGCGCCGCCTGTGCCGTCAGTAGCACCACTGGCGTCGATGTACCAATTCATCAGACCATTAGCGTCCAAATGAAGCTGTTCATATTTCCAAATTTTGTCGAACAAATTCTCGTCGTTCATGTAAACGGCGATAACCATGGCGTAGCCGATACCCTCCGAAACGGTGGAATCGATCGCCAGTCCCGAATCATTCGGCCTTTGGATTCTTAAAAGGCCTCCCGCTCCATAAGCAGTAATACAGTCGGCATACCATTTGTTATAGGCATTAATGACATCCTGGTTTTTATAAATAGAGGCATGAAAACCAAAAGGATTGTTTTGGTTTTGAGGAAAGGGGTAATTCCCCGTTGTTCCATTAATTGCCTGGGAATAAACCGAGACAGTAAAAATGAAAAAGGCTAGTAAAAAAAAGATTGGTATCTTCAAAAAAGTTCCCGTTTTTTTAATGACGACATCATATCGATTACCTTAAAACCAGGACTTTGAATATCTTGATGGATGATTTGGCGCCGGCGACATGGACACGAACATAATAGAGTCCATCAGCCGCCTGAACTTTCTTCATGTCCTTCAAATCCCACTGAAAATTATAAAAACCATCAACCTGAGCTGTTTGACTCTCTATCTTCCGGAATGCCAGGGTGAATACTTCCAGCGTCACCGTCGATTGATCCGGTGTCTGAACGTTAAACGTCATAGATGAGCCGCTGGAAGGATTGGGGTAAGGTTGAGAAATCACAATGTTGGACAAGGGCGTTACGGTATAAGTTGGTGTAATCGTTGGAGTATTGGTCTTGGTGGATGTCGGCTGCGGAGTGTTGGTATTTGTAGCCGTACCTGTAGTCGTATTAGTTGAAGTCGACGTTGGGGTATTTGTTTTGGTGTAAGTAGGCGTAAAAGTGGCTGTATTGGTAACCGTATTGGTTGGAGAATTCGTCGGAGTTTTAGTGGGTGTACTTGTCGGCGTCGAAGAAGGCGTATTGGTTGGCGTATTCGTAGGTGAACCCGTTGCTGTTTTGGTGGCGGTGTTAGTTGGGGTGCTGGTCACGGTTGAAGTTTCTGTTTTGGTGGGTGTGTTGGTAACGGTTGAGGTCAGTGTATTGGTTGGCGAATTAGTTGATGTTGAGGATACTGTATTAGTGGGTGTATAGGTTGCCGAATTTGTCGGTGTCAAAGTTTTTGTGTTAGTTGGTGTCGAAGTTGCTGTATGGGTGGTTGTATTTGTAACGGTATTCGTAGGAACTGTTCCCGTAGCCGTATTGGTTACTGTATTAGTAGGACTATTCGTAGAGGTTTGAGTCGGCGTGTTGGTCATGGTGTTTGTAACCGTATTAGTCGCAGTATTCGTCACCGTATTAGTGGGACTGTTTGTTGGGGTTTTAGTAGAAGTATTAGTGGGGGTTGAGGTAGCCGTGTTCGTGGGCGTGCAAACAATTTCGTTGGTAATTTCAATAGCCGTCAATTCAGCGTTATCTACCGAAGCCGTTGCCACAATATCGATCAAACCGGAAGAGACATTCACCAAAAAACTGTGGTCATCAGCGGCAAACTCTCCCACTTCAGCAAAAATATCCAAGTTTGACAGTACAGTCGTTCCATTGATAGCAATACTGAATACCCGCTCCCCCGCCGCAGTCCAATACAATTCTGCGTTTTTCAGGGTAACCATATAGGTTCCATTGGGCACGGTAAATTTATATTCCAAGGGACCAGCGTACCGTTCGGATTGGTATAAAATCTGTTGGGTACCAGAGTTAGCAATGGTATTTCCCACCGTATCAGCCGTACCAGCAGTGACATAACCAAAACTTCCGGCGGTATAAGCCTTGTCCGCCGCCCAGGTGACACCGCCAATGACACTTGATGAGGAAGCCCCGCAATCGATGGCTTCATAAACCTGAGCGCAGGGATTAACCGTATTGGTAGGAGTTTGAGTGATGGTTGGTGTGTAGGTAGGAGTCGCGGTATAAGAAGCATTCGGTGTAAAGGTGGGGGTGGCCGGAGGGCATGTTGGATTGGGTGTAGCCATCCAGGTGGAAACAGCGGAACCCCAGGCATTAGGAGTCCATGTCCAGTTGGTAAGCTGATTGGGGCAAGAATCGTCGGTGAAAGACCATGCGGTAGCCCCTACCACTCCAGTCGCGGTAACGGCCCATCCCGACGAGCCAATCATATTAGAATCGTAGGTAGCATTATTTTCCGCATTTGGATTTGCGCCTGTACCACAACTCGTAGTTCCGCCAAATTCACCCAAAAAAACAGGCACTACGGATAGAACACTAGGGGGCACTTCCCCATTCCAACTGGCGGCCGTAGTTCCATCATTTGATCCATATAAATGGGCCGAGTAAACAACTCCATTCCCCACATTGGTGACAGGTCCCGGGGCGCTAATGACCCCGGTTAGATCGGCGCAATAGGACATACCGCCCAAGAGACAAACATTCTTGGCGCCCGCTCCACGTACGGCATTTAAAAGTCCTTGCATGCCCGGAGTCCAAGCTGGTGTTCCACCCGTACTCCCCCCATTCAGCCAAACTGTCCAAGAAGGAAGATTGTTGGGCTCGTTGTACAAATCAAATAGAACCGCTGGATTATTCTTCGTCCAGGACTGGCTGGCCACCGAGCCCCAAAAGGTGATGGCGTTAGCATCCGCCATAACCTGCTGACCTGTGGCCGTGCCCCAACCCGCGCCAGTAATAGGAGTAGTCGGAGTAGTGCCGCTGTAAGTGCCCGACCAGTGAAGATCCATGATGACATAAACATTTTGCGAAGCGCAGTAGTTAACAATAGTAGACACAGCTGATTGATATTGGGAAGCCGTAATTTGGGTAATGGCGTTAGAGTTACCAAACCAGAAATCCTGATTCAAGGGAAGCCGAATGACCGTAGCGTGCCAGGCAGTGATCGCCTCAGTAACCGCCGCCAGGGTATCTCCCCCGCAACCGTTGGTACTGTTTCCGGTAAATCCCCCGCAGTTGGCGCTGCTTCCCCCCGGTCCATAGCCGTAAGGCGAAAACTCTAACCCATCAATATCCACGCCTTTTAATCGAAGGGTACATCCGCTTGAAGTGGCGGTGGCAAGTTGGTTACCCGTAACGTAGAGGGTATTCAATTGAGCAAAAGCGGTTTTTTCGCAGAGAAAAATCAACAAAAAGCTCACAAAAGCCAAGCTCAAGGGCAGGTTTAAATAATCCTGAAATCGTTTCAACGCCGCCCTCAAAAATAATCATAATTTCAAAACGATCTTAATAAAATAAAAAGAACTCCGGCTAATGTTACCACTAAAAATCTATTCTTCCAGTTACTAAGGAATATTGGCATTATGTTATTTATATCGTCATAAATAACAAAACAAGAAATTACCCGTTTAGTCGATAGATTTTTATTGCGACTATTCTCCTAAAGTCACTTCCACCTTCAGGATTTTCTTTGAGGAAGGAATAGGAATCATGTTTCCCTCCACCTTTTGGCCGTCCACCTTGAGGGTCTTTACCCCGCTACAAACACCTTTGGGATTCAAAACAAAAATTTGGTATTCCACACCACGATAATTGCGGGTGACTTTGAATTCTTTCCATCCCTTCGGAATACAAGGGTCTATTCGCAGGCCGTCAAAATCAGGTTTCACGCCAAGTAACCCCTGTGACACCGTAAGAAATGTCCAAGCGGCAGTACCGGTTAACCAGGAATTTTTAGCTTCGCCCGGAGTGGCCGCATCGCGGCCCGCGATCATCTGGGAGTAGACATAAGGCTCACCTCGGTAGGTTTCGATCTGTTCTTCTTTAGCCGAGGGACAGATGGACAGGTAGTATTCCAAAGCCCGATCCCCGTCACCCAAAAGGCACCAGCCCAGATTAATCCAGGTATTGTTGTGGCAAAAAATGCCGGCGTTTTCTTTGTAGCCGGGCGGATAGCTGGTCACTTCACCCAATTCCAAATGGTAAGTGCTGTAAGCGGGCTGCTGCAGAATGACACCGTTGGAAGTGTAAAGATGTTTGTGGACGCTTTCTAAAGCCTGGCGAGCCCTGCCGTTATCTTTACCGGCTCCGCCTAAAACGCACCAACCCTGGCTTTCAATGAAGATTTTACCTTCCTCGTTAGCTTTGGAACCAACCGGGTTACCTTTGGCATCGAATGCCCGGGTGTACCACTCCCCGTCCCAAGCCTTTTCCTCAACTACTTTCAACATGCCGTCATAGGCTTTCTGCAAACGGTCCTGATCTTGGGGTTTCTTTAAATACTGGTAGAGGGAAACCATTTCACGTGAGGCGTAAAGAAAAAGTCCCGCGATCATGACGGATTCAGCTTTAGAACCCTTCACGTCACCCGCCAATTGAAAAGACTCATTAGGTTCGGTGGAAAAGCAATTCAGGTTCAGACAGTCGTTCCAGTCCGCGTGGCCAATCAAGGGCAAACCGCGATCACCCCTGTTTTTCAGGGTATAGGCGATGCTGGTTTCCAAATGGTGAAGCAGGTTGTCTTTGGAACCCGGTTGATCAGCGTAGCCTACCGGCGCTTCGAGGATAGACGTATCCCCCGTTTCCTTAATATAGGAACAAGTGGAAAGAACGAGCCACAAGTGATCATCATAAAAATCGCCGCCCACTTCGGCGTTACCTTTTTTGGTCAGGGGTTGGTACTGGTGATAGCAGGTGCCGTCGGATAATTGGGTTGCGGCGATATCCAAAATTCTCTGGCGCGCCCGTTCCGGAATCAAATGCACAAAACCCAGCAAATCCTGGTTTGAATCACGAAAACCCATGCCCCGGCCAATGCCGGTTTCATATAAACTTGCCGAACGGCTCAGATTAAAGGTAGCCATACATTGATACTGGTTCCAGGTATTCAGCATACGGCTGGCATGGGGATCGGGGCAATCCACCTGAAATTTGGATAGCAATCCGTCCCAGAGTTTTTTGACGGACTGAAAAGCCTCATCGACCGCCCCTGGCTTTTGATACTTGGCCAACAATTCTTTACCTTTGGTTTTGTTCATCACAAAGGGTTTGTCAAACTTGGGCAGATCTCCCTGCTCCACATAGGCCAGAATAAAAGAGAAGGTTTCGGAAGCTCCCGGCGCCAGCTTCAGGTTGATCTGGTGCGAACCGATGGGATTCCAGCCGTGAGCGATCGTTTTTTTAGAATCTCCCGAAAAGGGCACTTGGGCTTCATGCAACCCATTATGAACTCCGACGAAAGCGTCCCTGGAGGTGTCAAATCCGAATAGTTCTTTGGTGCAGGCAAAAAGGGTGTAATGGTTGCGCCGCTCGCGGAATTCGGTTTTGTGATAGATGGCCGAACCTTCGACTTCTACTTCTCCGATGGAATAAGTGCGCTGATAATTAGTCATGTCGTTTAGCGCTTCAAAAAGACAAAACTCGACATAGGAGAAAAGTTTCAAATCTTTGGTCGTCTTGCCGGTATTTCTGACTGTCGTCTTCCAAACTTCCAGATTTTCTCCGAGAGGCACAAAAAACAACATTTCCACTTCCACGCCGTCCTTGGCACCAATAATTTGCGTGTAGCCCAAACCGTGACGGCATTCATACTTATCGAGTTTGGTTTTCGTGGGTTTCCAACCAGGATTCCAAACTGTACCGTTGTCGTTGATATAAAGATAACGCCCGCCCAAATCAATAGGCACATTGTTATAGCGGTAGCGGGTCAGGCGGCGGAGTTTGGCGTCTTTCCAGAAGGTGTAGCCTCCGGCGGTGTTGGTGCAGAGTCCGAAGAATTCATCCTGGCCAATATAGTTAAGCCAGGGCAGAGGCGTATCGGGACGGGTAATTACATATTCGCGTTTTGAGTCGTCGAAATAGCCATAGGGATTTTTCACAAAGTCTCCTTAAAAATGATCATTAATGCAACCAGATGATTTCAAAACACAAGCGCTACCAGCTCTCAAGAACTAATTCAGGAGAATGTTAGTCAATATTTTGAATTTTTGGAAAGGAAAGTGTTAAAAATTTTCTCATCGGACCCGCGAGAATCATCCACCAGCTCCTTAAAAGAAGCCTTGTAACAAACCCGGTTTATCGGATGATCAACACTTTGAGAATTTTCGTGGAAGACTGAGCTCCCTCAACGTGAATACGGACATAATAAAGACCGTTAGACACCTGAACTCCCGAAACATCTTTTAAATCCCATTGGAAAGGTTGAAGACCTGTAATTTCCTTGGTTTGACTGCTTATTTTGCGGAAAGCCAATGTAAAGACATCCATTGTCACTGTCGATTGACTGGGTACCTGGACATCAAAGGTCATCGGCGATCCGTTCGAAGGATTCGGGAATGGCGCGGAAATCAAAATATCCGGCGAAAGTGTCGCAGTATAAGTTGGAGTAAACGTTGGCGTATTGGTTTTAGTTGCTGTCGGTTGCGGAGTAAACGTATTGGTAGGGGTATATGTCTGTGTATTGGTTGAAGTCGCCGTAGGCGTATTCGTAATCGTATTGGTAAATGTGGCTGTGAAGGTGTTGGTAGACGTACTGGTTGCCGTTAAGGTTGGAGTATTGGTTGGCGTACCAGTTTTAGTATAAGTCAGCGTAGCCGTTGTGGTATTAGTTGCAGTGTTAGTCGGCGTCGAGGTAAGGGTATTCGTTGGCGTATTGGTAGCCGTTGGCGATAGGGTATTTGTGGGCGTATTCGTAGTTGTATTGGTTGGCGTATTGGTTGTCGTATTCGTTACTGTCGGGGTCGCCGTAATGGTTGGCGTGTTGGTCTGAGTCGAAGTAGACGTATTAGTTGGTGAATTGGTCGGCGTGTTAGTAGGCGTGTTAGTCGGAACTGTACCCGTAGCTGTGTTGGTCGCTGTATTGGTCACTGTAGGAGATGGAGTATTCGTAGCCGTATTAGTTATGCTGTTGGTTGGGGTATTAGTAGGCGTATTGGTAATCGTTTTCGTTGGAGAATTAGTGGCAGTATTAGTTGTTGTATTCGTTGGGCTATTCGTAGGGCTCTGTGTAACCGTGTTAGTCGGAGTAGTAGTAGGGGTATTCGTTGGTGTGTTTGTACTAGCCGCCGTTAAATTGGGCGTGGGTGTGGGTGAATTGGTAGGCGTATTAGTAGCTGAACTGGTTGGAGAGTTGGTGGGTGTCTTGGTGGCGGTATTTGTCGGAGTTAGAGTGGGAGTTGCCGTAACTGTAGGCGTATTGGTAGCAGTCATACCCGAGAGACAATAAAAGCCGAGTTGGTCCATCTGGTAACTAAAAGCTCCGCCCGGACCTACACCTGGCTGGGCAGCGATTTGCAAACCCGTCACGTCGAACCCGCCATAATTGGTCGGTAATCCCGTTTGAGTCCCCCCCGCAGCGCGTGTCATGGAAGAAAAAGCTATCTGATAAAAGGTCCATTGTCCGGCAGGAGGCGTGACCGTATACCCATACCAGTCAAAATCCGTAACTCCAGCGGATTCGGCCTGAACGCGGTAAGATCCGCCGTCCCCGTAGAGATACAATTCAACACCGATAATTTGATTGGCCGCAAGATTGAAAGCACTGTTACTCGCGGAAAGGTTCGTGTAATAGGTTGCGTAACCGGTCGTCACCGGAATGGAACCCTGGATACTGACGGCATAGGTGCTGCCCGGCGCCGGCGGTGTGATCCCATAATGGATCGTAATGGAACCTTGTCCCGCGACGACGGGGGTGACGACACCCCAAGGCTGCAGCCAAAGACTATTATGAGCAGCCGTATAGTCAAAATTATCGACCAATGTCACAGGGCAATAGTTGGGCGTGGGCGTGGGGGTCATCCCCGATGGGCAAACCAGCTCGACCTGGTCCAACTTATAAGAGAATGCTCCCGTGTTCACGGTAGCGAATTGAATTCCGGTAAAGTCAGTCCCGCCATAGTTAGTGGGTAATCCTACTTGGGTTCCCCAAGATTCACGGGTCATATCCGAAAAGTAAATTTCGTAAAAAGTCCATTGACCGGGTGGCGGCGAAAGATTGATTCCATAATAGTCATAGTCAGTGACTCCGGCGGACATCGCGCTGACACGGTAGGGGTTACCGTCCCCATAAATGTAAAACCCAACACCCACAAGGCCGTTGCCCGTGGCGTTGAAGGGCGCCGAATTATTGAAAAGCGGAGTTTGATAGTCGGAATAACCGCCCGACCCCACATTCCCCGTAATACTGACCGAGTAGGTGCTACCAGGCGCGGGGCTCGTCAGATGAGTAGCCGTGGTCGTCGTTCCAGTGGCAGGGATCGAAATGGCCCAAACACCTCCCCACAGATTGGTGTTTGTGCCGCTCGTAAAGTTGTCGATCAAGGTTATCGGGCAGTAATTAGGGGTCGGGGTAATCGTGGGGGTATTGGTGAAGGTTGGGGTGGGCCCTCCCATGACGCAAGTGGGTGTAGGCGTCAAATGTAAATTATTAAGCCAGGTTGAGACAGGAGCGCCATTGTAGGCATTCGTTATATAACCACCCCAACTGGACAAATCAGCGGGTGCGTTATCGGGAGCGAAGTTCCAAGATGCCGCGTTAAAAACATAACTTTTATTATTGCCGCCAACGAGCCAGGAGATGACAGAATTTTCGAATGCCACACCGTCGGTAGACGAAGCCCCAAATTCATCGATGATGACAGGGGCCACGCTCGTGGCGGACGTTACCTGAGAATCCCAATTGGCACTATTACCTTTGTTGGAATAAATATGGGCCGCATAAGCCACACCATATCCTGAACCCGTATCGGTTAACTTGTAGACCGTCGAACTGGAAGGTTCATCGCCAATAATACCTCTCAAGTCAAAGGCATAATTCAATCCGCCGGCAACAACGATATTATTGGCCCCAGCGGTACGAATCGTGTTCAGCAGTTTTTGCATACCGGGCGTATTGGCAGGTCCGTCACCGTAACCCGTAGCGCCTCCATTAAGCCAAACGTTCCAAAAATTGCTTTGATCATTAAAACTCGGGTCAAAGGGTTCGTTAAAAAGTCCCAACAAAACCGCGGGGTTATTTTGAATCCAGGCTGTGCTCGCCAAGGAATTCCAAAAATATACGCTATTCCAGTCCGGCATGGGCAATTCGCCATCGTTTGAACTTTGATTCAAATAAGAAGTACCCCAGCCCCCGCCGCTACAGGGAGTCGTAGAAGAGGTTCCCCCATAGGTACCAGACCAATGAAGATCAAGCTCTATATAAACGTTATTAGCATTACACCAATTGACCAAATCTTGAACTTCAGTCTTGTAGCCTGGGTTGGGAGTTTGACCGCCACTGGAACACCCACACCAAAGATCCTGGCTCAGAGGGAGTCGGAAATAGTTGGCATGCCACACGTTGACGGCTTCTGTCGCGATGGTCACATAATCAGTCATGGTATAACCACCTAAATTAACCGTGGGTACACCAGACGCTTCATCACCCTGGCTTGAATATTCCAAACCATCCAGGTCCACCCCTTTTAATCGAACGGGACAATCACCGTTCGTAGTAACGAGTTGGTTGCCGGAAACTTTTAATTGGTAAGAAGCGGCGTAGGAATGGGATATTCCCATGAGGGTCAAAAAAGTGGAAAAGAGAATCCGGTTAAAAATAGGGTTGTTTTTCATTTTCATCATTAAATTAGATAAACCTGTTCTTTAAAGAGAATTCACATTCACTGAAAAATTCAAAAAACCGCAATAACCATACAGGGAATGACTTAAATCAATATCATTTTGAATGGCAGTTTTTAGGCTTGAAATCTTCGTCATCAACCAAAGAAGTATATCAGGTAATTTTTAACTTTTGGCCAAACGATACAAAAAAACCAAGCGGAAATGAGGAACATTCCGCTTGGTTTTCCAAAGATTTAAAGGATTTTACCCCAAAATCAACACTTTTAGAATTTTAGTGGCCGAATGAAGGCCCCTCCACGTGGATACGAACCAAATAAAGGTCCTTAGCCATCAATAAACTTTATTATTGGAACACCAAAATCTTGCCCGTCGTGGTTGACATCTCATAACCGTTATTTACCTCAATGGCATAAATATAAAGACCCGAGGCCACTGACGTTTGAGCTTTGTTTTTTATCAGCCAAGTAATTATATTTAATCCGGCGTTTCCTTGAATGGTGTCGGAGTAAACTTCTTCCCCCATGATGGTATATAGATTCAATTGAATTGAGGCGCTATAGCCCAGGTTGACCATAAAATTAATGGGTTGTCCATTTTTAGAAATATTCGGCGCCGCTACCGCCGACAGCAGTAAACTGGAAGACGTCGGCGTTATTGTCAGAGTATTGCTGGTTGTAGGTGTGACAGTCTCGTGTTCTTCTCCGCCACTCACACTGGTCGGAGTTGCTGTCTGTGTCCCCTGGGAATAAAAGACTTGTGATTGTATCGAATCTTCCAGAACCACGGCGCCTCTAGGTGTCGGAGTTTTCGTTGGTGTAGGGGTATGGGTAGGGGTCGCGGTAGGCGTACGCGTTACTGTATTAGTGGGTGTCTTCGTGGCTGTTTTCGTAACAGTCGCCGTAGGTGTCCTGGTAGAAGTCACAGTGGCTGTCTTCGTGGGCGTATTGGTAGCCGTTTTCGTAACCGTAGCCGTGGGTGTATTAGTAGGCGTATTAGTATGGGTTTGGGCAGGCGTGACAGTAGGTGTTCTTGTTGGAGTCAATGTAACCGTATTTGTTTTCGTAGGCGTGGGTGTGTTTGAGGGAGTTGTAGTCGCGGTCTTTGTCGCGGTATTCGTCGCCGTAAAGTCAGACAAAACCGTGCAAGTCGCCAGAGGCCTGCAAGACGGAGGTGTACCACCTGACACTGTTACCAGATTCCCCTGGTAATAAAGCGCGTAATTCAAATTGTTCGTGTAAGTCGAGCCCACACAAGGGCTGTACCAGAAATTCGTTCCCGGTGAAAAATTAGGGTTATTATTAACGTGAAGCGCCGCTTGGATATTAGTCCATGTCGTTCCCGCGCTTAAACTGGCAGAATCGCTATTTGATATGGTCGTTTCCCAATTGGCCTGTAGATTGGTAGCGGGTCCGCAAGCCGGCGAGAACTCAACCGAAGCGATGGCGACAGCTGTTACCGCTGTGCAATTGGACCCAAAACATCCTCCGTAATTAATCTCTCCCACTATCGTATCCGCCGCGTTCGAGACATAGTTGGTGTCATCCTGCCAGCACTTGATCGTCAGCTGGGAAAGGTTTACCGCAACCGCCCCATTATTTATGATTTCAAAAGTCTCGTTGGCCTGGTTCGAAGTACAAGTCGTGAATTCTTCCAATTGCAGGTTCACGGAACTGGTTCCGCAAGTCGCTCCGCTGGTAGGCGAAGTTGTGGGGGTAGAAGTCGGTGTATAGGTTGGGGTATTCGTGGGTGTAGTGGTAGGTGTGTTTGTTGGCGTTATAGTCGGTGTATTCGTAGGACTATTAGTGGCCGTATTAGTAGGTGTAAACGTCACTGTATTAGTTAAGGTGGGGGTAGACGTGTTTGTAGAAGTAGGCGTCGGCGTATTGGTAGGTGTGATTGTTGGCGTTATAGTCGGTGTATTCGTAGGACTATTAGTTGAAGTATTAGTAGGTGTAAGAGTCGCTGTATTGGTTAAGGTCGACGTGGACGTGTTTGTGGAACTAGGCGTCGGCGTATTGGTAGGCGTGATTGTTGGCGTGTTTGTGGGTGTAGCCGTCGGCGTATTTGTCGGCGTATTGGTAGCCGGTATCGTAATCGTGCAATTCGTACCCTGCAAATTGAACTTATCCACAAAACTGGAACCAAAATCCGCCGCGAAAAGGTTGCCGCAGGAATCAAAAGCAATACCCTTGACGGTAGAAAAGGGATTGCCGGAACTTCCAAATTGATTAAAGGACCATCCCAAAGAATTCATTTGCTGAATCGCATTTAAACTAGAATCAGATACATAAATATCTCCATCCAAACCAACCGCTATGCCGTAAGGCGCCTCAAACTGCCCAATACCCGTTCCTTGAGTTCCCCATGCCCCTATATAAAGACCTCCTGTCGTAAACTCCTCAATCCGGTAATTACCCGCATCCACCACGTATAAGGTTTCAACTCCGGGTACGGATCCTCCCCCCTCAGGAACAACCATCTTTTTCAATAAAGACGTCGATCCATTAGCATTTGAGATTCCAATCGCAAGACCCATCGGGCCGTTAAATTGGCCGTTGCCGGTTCCCCCCACGCCCCATTGACCAACATAAGTGACTGAACCGGGATTACCCGGAACATACATAAATTGTTCGATGCGATTGTTACCGCTATCGGCGACGTAAACATTGCCGTTAGAATCCGTCACAATCCCCTCAGGGGCGTTGAACAGTCCATTACCACTTCCAGATCCTCCAAAAGCAAATTCGAAAGTTCCGTTCAAACCGAATACTTGGACGCGGTTATTTCCCGTATCCGACACATAAATAAGTCCCTGGCTGCCGGCAGCGGCCACATTGGAAGGCGCGTTAAACTGTCCATTACCCGATCCGGCCGTGGGCCCGCCCCAATTGGATATCCAGTCGCCATTCACATCAAATTGTTCAACCCGATTGTTTGCCGTATCCGCAACATAGGCATAGGGACCATTAATGGCGACTCCCGTTTCCTGGCTCAATTTTCCGTTGCCACTTCCAGGACCTCCAAATTGGGAGCTATAGTTATAAACAAATTGTGTCGGCGGTTTAAGCTGACAAGTGCTTCCGCATGGTTCCAAAACCTGCACCCGGCGAGCCAAACTGTCCGCTTGATAAAGATTTCCGCAACCATCAAAAGCAAGTCCCATGGTTTGTTCCGACTTGTTTAGTAAATAGGAAGGCGCTCCCACTCCCTCCAAAGTCTCAACTAAATTACCGCTAGGACTATCGATAATTATTTGACTGGCAGAGGTTCCTATTATGTCGCTTAAATAGACATTTCCATCCTGACCCACTGCCATTCCGGTGATAGTCGCAGTAGTCGTATTATTCGGTTCCCAAGAGGCGGCAACTGACGCGTTGGACACCTGGATTTTTTGGATACGCGGATACGTAGCGATTGGTTTATCCGCGACATATACGTTAGCGCCAGTTCTATCCACCGCCAACTGGGACGGGCTCGAGAACAAACCGGAAGTATTCCATTTGGTCACATAATTAAGGTGGGGAGAATTGCCCGCCGCACAGCAAACATCGGGGACAAAATTATATTCGACTACTCGGTTATTTCCCGTATCCGCAATGTAAATATTATTATTATTGTCGATCGTAATCCCTTCAGGAGATTTAAACGCTAACCCCGAGGAAGGAGTTGTACTTTGAATGGAGATCAGTGCGGGAGAAGTAGTATCGATAACTGAACTTAAGATTGTTCCATTAACCACACCAAGTCCGTAGTAAGAATTCCATTGAGTTCCAACCTTGTAATAATACGAATAGATAATCTTGAGTTCGTTGTTTCCGGTATCTGTAACAAACCAGTCGGTATTATTATTGTCGATAGCAAGTCCCGTAGCATTATTGAAGGCATACGCAGAGCCAAACATACTCGATGGATATAAGAGCCCCTCATATGTGGCATTAGTACTAAAAACATCAATTACAGAAGCAGTAGTATTGGAATCCAAAACAGATACATTTGTTCCTGTGTTCGCGGCCACCGCGACTGGAATATCAAAAGCCCCACCTCCTATGGCTGCGGGGCAGGCTTCGTTTCCGTTAGCATAGGTCTCGCTACAACCCAAAATAGTTTGTGCGCTATAGCAAGGGGTTGGCATCGGCGTAGGAGTGGGGGTTGTCGCCGGGTAATACCAAACATCATTTTGGTAACCCGAATTGCTGCCGTTGCCGTCATAACCGCCCAAAATCCATATTTTGTTGAAAGCTACGACGCTGGAATTATCAACCCGAGGGGTAAAGCCGGGCGCGGTAGTCAAAAGCGCCCAAGTCGTCCCATCAAACGAATAAACTGTATTGGTTTGTCCCGCACCTACACCGCTGCTGATGGAAACATAAATTTGATCGTTATAAACGTAACAACCGTTCACAAAATATGACTGATTGATAAATGGAGTGTTGGTGCCCGGACTCCATATCAATCCATTTGGATCGGATGAATACCAGACGTCCGATGCGAGATTTCCTGTTTGGACCCCTCCGATCACCCACATTTTTCCTTGAAAAACAACAGTGCCAAATGAAGGCGCTGGTTCCCCAAGGAAATCTAGTCCACCATTTAACGGCACTTCATATGAAGTCGCACTGAGTAAACCGAAATTAACGGCGGTTGGGTTAATCGGGTTCCAAGTTGTCCCATCCACAGACGAATAAAGACCAGAATTTCCAGCAGTATTGCCAGTAAAAGCCCACATTTTACTCTGAAAAGAAACCGCCGCCCCGCAAATGGAAGCAAACGTCACGGGGGCCACCGTCCAATTCACCCCATCTGTCGAAGACCGAATGTCCTCGTAAAAAAAAGTGTGGTTAATCCCCAAATTCGCGGTTCCGTCCAATAACCACATTCTGTTATTGAAAACTAAAGCTGAAAACCCAAGTCGGTCTTCTACAGGTCCATTGATAACGGTTTGAAAAGGGTCATTAGCAGTCACTAGACTCCAGTGAGTTCCGTCTTGTGAATTCCAAGTGCCATTATTACTGTTGTCACCACCGTTAAATTCACCACCACTAAAAATCCACATTTGGTTATTGTAGAAAAGGCTGGCTTGGCCAAGCCGTGGGCTGAATCCGGCTGCCGAAGTCGCTTGGGCCCAAACCGCAGAAGCGGGTGCGGGTCCGGGGGTGGGGGTTGGAATCAATGCGGTCAGGTCGTTGATCAAACTTTGGCCGTTAGGACTGCCCAAGCCCGTGGCGAGATCATAGCCCGCGACCGCTTTATACCCGGGGTTGTTTCCATAAGTCGAACCCTCATAACCTCCGTTGTTACTTCCGTTCTTAATATCGTTAAAATCATTGCTATAGCTAGAAGCTGACCCGGCAATCGTATAAAGTTCCGGGTTCGCGAAACCTACCGGCTGTGAACCCTGGTTTAAGGCTTGCTGGTTAGCCATCGCCATCACGGACGCCCAAAGGGGCGTGGCGGCGCTGGTGCCGCCTATAGGCCCAACAGAACCGCCGTTGTCCGCGATATTAAATATATTATCCGCGATCATGGAAACATCCGGCAGGTTCCGATGTTGCGCCGATCCTCCGTTACCGTTGAGCGGAGCAAATGGTACTTGATAGGTCGGAATGGGGACGGGTGATGCGACGCCCGAAACTCCATTACAAATTCCACCGCCGCCCGCAACGTTTACATTGGGAGCGGTGTAATTCCAATTCCACGTGGTTTCTGATTGATAATAAGGGCTTGGATAACTGTAAATCCCTCCCCCCAAAGGTGTCGGTTGCGCGGATATCAACTCTGTCCCGCCTACAACCGTAATATTGTTTTCGTCACGGATATCCGCTGGATCAATTGGATAAGCTCCTGAGTCTCCCGCAGCCTGGAAAAAAGATTGTCCCTGCAAAGCCATTTCCGCCAGGGCGTTCGCCATATAAGGATCCGTATCCGGGTTATCCGTAGTCCAGGAAGAACTAAGTTGCAGGGAAAGGGGAATACCGGCGGGCGGATAGGCCATCGCCGCCAAAACGTCATCGGAATAAGTCCCTTCATAAACAAACACTTGAGCTCCCGGCGCCATGGAAATAACCATATCGATATCAAGGGATACTTCGGTGTTACCCGCTCCGGGATTAGCGTCGTAATTGACACCGTCCACATAGACACTTGTTACGATACTGCCCGAACCGCCGTTGATCTGACCGGCCGAAACATTCAAACCTCCCGCTGTCGCGTAGTTGACGATATCGTTCGCGTAAAAACCATCCAACTCATATAAACCTACTGATTGACCGGCACCATCCAATGAGACATTTTGGACATAGGCGTTTCTAAAATCATTCCCAATATAAGTCGTATTATTGCCTATTCCTAAAGTTGGCAATGGCGTCGGACCCGTTCCAACTAAAGGCTTGCCATTGGCATTATTTTTGGCGCCACCTGTCAAACCTGATTTCCTGTGTATAAAAGGATGCGGCACCGCATAATTCTGTAACCCGGTGATATGTAAAAGCGGCACGGTCAAGTCCACCGACGGTTCCGCATCAGGCGAGTGGAACTTGGTACCATCCGGACGCTGGTAGTTGTGCATCCTGACATTAAAAGTATTTTCAATATCGCTGACCGAACCTTCCACATCGACAACAGCCCGGTTGGAATAGGTCTTCGTGACTTTCAAATTGTGGGACTGGGCAAATTGGACAACTGCCTGATAATCACTTGTAGTGGGACCAAACATAGCCAGAAATTTTTGGGGGGTGAGGAAACGACGGTATTGCGGGCTTTTACTGTCGTAGATATTTTTCAGAAGATAGTTGAGGGCCTGCTGGTTACGGAGAGGCAAACTGATGGCCAGACTCAGTTTCTCAGAACCCGCCATATCCCCCAAAGAAGGAGCTGTGGCCAAGGCTCGCGGCACGTGGCCATGCAATTGCTGATGGCCAGCTGACCATGCCTGAACCGGAAGCCAAGATAACGCCACCGCAATTACAAATAAATAAACGCCGTTGCGCTCTGTACTATTTTTTTTGACTGTTGAACTTGATTTCGAAAAATGATTCCAGGATTGCTGTTCACTTGAACAATATTTTAATTTGTTCATACATTTATTCCTTGAAATAATTCAAAACATAAAAAGGGATACGCGGACAAAATACATTTGTTTATAAAAAGTCGCAAAGAATAATAAAGTCGACAAGCAAAATATATTCTTAATTTTAAAAAACTAGGAACATCCAAAACCTTTCAAAAAGTAAAGGAATTGGGATTTGAAGAATTGTCAAAAAATTGAAGGTCACGCGACTTTTTAAAAATAGGACATAATTTCAACAAAATTGAATCTAAAATTCGGTTATCGACAAAACTATCTCAAAATCAGCACTTTTAGAATTTTAGTAGTCGATTGAAGGCCTTCCACGTGGATGCGGACGTAATAAAGCCCGTTTGATACTTGAATACCCGTTGCATCTTTTATATCCCATTGAAACGTCACTAACCCATCACCATGATTCGTTTGGCTATATATCTTTCGAAAAGCCAGGGTAAACACATCTAACGTGATCGTGGATGGGCTCGGCACTTGAACATTAAAGGTAATCGGCGATCCATTGGAAGGGCTCGGATAAGGCGCCGAGACCACAATAACGGATGAAATAGTAGGGGTATCCGTCGCCGTTATCGTGGGGGTGTTGGTATGAGTTGAGGTGGGCAGCGGCGTCAAAGTATTCGTGACGGTATTAGTGGGAGTGTCTGTGGGTGTCGATGTTGGGGTATTGGTTTTGGTGTTAGTCGGCGTAATGGTAGGGGTATTAGTAGGTGTTTTTGTTAAGGTATTAGTAGGCGAATTCGTAGGGGTATTAGTAGAGGTGTTAGTCGGCGAATTGGTGGGTGTATTGGTTTTGGTACCCGTGGATGTGTCCGTCGGCGTTTCGGTAATCGTATTGGTGGCGGTGTTCGTCGGTGTGTTTGTCACCGTTGACGTCGGGGTTCCGGTAGAAGTATTGGTCGGCGTGTTTGTAATCGTTGGTGTTGTCGTATTGGTCGGGGTATTGGTTATGGTTGAGGTGGCGGTATTCGTTGGAGTATTAGTCGCTGTATTGGTAGCGGTAGCGGTTAGAACCGTTCCCGTGGCCGTATTAGTCGCCGTATTGGTGATTGTGGGTGTCGAGGAAATAGTTGGCGTATTCGTGATCGTGTTAGTCGCCGTATTAGTAGATGTATTAGTTGGCGTCTTGGTAGCTGTCTTTGTAGGACTATTGGTCGGAGTATTTGTGGCTGGATTGACAGGTGTATTGGTTATCGTGTTTGTAGGCGTACTAGTTGCCGTATTCGTAGCGGTATGAGTCGGCGTCGATGTAACCGTATTTGTTGAAGTATTGGTAGGCGTATTTGTCAGTGTGTGCGTTGGACTATTGGTCGGTGTGTTCGTTGGTGTATTGGTCGAGGTATTCGTTGGTGTATTCGTCGCCGTTCCGCCTCCGCAATTTGGCGTTGGGGTTTCGTTCAATTGATAAAGCCAGGTTGAAACCGGTGCGCCGAAGTAAGATGTGGTCGGAAAACCGCTATAGCTGGTCAAAAGTTTTGGGGTGACATCCGGGCTGAAATCCCAGGCCATGGCTGAATAGACATAACCGTTAGGGTTATTCGTATTGGCGTTTCCATTGCCGTTATTGTAACCGTCAATCCAATTAAGAGCTCCATTGGTCCATGTTGGGTTGTTGTCATCGGCAGCGTAGCCTGTCCCCGGACCAAATTCTTCAACGAGTATCGCGTACTTGTTGGTGATGGTCGTAATGTAGGGATCCCAAGCGGCCGCCAGCGGAGGCGTATCGCTGCTGTTTCCTGTTTTATTGTCGTAGACATGCGCAGAATAAAGTATTCCATTGCCCGAAGCTGTGTCCGTGAGGCCGTAGGTAGGTACGCCTCTTTCGTCAAAAGACCAGTTAAGCCCTCCTGCCACGCAAATGTTATTGGCTCCTGCGTTTCGCGCGGCAGTTAATAGGTTTTGCAGACCACAGCTGGTATAGGCCGGAAAAGAACTTGATCCGGTATTGGTACTAGCAGGAACCGGACCGCCGTTTCTCCAAATAGCCCAAAAGGGGTTATCGTCCGCACCCGAGGGTTCATATGGTTCGTTATAAAGGTCAAAAAGCGCCGCAGGATTGTTCTTTACCCAAGAAGTTCCTGCCACTGAGGACCAAAAAGTAACCGCGTTCCAATCCGGCAAAGGGACCTGCCCCGAACAACCGTTACAGGTTCCTCCCGCCTCCCCCCAACCGCCTCCCGAACAGGGGGCGGTGGATGAGGTACCGTTGTAGTATCCTGACCAATGTAAGTCCAGGTCCACATAAGCTCCCAGGTTGGAAGCTTCATTAAGAACCGCCTCTACCATGCCCTGGTAAGCTGCTGTATTGACCGCTTTATTGTTATCGTTGTCATTGCCGCAACCAAACCAATAATCCTGATTCAGAGGTAATCGAATGCAGTTAACATGCCATACCGTCACTGCTTCATCGAGAAGAGCCACGTAATTGGTCATATTAACCCCGCTGATAGTCGTCGTCGGTGCGCCCGTTCCGCCATCTCCTGAAGGGCTGTATTCCAACCCGGACATGTCCACCCCTTTTAGCCGGACGGTACAGCCGCCGCTGGCGGTTACGATCTGGTTGCCTGAAATTTTTAATTGAGCTGAGGTAGCAAAAGCAGAACCAACAGGTAAAAAGCCAAAAAGGAAAACTGACGTGAAAACTAATATGGATTTGGAATATATTGATTTAGAGCTAAATTTCAGGTCGACAAACCCGCTGCACATAAAATGTCCCTTTTCCGTTTAAAACGTTTTTAGTCTTATAAGTCTCAAACCACTGGTCTGGAAAAATGGTTACTTAAACTAAAAGATACCATAAGTGGCCAAAATTGCCAGTATTTGGCCGATTCTTCTAATCGGCCAAGATTAAAAATATAAGCAAAATCATTGAAATTCAGATTTTTGCCGAATTTAGTGCAATGCCAATGAAAAGACCGGCGGATAAACTGGGTTAGCCCAATTACCGGAGGATCAGCACTTTTAGGATTTTCGTGGTGGATTGAACGCCCGCAACATGGATGCGGACGTAATAAAGCCCGTTAGCCACCTGGACTCCCGAAACATCCCTTAAAGCCCATTCAAATGTTGCCAAGCTTGAAACCTGGGACGTCTGGCTGATGATCTTGCGAAAAGCCAAGGTAAAGATATCCATCGTCACCGTCGATTCTCCCGGCACCTCGATGTTAAACGTAATAGTCGATCCATTGGAGGGATTGGGGAACGGCGCGGAAATCATGAGGTCCGGCGAAGTTGTCGCGATATAAGTCGGGGTAATGGTCGGCGTATTGGTGTGAGTCGAGGTAGGCGGAGGAGTCAAAGTATTCGTGGCCGTATTGCTTAAAGTCGCCGTAGGCGTATTGGTCACCATAAAAGTCGGCGTAGACGTTGGAGTGTTGGTCACCGAATTGGTAGAGGTATTGGTGGGAGAATTAGTCGCTGTCGAGGTTGCGGTGCTGGTTGGCGTATGGGTCGCCGTGTTGGTGGGCGTTTGCGTCGGGGTATTTGTGGGCGTATTTGTCACCGTTGAAGTCGCTGTATTGGTTGGCGTATGGGTCACCGTCGAGGTTGAAGTGTTGGTTTGAGTATTGGTGATCGTATTGGTCGCAGTTGGACTCAATGTATTCGTGGGTGTATTGATGGGAGTGTTTGTAGAAATTGTTCCCGTAGCCGTATTGGTCGCCGTATTAGTGCTGGTGGGCGTTTGAGTGGCCGTATTGGTAATTGCGTTTGTCGCAGTATTGGTTGCGGTATTCGTCGTCGTATGAGTCGGGGAAGATGTTGGAGTATTGGTGATTGTATTCGTCACGGTGTTAGTTGGCGTATTCGTCACTGTATTGGTAGCCGTATGTGTCGGGGTGGATGTAGAGGTATTTGTAATTGTGTTCGTCTCGGTATTGGTTGCTGTGCCGGTGGCTGTGTGAGTCGGCGTGAAAGTAGGCGTATTCGTAATTGTATTCGTTGGAGAATTAGTGGGAGTATGGGTAACTGTATTCGTTGGTGTATTAGTGGCTGTGTAGGTCGGAGTCGGGGTTCCATTGGAGCAAGGGTCTGTGAAAATTCCGGCTTGAACCATCAACGAAAGCACTTGATGCGCATCTGGATAATAAGAGCCGGTCGCGAGACTTTTTAAATTGGTGTATTCGGCATTGAGATATGATTGGTCGTCGGCATTGCCGTTCACCATTGCGCCGTCGCCTGCCGGGCCCGTAAATGCAGCGTTGTGGTTGGTGGAATTTTCGGCTCCGGTGTTATAGACGTAGCCGTCCCCGATGGTGGAAGGAGAGGGGTTCTGTGTCTCGAAATTGGCGAGGATTTTTTTGCACATATTGTAGGCGTTGGTGTTGCCATTCCACAAGTAGTCCAGCGACAAGCGCCAGGGCACACGGCAGGAGTTGTATTGGTAATTGCAACAGTTCCAACTTCCATTGGACATGTTGATCTGATCCGGCGGCAAGACGTAGTTGGTGTACCAGTAGTTCAACTGGTTGTAGGCATTCGTCTTGACGGTGGCCCAAGCGGCGTTGCCTGTGAAGCACTGAAAACTGGTAAGGTAGCTCATGGCGAAGTAGCTGGGATAAGTGTAGCCCGAACAACTGGTAAAACCGGAGGCGTCCCCCGGGCCGATGCCGCAGCTGTCGGTTTCATTGGCCAGGATCGCGTTGATAATGGTGGTGGCGCAGGAATCGAATCCGTTCCCGGGCCATCGTTTATTCGCCTCCAGCAATCCCTCGGCCATGTCCATGTCCCCATCTGTGGCCGAGTTGGCCCCATCCGTGCCGGTACAAGAGACTTCCCAATTCATTAAATTCTTACTGTCCATGTGGGCGACCACGAAATTCCAAAGCTTTTTCATAAGGGCCGGCCCGGTGGCGTCGGGTTCCAGGTAAGCCGTCATCAGAAAAGCATAACCCTGGCCCTCGGACACACAGGTCCCTCCCCCAACGCTGTTTGCCACCATGATGTTTCCGCTACAGCTAATGTAATAATTGCTTTTAAAAGTGTCGTAAAAAGAAGTGGCATCGGACGAACTGGCTCCAGAAGGGGTTATGCCGTAACTATAGGGATAAGCGGGAGTTACCAAGAAAAGATACGCGGTTCCCATCAGAGGCAGGAATAAAGAATGGGATTTAAAGCGCCTTGGTAAAATCAATTTTAAATAAATCAGGTTTATCAACCCGTTCATCGAAAAATTTCCTTCTTTTTTGCTTTCAAAAATTGCCCACAACTTGACAAAAAACGTTTTTAGTCAATTTCTTCACAACCGCTCAATCGCTGTAATATGGAATTTCAACAAAAGATATCATAAAAAAAGCATCAAAAAACCAGTTATTGGCCCATTTTTTTAAACAGCCATAACTGGAATTCAGATTTTATTGGAATTAAACCGGCTCAAATTAATGGAGCACCAATATCTTGAATGTCTGATGATCAATATTGCCGCCATCGGCGTTCAAGACATCTACCACCGCGAAATAAATGCCGCTAGCCATTCCAGACGCATTCCAGGCAGCCGACGCCGTTCCAGGCGTTCCCTGTATGGGCATAATCAATTGTCCAGCAATCGTGTAAATCCTTGCGTTAACAGTGTAAGCGTTTGCTACTCCAGTCCCATCAAATGTAGTAATCATTGTCGCACCGGGTTCCAGTACGTTAGGGCGGGCTACCGCCACACCTGTCGAGCCACTGGCTGGTATCACTAATACAGTTCGGCTAATGTCCGTTGTCGAACCCTGTCCGTTGTCCCAATTCAATTGAATCGTATACGAGCCGGGAGTCACTACCGTCGACGAGTTATTCGTTCCGTCCCAGGTCAAGGTTACGGGAGTCCCTGAAGTAACTACAACAATCTGCAAATGGGTGTTATTCCCAGTCACACTCGATCCCGGACTAATAACGCTTGAGCTTAAGTTAACGTTCGTCATCTGCGAATTAAACGAATCAGAAACCAAACTATATAAAGTACGCACCAATTCACCCGATGAATTGTAAATCGTCGCGGTAATATTCGACAGTTGCCGGTTTACGGTTGCCTGTTGAGAAACACTGGTCACTACACCCGAGGTTGAGGTGCTGCTTACCTTAATTTGGTATGTCCCATTCGTCACTGGATTTTCACTGTTGTTAGAGCCATCCCAGGTACCAATGAGCGCTCCGTTATAGTAAATAAGTATGGTGCTGCCCGGCCCTTGTAAAGTCGTAATCTGATTGCTCGTTGACAACGTAATGTTACTAATAGGCTGAGAAACGTTCTGCACCAGAATAGTCTTCACTACTTCGCCGGCCGAGTTATAAATATTGACTTGAACCGAAAAGAGCCCAATCACCGTCACAGGGCAACTTGCCGAAACCGGCGATCCTCCCGCTATAGTCACCCACGATTGGTTAACCAGCGGGGTACCGCTCGGCGCCGCGCTGTTGATGGATGCCTGATAGGGCAATACATAATTTCCGATGGGTAAGGGATTACTAAAATTCCAGCTTAACAACAATCCTGTTTGATTGGTGCTCACCCCCACTCCAGGCGTAGGCGTTTGGAAGTCTGTGAAAGTCATATTGGCCGGCAAAGTATCCTGCACAAACACGGCGGTCGCGGGCGCATTACTTACCGACAAATCAATGTCATAAGTAAGTGTATTGCCGGGATTAGCCGTGGTCGCCGACACCTTCTTTTGAATCGTAATTGTAGGAATCAGGATAATCGGGGTATTGGTTGGCGTGTTGGTAGGCGTATTGGTCGGAGTGTTTGTAACTGTGTTGGTGGGTGTCGATGTTGGAGTATTGGTCGGACTGTTTGTAGGAGTATTGGTCTGGGTATTGGTGGGAGTATTGGTAACTGTATTAGTGGGAGTGTTGGTGGGAGTGTTCGTAGGGGTATTGGTTGGTGTAGGTGTATTGATAAGTGTTGGAGTATTTGTCGGAGTATCGGTTGGAGTGTTGGTTACCGTATTCGTTGGCGTTGGTGAAGGCGTGTTAGTAATTGTATTGGTCGGGGTATCGGTTGGAGTGTTGGTCGGCGTATTCGTTGGAGTAGGTGTATTGATAAGGGTTGGCGTATTGGTCGGGCTGTCCGTGGGAGTATTGGTAACTGTATTGGTCGGCGACGGAGTTGGAGTATTGGTTGGTGAATTTGTCGGTGTATTGGTCGGCGAAGGTGTAGGGGTATTCGTAGGTGTGTTTGTAGGTGTTAGAGTCGGAGTGTTCGTAGGTGAATTGGTTGGAGTATTTGTGTGTGTATTGGTTGGGGTATTAGTGGGCGTGTTTGTAGCACAACCGGTCACATTAAGCGTAACCGCGTTCGAAAGAAGATCTTGAACTGTGCCCGAAACAGTTCCCGCAATTTCCGAGTCGTTTATTTGCTGCGCGGGTAAACAAGCCACTAACGCGCTAAAAGTAATGGAACCGCTCAAGTCGTAAACCGTAACCGGTTGAGTCCCTATATTCCACTTCAAAAAGGGCAAGGTTGCGTTAGGCGCCTGACTGGCGCTTCCAGCGTTGTAGGTTTCACCCGCTGGCAGAGTGTCCGTAATAACTGGGTCAATCACCGGATCGGCTGAAATTTCCGATAAATTAGTGTAAAGCTGGCGCCCGGCCGAATAAGTTCCAGCGTTTGAACTCGGATTCGCTCCCCATCCAAATTGGTAATTGTTCTCGCATGGCAAGGTAGCGGTGGTGTAGTTGCTTATATCCCACCCAGCTGGTTCGGGGCTTCCTACCGGCCACGCCTTAACCGAAACCGTATAAGTTCCGGCAGCGTAAGTGACCAGGGCTTTCACCGTGTACCAGGTATCAAAAGAAAGTAAATTAGCTGTTGTATTCATCCCAGGTGATTGAAACCCAGGCGAATTTACAGTTTGCACCGCAGTGTAATTATGGGACGCGTCTTTTTGCTGCAGGGTTAAATTGCCCGGAGCGTTATCGATGGAAAGAATCGCCACCAGACCGTAACCCGCGAGAGGACCCGTAGGCTCATTTAACAGCTCAATAGAGGCGTCTTCACCAGTCCCGTTAGAACTTCCGTTTTGCAATTTAGAGGGAATATCAATGTTACCCTGAATAATCCAGCTTCCTCCCGCGCATGTATTGATGGGTTTTGAAGTTTGGTTCAGAGTTTCATAGCCATTAGTATTGTTGGTATTGCCTGGATCAGTCTCCACATCAATATAATTTCCATTGCCTGGCGCTCCCACAGGAGTCGTAGTGTTGCTAAGGACTTGAAAGCTATCTTCCGTGCCGCTAATGCTATAAGCGGAACCATCATAACTAGTGATATCCGTTGGGGTGTTTGTAAATGTGGTGGCCGGGGCGTCTTGGTTATAGGAATCATAAACCTGAAGGCTGGATTGACCAATCGTGTAATTTAAAGCGTAAGTCACAGATCCACCCGCAGCCAAAGGCAAAACCGTATTCAGAATTTGCTTGGTCAATTCAAAGTCTCCGCCCACCTGTACCGAAACCGCGTTGGCATTGATGAGTCCAGAAGTCGTAGAATCGGCCTGACCGGAAGTATTAGTAATATAGCCTGAACCAGGATTCGCGGTCACTTGAGTCAAAAACCAAACATAGCCAGTGGGCGACGTATTCGTATTATTGATAACCCAGGTAATCGGAGACCCCGCCGCGCCCGAACCGGTAAGGGTTCCGCCCGTACTGATCGATTGGAGAAATGGCGCAGATCCAGCCAGCGCCGTATTAGCTGGAACCGTATCCATGATCGTTATAGGATTCGTGTTGATGGCCGAATAACTAATTTCCCATAAAATCAGGTCGCCAAGCTGAGCACTCGTGCCAATAGAAGATTTGGAAATGGTCAGACTGGGCGACAATGAAGAGAAATTGATGTTGATGGGTGCGCTGTGCTGTTGATTGGCGGGAATACTGGATGCATTGCCGCATTGGATATTCCAGTCATTCCCTGCCGCCACGATATTATAGGTTCCAATTGCCATGGTAACCGGTATAGTCACATTAAAAATTTGAGTGGCGGGACAAGTAGGAGCCGCAACATTATTGCCCGCACCCCACCCGTTGCCGCCATCACTGGCATCATCTCGGGTTGAAGTTTTGGGACTGGCCGCCGTTCCGGAGCCTGGAGTATTGCTATCGACCAAAAAATGCTGGTTAGGCACCGGGCATCCCTGAATGGTAGCGGAGTTGGATGGTTCTAAAGCGACATCAAAAAAAGATTCTTGAAACGCGGAATTTTCGCAATAAATAACCGTCACGCCTAAAACCGATCCGGGAGCGGGATTCGCAGAAGAAACCGTCACGCTGGAAATAGTCGTTCCCGCCAAAACCATGGATGGCAAAAACAAAACACAAAGAGCAAAAAACTTTGCCCCAACTTTGAAACGATTTAAGAAATTTTGACAACTTTTGTTAAACATGGGACCTTGCCATATCAATAACGTTTTCAATGTTCCTAACGTCTTTTTCTTATAAACATGAATCTTCAACCCAAACCTTCCGCAGATAATCGGCAAAAAGAGGTAATTAACATTATACCTCATCTTTTTTATTGTGGGAAAAGGTGAAAATTTAATAATTTTCAAAAGGATTGGTAAAACCAGAGAAAGTAAGGGGTTTTGAAGTTAATGAAGGACTAAAAGTTTGAGGGTTTGATGCTCAATCACCCCGCCATTGGCGTCCTGTACCTCAACCACGGCGAAATATAACCCGCTGGCTATTCCCGTCGCGCTCCATTGGGTCGACTGCATCCCCGGTGTTCCCTGTACCGACGCCACCAACTGCCCGGCGATGGTGTAGATCTTGGCGTTCACTGTATACGCGTTGGTGATACCCATTCCATTAAAC
>Ga0182012_10001326_pt1 | contig 27153 bp, 22 predicted proteins | sample 612S2SmetaG_FD_120486 | JGI IMG/M metagenome (GOLD analysis project Ga0182012, IMG submission 120486) | Permafrost microbial communities from Stordalen Mire, Sweden - 612S2S metaG | ecosystem: Environmental > Terrestrial > Soil > Wetlands > Permafrost | place: Sweden: Stordalen | collected...
AGCCTGCGAGGTATTCGCTCACGAAGATCTCCGCCCTGCGAACCGTCGCCTGCCTGACGCTGCCGCGTCCACCGCATCTCATCCCGCGTTTCCTGACGATCGCGATACGCCCCTCTTTGTGGGATGAGACAACGCAGTGATAGAATACTTCGAACAGAAAGGGAACATAAATATTTTTGTTATGAGGGATTGACTGTTACGAAAACCCAAGGGCCGAGTCGTCGCCTCGGGCCATGCCGCGCAACCACCTTCGTGGCCCGAGATCGTGCCGACGGTTGCGACAGCGCCGCGCGCCGCACAGCGCGCGGTGAAAATCCCGCACCAGGTGAGGCTGCATCTCGGTATTCCGGACGATTGCTGGATCGTTATATCGGAATGCATTGATAGTCGAAACGGACCACCATGCCTGCTTCCGGCTCTGGCAAATGATCCGTCACAACGCAACAGTCTAGTCTCGCGCCGGTTATCAAGCGCGGCTTCGGCCTCGTTATATTTACACTCAAAGGTAGAATATGCCAATTGTAAAAAGGCCCAGCACTTTGGTTCGAATAAGCGTATTGCCGGACAATCCGGAATGGGCATTTTTGATTGGGGGCATTCGCGATGAAAAAGTCCCTTGTTATAATTTTAGCGCTGGCATCGATGGGGGCGCCGGTATGGGCTGCTGACCTGGCACCTTCGTACAAGGCGCCTCCGATGGCTCCCGTGGCGCTTTATGATTGGGCCGGCTTCTATGTCGGTGGCCATGTCGGCGGGGGATCGGCCATCGACAATGATACGGAACTTGCTCCTGGCAATGCCCCATTCCCTGCCGGTACTGCAATTTCCACCTACCATGCGAGTGGATTCCTCGGCGGCGTGCAGGGTGGCTACAATTGGCAGGCCAGCAATAACTTGGTGCTTGGCGTCGAAGGCGAGTATTCTTGGGCGGACCTGAGCGGGATCGCGACCACGGTCAGCGTCGTCCCTGGGTTCTTGAACGGGTTCTCAACCACGGATACGGTCAAGCTCAAGGACGTGGCGCTGGCAACCGGCCGGTTGGGCTATGCAGCAAACAACTGGTTGTTCTTCGTAAAGGGCGGCGGCGCCTGGGGTCATGGCAGCTCCAGAGGCAATGATTTTCTCGCCAATGGAACGTTCGCTGACAATCCGTCGTCGAACAGCAGTCGCACCGGGTGGGTTGTTGGCGGCGGCATCGAGTGGGGCTTTGCCCCCAATTGGTCTGCAAAAATCGAATACAACCATGTCGACTTTGGCTCCCGGACAGTCGCAATTAATACCACCCTGGGCACCACCTTCACGTCCTTCCTGAGTTCGACCGATAGGACTGATTTGGTCAAGGCAGGGGTGAACTATCGCTTCAACCTGGGTGGAAGGTAATTCAGCGGGCTGGTGTCGGCGACGACGAGCCGCATCGGTCGTCAGAACCCAAGACGCCGAAGGTCATTCCTGTCGTGATCCAGCTCGTCGAGCGAGGACGGGGCAAACAGGCCATGAGCCTTGAGGAAGGCGTCCAGTGTCTGTCGTGTCCCGAAGCCCAGCAGACGACGCAATTCCGTGTGTGTGAGGCGCCCCAGCCGGAACTCCTCGACGGCAAGCGCCTCCAGCACGCGGCGCGGCAAGCGCAGTCGCGGGTGGGCAAAGGCGCGCTTGCGCCGTGCCCACCATACCGAGCGCGGAGAAATGGTGGGCACACCCTGCAACTGATGTCGGTCCGGCAGGGCGCCCACAAGGGGCGCCCCTACATCATGCCGATTGCGTAGGGGCGACCCTTGTGGTCGCCCTCCTTCGGCGCCCCGGCATCGATCCGACGATCCAGCCCCTGAGCTACCCGCCTGCTGCCACGTGCACCAGGTGATCCCGCGACAGCACGCTCTCCCCGCGCCACCGGTAGGCCGTGAGGTATCCCTCCCTGGCCACACTGAAATCGAGGCAAGCCGCCGTCGGGGACGTCAACCTCGGCTCACCGTTCATCCAGTAATGGCCGAACAGAACGGGTGTGCGCTCGCGATAGATGTAATCGACGGGCAGCGCCAGATCCGGCAATTCGTCGCGCCGGTCATCGACCCCGATCGCGGCCTTGCGGAAGGTCGTTGCATCGAGGTCCCACCACTTGATGCGCACTTCATGCCGCAGGTGCCCATCCTTGTCCGCAAAGGACATGCCGGCGGGCAGGCGCTGCTCGGGCCCTTTCATCAGGATTTCGGCGGCGTCATAGGCCGGCGAGCCGCGTCGCAGGGCCTCTCGCAGTCCCGCTTCGGTGAAGCACATCAGGCCATCAAGCCATGGCCTCAAGCCAAGCCGCGAAGGCTCATGCCAGCAGGCGTGGACGACCCGAAGGCCTGACAGCTCCAGCCAGACCGGCAGGCTTTTGAACCAGCCGAGGGCATCCTGATAGTCCGGCGATCCCTCGCCCAGCTGCAGCAGAAATTCCCGGTGCTGCCTGAGGTTTGCTTCCGTATGCGGCCGGAGGAAACCGCCACGGCCGTCAGGCGTCGCCCAGCCGATGGCATTGAACTCATGATTGCCGAGCACGGCCAGCGCGGTTTCGGCCTCGCACATGGCCCGCGCAATCTGCAAAACCGCCCGCTGCTCGGGGCCGCGATCGATGAAATCGCCGACAAAGATGACCTTGCGGCTGTCGTGCCGGAACGCGCCTTCGACCTCGCGATAGCCCATCTGGACAAGCAATCGGCGAAGCGCACCGGCATAGCCGTGGATATCGCCGATGATGTCGTAACCAGGGGCGGGAGTGGGATTCGATCTGGACATCGGATCAGCGTTCCTCAAAGCAGAAACGAAAACAAGGCCAGGATCCTATGCCTTCTCGTCATGGCCGGGCTCATCCCGCGCGCGGGCCGAAAACCCTTCGGCGCGGCGAAGACCCGGTCATCCACGCCTTTGCCGCGTCGGCAGATCAAGACGTAGATGCCCGGGACATCCGCGCGAAAACGCGCGGAGCCTGTCAGCGGACGCGCATTCTCGCGCCCCGATCGGGGTTCAGCCTTTAGCCCGACGCCGACCTATGGATTCGTGCCAACCTGACTCTCGAAACAAAAGAACGCCGAGCGCTGCGGCGACATGGTCGGGATGAGCAGGTTGCGATCGAGAAACATGTTTCGCAGTTCGCAGCTGGTTTCGGAAATCAACAGGCAGCCGTGACACGCCGCGCCGTGGGTGGCCCGGTCGCCACCATGATCGTCCGGCTCGTGATCGGCGCAGATCGGATCGTTTGAACAAACGGTCGCCCGGTCCAGCGCATTGCACAGTATCAGCGAAAAACGCGTCGCTGCTCCGACGAGGCCTCCAAGTGTGCCCTGGGCACCAGCGGTTGCGGTATAGATCAGGATGCCACAGCGCTCGGGCGCGCCGCCGGCCCCCGTTAGCGCGTAGACGCGCTCCTTGAGTGAGCTGGCGGGATAGCCGCAATCCAACGCAATTTCTGTCATCAAGGCGTGGGCCAAGCTGTGAAGCAGAACATAGGCAGTGCCGGGATATTTTGGTGGCTTCGCAAATTTCTTGCGCCACTGCAGATAGCCCTTGTGAAGCAGTTCATGACGCGCTTGCGCCGGGGCTTCAGCAAGCCACTGCGCAATCCTCGCCTCATCAAAGTGAATGAAGATGCCTTCACCGTACTGTTCGATTGCAGGCAGCCAATCGGCGTCACGCGAAATCGGCGCTCCGTGCACGGCGAGACCGACGTCTTCGAGCTCGCCGTCGGCCGAAGTGGGGGCAGCCTCGAACCGCGTGAAGCCGTAAAGGCACGATACCGCTTGCAAACGGTGAACCGCAACGAGGTTTTTGACGACCGACAAATCGATATCGGCGGAAGGATCGACCCATGCGTCGCGCGGCAGAGTTTGCGCGTATAGTTTGGCCGAAGGCAAATTCTGTCCGATTTGCAGCCGTCCGCTGGTAAAGACATCAAACTCCGCGATTTTGGGCGAGCCGCCGCTGTCTACAATCGCCCCCTCGCGAATCCTGGCCAGCCGCGCAAAAATATCCGCATCGCCGTATGCTTCAAGTGCCGCTCGAACCTTCGAATTGAATCGCTTGGCCGGCCCCACATCGTCGACAGATTGTACGTTCGCCAGCTCGCCCGATAGACTGTCAACTAGGCGCGTCAACTCGTCCTCCGCCGTCGGCAGGGAGATGATCGTATCAACCTGCGGAAAGTAGGTATTAGTGGCCGTACGAGTCAGCAGCTTCAACTTTTGATCGCATCCATTGGGGTCGCGATCGAGCAACCAAGGCCGCTCTCCACGACAGTCGCCAAGAAACTCGGGTATGAACAACGTTTGCAACGACAGCTGCTTGCCGCAACCGCAGACGACCGTGAGGTCGGCAGGATCGGCGCTGGTGCCTTTTTCCTCCATCCACATCGGGTTTTCGCAGGCCTGTCCCCGATGGACGATCCATTTCCAGTCGATGTCTTGCATATGCCCGTTCTTGCAGGCACAGACAAACCGGATCGGTGTCACGTCTGTTTTTTTGCCATCGTCGAATACAAATTTGCGGCGTCCGCCGCGCGTATCCAGGTCCTGCCAGCGCACCAAGCGGCGACGGCGACCCGCGCCGCTGCCGGCGGCGCCGATTTCGACCTGCTCGCAAACAAAATAGGCCGGGAAGACCGGCGCAATGATGTAATTCGGCAGTTGCCCAGGCCGGCCATGATCGATCGGCGGCGTGCGGAGCGACAGATTTATCGTCGGCGCTAGCCTGCCCTGGGCCTTGAGGAATTTTTCAAGCCTTGCGATCAGGCGTGGTTCCGGAATCGGCGTGAACGAACCGGTGCGCATTTCCCAGAGTTCGAGGCCGCCGATGACGACCGAGCGCGTCGGCAGATCGACCATCGCGCCGGGCCCGAAGCTCGACACCACCTGACTTAATCGCTGCGCATTCCTGGTCATTTGAGGTCATCCGCGTTGGCGATGGCGTTGCCCCAGGGGTCGCGCGGGTTGATGGTAACATTGGATTCGACGTCACGCATCGAACGTCCCGCGACAAACCGCTGATGAGCTGCGGAAAGGTTTTCGATCTCGGGCGCCAGTGGCATATGAAGAAGGCGATGCGGGCTTGCGTTGCGGGAATAGGCGAATGTGTTACCGCCCTTGGTCTGCTCATCCGCGGTCGCGACCCACGCATCGAACAGACCGTCAATCAGGGTGGCAAGTGCTGCTTTGCCGCCCGGAATAGCCTCCTGCGGCGCCCGGTCGACGATGGCGTCGCGCACCACCGCCCGCGTGGCCGGCTGGTTCATCAATTCCTTCACTGAAATATCCTGGGTTAACCCGGGATTGATATGCCGCGCCGCCGCTACGACGATCGCCGCTAGCGCACGGTCAAGCGCACGCGACGCCCATGGCGTTACGCTGGTTGCCTCGACCGCGCGATAGAAGCTGCGATGGAAGTGACTGAATTGCTCGAAGTGCGCACGATCGCGCGGTTTGTGCATATTCAGGATGACGACCACAAGGCCCGGTCTGCGGTGATCGCGGCCGATGCGGCTGGTTGCCTGGATGTATTCCGCCGCCGTTTTGGGTTGGCTCTGGACCACCATCAATCCCAGCCGCATAATATCGAGACCCACGGAAATCATGTTGGTCGCAAGCGCGACATCGACCGGCTGGCCGTTGGGTCCAAAGACCGTATCGAGCCGCTGCTTCGCAAACGCCACGTCATCCGTCGAAACACGCGAGGTAATCTCCAGCGGTTCGCGAATCATGCGATCAGCGAAAGGCGCATCCGGCGGATCAACCCGGCGGCGATCCGTTCCATAACGCGCCGTGTTAGCATGGACCTCATCCTCGACGATACGACGCGCGCCGCCAAGCTCGCGCAGGGCATTGAAGTAGCAAAGCGCTGTCATGTAGGGGTCTGCCGGGTTGCTCGTTCCGGCAACTGGTGCGCTGGCGTCATACTCGGCTTGAGCGGCGGTCAGCAGCGTTGTGAGCGCGCGGAGGAAGACGAGCTTCGGCCCCTTGCCCTGCGCTGCGATGCCCAGATACAGGCGCGCCGGATCCTGCGATGAGGCGACCGTCCGCGCAAAGAAGCTGTCGGTGCGGGCGATACCCGACGGCGGGAAGATGCTCGTCCTATGGCGATCAAATAGAGCTGCGATCTGCTGACTCGCCCGCCTGACGGTGGCGGTAGAAGCCACGATTTTTGGCCGTACGCGGTTGCCGCCGACGCTGCGCGAGGCCAGTTGATCAATCGCGGCTTCGTAAAGCCCCGCTACGGTGCCCAGCGGACCGGAAATGAGGTGCAACTCGTCCTGAATGATGAGATCGGGCGGGTCGAGCATCCAGCCATTGTCGAGCTTTCGCCCGTGCCGCGGCTCGGCGGCACCATAGAAACCGACGCCTTCCTGAAATCGGTCAACCTGGCCAAAGAAGGCGCCGGCTCGACCTTCCCAAGGAAGGCTGGCAAATTTGTCAACGGTGGCGATCAGGAAGGCCGGCAGCCTTTGGTAGATCGAATCATCGACAGTCAGGATGGGCAGCGGCCGATCCCGGGTAAAGTCGCAACCCGTATTGGCGCAGCGGATCACCATATTATTCGGCGTGTTATCATTTGGCACACAGGCAAACGACTGCGCCGTGAAGGCCGTACCGCACCATGGACAGGCTTTCAGGGGTGCCGGCGCGCGCTTGTCCTGACCCGATTTGTAGCGGCGCACGCGCCCGACGGCCGTGGTCTGATCAGCATCGCCCCTGCCACCGAGCCGGTTTGGAGAGGCGTCCGATCCGACCCACAATCCAATCTCGATCGGCCAGTCGCCGAGCAAGCGGCGTCCCTTCTCGTCGACATTAACCGCATCGGTTCGCATCAGTTCGAGCGCGCAGACAACACCTGCGGCGCGCGACAGCTGGTCGAGGGTCAGAAGCCGCAACGTATAGCGCATGATGACGGCAACGCCGGCGCCGAGCACCCCCGGGGCCTTGAGCCGTCGATGCGCAATGACGAAAGCCGCAAGCCCGAGATAGGCTTCGGTCTTGCCGCCGCCGGTCGGAAAAAACAGCAGGTCGGCAATCTCGCGATCCTTGTGGGTTCGATCCGACAAGCCTGCGAGATTGACCAGGATGAAGGCCAACTGGAACGGCCGCCAAGTGGGATTCAGTTGCGAGGCATCGCGGCGGCGGGCCGCAGCGGAAACAGCCAGATTCATGAACCTGAACGCGGAACGGGCAAATTGGTCGCGCGAGACGAGTTCGATCCCCTCAACGATGCGGTTGCGGGCCGTTTTCATCTCGGCGATCAATTGCTCGGCCGTCTCGCGGCGACGGGACGCGAGGTCCGTCAGCTTTTGGTCCTGTGCGTCGATCCATTCCGCATAGAGTCGCGGCAAGGCTGACAGAGCCTTGATCAGATCAGCGCCGTCGCCCGCGGCAGCTTCCGCGAGCCGCGGCATCTCAAAGGCGACCTGCGATTTCAGCGCGGCGTCTTCGTTCGGTGCAACACGCTCGACTTCGGCCTGCGGCAATGGATCGGTCCATACGCGGGTGACGCGACGGGCTTTTTCCTCATCGGGATTCCAGGCGGCTGCGACGTTCCGGCCGACGCCATATTCGCACACATCAAGATAGTGAAGGTCGGCTACCCTCATGTCGGGATCATCCGCATTGAAGCCGCTGAGATCGCGCCGGGGACAGAAGCCCTCGTTGCTGAACAGCTCAAGCTTGGCCTGGAAGACAAAGCTGACATCAGCATAACGCCGGTGAACCGCTAGCCGACGATTGACCAAAAACACCGTCAGCGCGCGAACCTGCTCGCGTCCCTGCGGTGTTTCAAAAGTGAAAAGGCGCGCGTGAGCCTCCAGCACAAGGCCGCCCCCCTTGCGTTGCGCAGCGGCGCTTTCCCGAACAACGACCCTCTGGCCACGGCCGTCAGGGACAGGGATGCGTTCGACTTGCTGTCGAGGCACCCGAACCCAGTCGACTTTGGGACGCTTCGGCGCCTTCGGATCAGAAGCAGCGAAGTCGTCGTCAGCCAACAACACAGATTCCGGCAAAGGCGGCTCAGTGCAGTAGTCGCCCCACGACACCAGTGCTTCAATTTGGGTCACATGTTGCGGCAGCAGAACCGTCAGGCCGATGGAAGAGGGCAGAAACCGCCGCTTGGCGTTGGGGGCTTCGGGTGGATCGGAATCGCCAGACGCGCCGCCAGCGCCATCGGCGTCGGACTCACCGACATCAATCTCCAATTCTTCCTGAGCAGATGGATCGTCGTCGGCTCCCTGCTCGCCGTCCTGCGTCAACGGATCCTCCACGGGCGCAAGAAAACCTGTGAGGTACCAGCGGGAGGGATTTTCGTTCAGCCGCTCGCGGGCGAGGTCAGCATCCTGCGCATCCGGGCCGACCAGGTCGCGGCGGAATTTCTCGACGATGGATGCTCGAACAGTCATGGGCGTGGCAGAGCCGGTCATTTGCGTTTCGGTCCCTCCGCTATCACCATCTCGCCGAGCGTCTTTTCCAGCCACCTCGATGTATGGTTTTCTTTCAGCGCGGCGGCCGGTTTGTGGCCTGCGTCCTTCAACAATCCTTCAAGCGCGACAAGCCGGTCCCGGAAACCAAGCCTAACGCCGAAACGAAGACTGGCCTTGTCGGGGCCGCACAGCACCCAGGTATCGACCCGGGTGAGTGCGTGCGCCCACAGCGAGCGCTCGCCGAGATCAAGATTAGCCGCTAGCGGATCACGCAACAGAATAGCGGCGGTATCGGCATCGCTGACCTTGTTGATGGCATAAAGCGTCTGCTTAAGCACGGCCTGATCGATCCGCTGCTCCTCGCGCCGGCGCTGAAAGCCGGTCTGCGTTTCAATGACGCAATCTTCAACCGTTTCCACTGAATAGCTCCCTGCGAGCGCCTTCCAAGCATTGAGTCGCCAACATTCGAGGATGACCATGGTATCGACCAGAACCGGCCCTCGATGGCGCGCCATCACTCCTCACAAATCAAATGCCGCTTTGACGCCGTGAGCAGCGCAAAGCTCGGCCAGATCTTCGAGGGTCATATCGAGCAGATCCGCGGCCTTGCGGGCCGATACCTGCCCCTCGTCAATCGCAAGTGCAATCACTTCCATGAAGGCCTTCGAATAGAGCGGCGGCGGCGTGCGGCCTGAATTATTGGGGCCGTTGCGGCCAAGGTCCGCATCAGCGATCTTGTTCGCCTGCGCATTATCCAACCGCCCCAGGGCGACAAGGCGCCATTTCAGCGCAGTGGCCGTCACCTGAAGCGCTTCCGCTGTGGCGTTCAACCATTTGACGTTGTCGACCTTGGCTGCGACGAAACGGTCAAGCACAGAGGTCGGCATCAGCAATGCCGATGCAAAGCTGTTGGCAAGCTGCTCGACACGGCTTCTGCTGCGCTCGGAAGCCTCCTCGACATGTTCGGGGGGCATAGTGTCCCATGTGAGAATATGGAACAGCTCATGGGCCAGATCGAAGTGGCGCCGGCCGATGACCTCGTGGCGATTGATCAGCACGGCATCGAGATCTGGCAGCCGGCATGCGGCCCCGGAGATGCCGTCGGTCGCATCGACCATCAGCACGAGAATGCCGAGCTTTCGCTCCATGACCTCGGCGAGCCGCTGCGCAGGCACCTCTCCCAATTCGAAATCGGCGGCGAAGCGCTCGCCGGCGGCCATGGCCTCCGCGAACGTGCTTTTCGAGGTCAGCTTGAGGGACTGCCGCAGGTTCGGTGGCGGCTTGCCTACCGAAGGTGCGAGCGTGCGATTCGCGGCGATCCAGCGGCCGGCAACGCGCTCGAATGCGCTGAGCCGTTCATTCGAAACCTTCGACTGGCGCCAGGAGAACTTGCCCTCGCCGACCAGCAGAAACGGATTGGTGAAATAATCGAGCGACGCGCCGAGCTTCTGGACCGCAAGCAACAGCTCGTCCGCCGACAACCGGCGTTCGCCGGTCTCGATCGCGGATACGGTCTGCCGATCCTTGAAGCCGAAGAGGCGTGCAAGGTCGTCCTGGGAAAGCCCCTTCTCTTCGCGAAGGGCCTTGATGCGCGTGCTGATGAGGTTTGACATGCGGGGATTATATTCTTGCGAAAGCCATATTGCAAGATTTTATTGCATTTCTCAATAAATTCGTTTTTACGTCACAACATCAATAAAAACAAACACTTGTAGGTACCGGTCATGAATTAGGCTCCAGCTGGACCTTGGCCGCTTCCAGTCTTTTGTTGAAATCTTCCAGCTTAATCTCTTGCCGTCGCCGCACCTCAAGCATGGCGCGGCGTACAGCTTCGGGCGAAGAAACCGCCAGCCAAGGCAGATGAGCGCGATAGGCTGCCGACTGCTTTGGCAACATCGCAAGGAACACCGCCAGCGCGCTGCCGGCTCGATGATCGAGACGGCGAAGCACGCGGTCCGTGTAGTATTGCGCCAGCCCTTCCTTTAACTCCGTTTCGGCCCTGGCGAACAGAGGCGCCGACCAACGGCGTCCCTCGATATCAGCACCGAGTTGTGTGTAGGCGTGAGCGAGTTCATGCGTCAGAACGACGATGGCGAGATCCTCGACCTCGCAGCCGAGCCACTCCGACACCAGTCCGATGACACCCCAGTAAAGCCGGATCGTCGCGCGATTGACCGTCCGGTCTTCTGCAAGCAAGTCCCTCGCGTCGTACTCGTAGACGCCAAGGATGTCCTCGTGGACCTTCAGAATTTTTTCGAGCGGATCGTGCTGATCGAGCATCTTGAGTAGTGCCGAGGCCCAATGCTGCACCGACTGCAGATCGGTAGTGGATGCCGATGTCCATTTCGCGGGCTCGGGCATGCGCAGAAGCTCATCGCGCAACTTCAGTAGTCCTGCAGCTCCATCACGAGCCTGCTCAAGCCTGGCGCGGTACCGACCCAGCAGCATGATCCGCTCGAAATCATCCGGAAACTCTATGCCCCTGAGGATGGCAGGATGGCCGGGCGAGACCTCCACAGGGACTTGCGCGCCGGAAGGCTCCGTGGGCACTCGAAACATAAGGCGGCACTCTTCACTGAGAGCATCCCGTACGGCCCTCTGCACCTGATCACGCACCCGGCGCACTTTTGCTTCGACACCGGGAGGAACACGCGCAATTAGGTCCGTGAGCAATATCGACATGATTTCCAATTCGGGCCGCTCGGGTGACGATCACAACCCTTCGCTAATCGCGCCACCGGGTGGGCAGATTGTTCTATGATGGAACAGCCACTGGATAGCCACGTTTAATGGTATCTCTGGAAATCCTCAGCCAACTTTCGCCAGGATATCCGCTTGAATCCGCTTTTCGACTTTGCACCCTTCCAGCCAAACGTGCCCTGGCCGATCTCAATAGTGCCGAGCAACACTCCACGGTCACGCACGCGCAGCGTGACGGCCGCGCCCGCCTTTGCCAAATCCCACGCCTTCATAGAAATATTGACTGCGTATTTTGGTTCGACTTTTCGTTTCCTTGGCATAGCTGCCCTCTAAACCTAAATCCCGCGCCAGTCGATCATAGACGTATCGCGATTGCAACGGCCGGTGTCATAGGTTCACCTCTCTTCGCCGAGGCTCAGCGCGAACCGGGTAGTCTTCGGACCGGGTCTTGTAGCGGCGTCTTTGTAATGAAATCGATATGATTGATCGCATCATTCACTGCACTGCGGAAACGCGTGAACGTGCGTCGTTGGGCTTCGTCGGGTGATCGAGCTGGTCGGATTTTTTGAACCTGTAGAAATGTTAGTCCAGGATTCCTTCCTTTGACAATGTCCGGGCAACCAATAGCGGAAGCCATTCGACCGTCTCTCCCCGACTCTGACGGCGCACAATTATTTTGCGTTCAACGCGCAGTTGTACGATAATCTCTGCATTACCCAACCAATGAAGAGCGCGCGATGGCTGTCTCTATCGATTCTGGACCCTGTTTAGCGTGCCACATGAACGCGGCCGATTTCCAGCTTGGAGCGCGAACCTGCTCAAACGAGCACTGCAAAACAACGTTTGATGGAGTGTGCCTCGCATGCGTGGCCAAACCCTGCCCGAAATGTCGCAAGGGCACACTCGAAGAAACAGACAAGATCTTTCCTCACTCCCTATTCCGCGCGATTGCTCAGGACGACGATGCTGTCGTCGCTCGTCTTCTGAGTGGGCGGCCAGAGAAACTAGACGACCTAAGGGACAAGCATGGCGAGACCGCCTTATCTCTCGCGGCCCGCCAGAAACCCGCCACCAGAGCGTATCGAATTTGCGAGACGCTCATTGAACTTGGCGCATCACCGCGTACCAAGTCTGACCGAGTTGGCCGCACCGCCCTGATAAACGCAGTTCATTTTCGTCAATTCAGCAAAAAAATTGCGGGCCTACTGATTAGTTCGATCAACGATCAAGACGTAGACGGGCGAACGGCGCTCGTGCACGCTGTCCTCGGAGCGGGATTGTTCGGATCGGAGCAGGGCAATGCCTCCATTGTCGATGCCTTGCTATCGCTTGGCGCCAATCCGTCAATTCAGGATAAGAAGGGCCGCACCGCCCTCGATCTTGCCAAAGCAGAAGCTATAAGAAATCGCTTGAAGCGGGCATCCAAACGGGAGCCTTAGTCTTCCTTCTCGTCGTCCATTTCTGCCTTCCCCTTGATTCCGGGCGCGATACCGAGGCGAACTTCTTCAGCGTGGCGTTCAGCGTTGAGTTCGAGGAGACAGGCGAGGACTTCGTCGCGGAAGTCGGAAGGCCAGAAGAGGCGGCCCTGATAGGTGTGGTCGTCCTCGTTGGTCTCGTCGAGGAAAATCGGTTCGGCGCGCGCAACGAAATCAAGCCATTTGTACGCATCTTCCTCGGACCGAGCGCTGGACACATAAGCTTGGAGAACGGCCCGGTCCATCGCGGCGTGAAGCTCACGCAGACGCTGAATATCCCCAGCGGTCTCAGCAGGATCGTGGAAGCGATTGTATATCTTAGTCATGCCCTCGTTTCGGGCAACCATGAGCGCGGCGCGGTGGTTGTGGTACGCATCGCCGGCAGTCTCAAGTTCCGGCGATACTTCGTAGCTTAATGGAAACGGGAACGAACCGAAGCAATCGTCCACTGCATAAGTAAAGTCATCTTTCATTGTCGTGCCGGCGAATCGGGCCCAGACTTCATGTATCCGGGATGCAACTACCGTAAATTTGCTAAATTCACAAAACGCGAAAACATTCAAATTTTGCGTATAGATCATTCCCGCTTTCAGCGACGCAATGGCATGATGGGGTGTCGCTTTGCTGGAATTTACAAATACCCTCTGCAATTCTGCTATTGCACGATACAGACCGGGTCTTTTTTCCGCATACTGCCACCATCGATCACGGAGAGCGGGTCTGGTCTGGTCATCTCGGATCGGCTTTACGCGAGATCGCAATATCTTGAGCAAGTCCGGATAATCTTCGGCAACCTCTCCAGTATAGTCTGCAGGAACCAACCCCGTATTCCTGCATTTCGCAGCTTCTCGCTCTGTCATTTTACTCCAAGATTTTAACTTGGAACGGCGGCCAAGTGGCATATCAAAGAAGTCGATTGCGTAACGCTCAAATTGATGCCGCGGGTTGCTTGTAACCTCGTCTCCGCCGATTAGAGGACGTATGCGATCTGCATTACGCCTGTCCTTTCGAATAAGCGATCGCATATGGCCGATGCTCTCGCATTCGCCCTTTTCGGCAGCAGTGTTATCGAAAGTGAAACCCACGCCCAGCAAAATTGACCCTTGAAATGCCTGCTTAGCATTTGCCGAAAGACGCTCGGGAGCGCTGTCCATATCCCCTTCAACGAGATACGCAGAGATTCGCGATACCTTCCGATTATTCAATAAGGCGTAACGGGCAGACCCTTTCACCACATGAACGACGGAAACGACGACGGCTGCTTCCCCAGGCCACGGCACGCGCTTGATCGCACGACATATGGTACCGCCCGCACCGAGGATCGCAGCAAGGCCGGTTGCCCGCGTATCGCCTTGTCCAATCGTGTTGGTTGCAATAAGCCCGAAGCAGCCCTCCTGCCGTAATAGATCGAAGGCTCGACGGAAAAAGTGTGAGACCAGATCGGCATTGCCATGCGAGCCGATATGCAAAACTTTCAACCAACTTGGAAAGTTTTCGCGGTTCGAATCTATCGTCGTGTTCTTTCCGGCAAACGGAGGATTCCCTACAACCGCATCAAACCCGCTGTCATCTCGCGCAAACACCTCCGGAAACTCGATCTCCCAATGAAACGGCGCAAGTGGATGCTCGCCGTCCTTGAGGACCCCCGCCATCGCGATAAGCTTGCCCCACGCCACTGGTGACCCGCCGAGCCAACTTTCAATTTCAGCGCGCTTTTTTTCGCGCAGTCGCGGCTTGTCCTCAGCAAAAAATGCCGCGATCACCGCATCGGCCATCAGACGAATTTCCTTTAGCCGTACCTCCAGCGAGCCATGCCGGGCCTCTTGAATGGCGCGGGCAGTGTCATCCGACGCCGCCTGGATCTCGGCGCGGCCCTTCATCGCCTCGTCGACTCGATCCTTCACGAGCCTCCTGAATAATGGCAGGCCGGACTTTGAAGTGTCCCAATGCGCTGCGGCTATCTGCGCCTGCGTGAGCCCAACCAGACTATCGCCCGATTTTAGGGCGTGATCAAGGAAAGTGAACTCATGATCGCGCGCGAGCGTCGCAAGCCAAAGCGACAATTTTGCGAGATCGGTGGCGAGGGGATTCTTGTCGACGCCGTAAAGGCATCGCTGCGCTACAAGTCGCTTCGCATGCAGCTCCTCATCCTCATCCGGCGGAATATTCTTCGGCTTTTTCTCCGGATGCTGCCCCCATGCTTGCACAAGTCTCGCAGCCAGCGCGCGACAAGCTTCGACCAGGAACGCGCCGGAGCCCATAGCGGGGTCGCAGACCTTCAGGTCGAGAATCTGCTCAGGCATAGCAACCGGTCCGAGTCGCTCGAATGCCGGCGCGAGCGCGTGCTCGACGATCGGCGCGGTCAGCGTTCGGGGCGTGTAGTGGCTACCGGTGCGACGGCGTTCGTCGGTCGGCTGCAGGATCGGCGTGCCCGCCGCAATCGGATGCTTCTTGGGCGAGCCGCGTTCGTCGACGATGGCGTCGAGCGCCGCGGCCAGTTCGGCGACGGTTTTGGCGGCCTGAACTGCATTCGCCACGCCTGCCGAGAGCTGTCCGCGGTCCGCCTCCTCCTTCAAGTGTTTGATGCGATCCTTGCCCTTCGCCACCAGTAACGCCTTGAGATCGACGAAGACAGGTGTGCGGTTGTTCTTGCCGGCCTTGATCGTGAGGCTCGGCCCCTCGGTCAACTCGGCGCGAAAACCCATCACTGTCTCATAGACCGAGCCAATCTGTTCGACATCGAGCGTGCGGTAGGACAACCGCTCGCGGGCGCCCCCCTTCGCCGCGAGCGTCATCAAGCCTTCGAGGATGCGCAGGATGCAGCCGTCGGAGACCGGGGGCACGCGTGGGTGTTCGCCCGGCGCCGCGCGGCCTTCGAGGAAAATGAATTGCTCGGGATCGAACAGCTTGCCGCCCCGCGCCTGGATGAAGTGGCTTGGATGCCCCTTGTGGATCAGCCGGAACAGCGCCAGTAACTGCCCCCAGGCGCCACGCCGATCATCCATGGTGTCGGGGTTGAGCGCGGCGTCGTGTGTGAGCCTGTCGTAGAGGCCGCGAACCGAGTAGCCGATCTCGTAGATGTTCTGCGCGCGTCCGTCGGGACGAGAGGGCAGGAGATCGCGATCCTCGGCATAGAGCACGAACACAAGCCGCATCAGGACGGTGAGAAGGCCTTCATAGAGGTGCCCGGGCTGGTCGCGGGCGAGATCGCGCACAGGATCAGGCGCCGCCGCATCAAGCCCGCGCAACAGTTCATGCAGGGCGCCGAGCACCTGCTCGGCGAGCGCGGTCGAGACCGCGGCCTGTGCCTCCCGGCTTTTTTCGAGCAACGCCGGCAGACGTCGGTCGCTGGCATCGGCGAACAGCCGAAAGGCATCGAGCAACAATTTGAGGCCGCCGAGCATGGAGCGGCCTGCAACGGCGCGAAGATCACGGAGCGGAAAGCTCAGGTAACCCGAAGTCTCGCCCTTTGGCGCGTAGATGAGGCGGAGCTCTGGCCGAAAGCGATCCTCGCCATCCTTGCGTTCGTTCTTCTCCGACATCAGCACGCCGGCATAGATGCCGGTCTCGCGCAGCAGCCGCTCGAAACGTTGATGCGCGGTGGCCTCCCAGCCGCCCAGCGTGTCGCGCTTATCCGGATCAACGCCGGTCGGCTCGATGCGCACCAAGAGCTGCCAGGGCCGGGCAGCTTCGCCGAGTTCCTTCACCGCCCATGTCGGGCTGAGCGTCGTTGCCTGTTGGGGCAGGCTGACATGAAGATCGTCGTGCAGCGGCGGACCACCGGGACTGCCGGCCACGAAACCCGCCTCCCAGCCGAGCACGTCATGCACGAAGCCCCAGGGATCATTCAGGGCCGGTTTGCTTTCGTCTTCCGCGATGTGTGCGGCGACCCTGGCGCTGTCGACCTGGGTTTGCCGTGTCGGCGCCAGGCCGAGGTCCTTCAGCAGGATTGGCGCAACGACAAGCCCGACCGGCCGGACGTGATCGAGCCATTCGAGATCAGGATCTCGCTTGATTTCGGTTGCCATGATGATCAGCCCGTTGCCGGCCAGAGATAGACGAGACCGACGGGCTCAAGCCGGTGGGCGGTGACGTCATAGGAGGCGCGGATACGCGCAGGCTCTTCGTGGATCTCCTTCTCAAGACGGACCAAGCGGCCTTGCCAGTGGCGGCGGTCGGCGGTGCGCTCGCGGCGCTCGTCGTCTCCGATGCCCGGCAGCAAGAACTGATTGGGATCGAACTCGTCGTTGGCCTTGGCGATGCGCTTGCGCTGCTGCTCCAGGAGTTCTGCGAGCGATTTTGATTCTGTCTCTCCGCGCTTGGCAAGATCGACCTTCACTTTTGCCAAGCGCTCATTGGCGATCTTATGCAGCGCCGGGACGAGATCGGCGATATCGCGCTCGCCCAGCGCCTGGATGCGCGCAACAGCCATCGCCGGCGCGGCACGCGCTTCGCGCAAAGCCTCTTCCAGCTGGTTGAGGGTACGCTCCTCGCCGCTGTCGCCGAGGGCTTTGAGCGGCTTGCGGTCGCGTTCGGCCTCCGTCCAGATCGCCGTCACCGGAATGATTTCTTCGTGCAGGCGGGCAGCCCCCGCTCCATAGACAGCCAGGCGGCCCATGAGGACGAGGCGCGGTTGCGCGCCTGGACCTTCAATGACGGTGACGCGCGACAGGCCGGACTGGAATCCCTGCGAAATGAAGCGGGACAGCAGCCGGCGCACCAGGCGGTGTTCGAGATGAACTTGAACCACCTCAGGCGCGTCGCGGCCGTCCGGCAAGCGCGGCGATTCGAAGGCAATGGCGCGGATTGGAACTTTCTTGCGCCATTCGTTGATCCGCTCGCCGCGCTTGCGCGGACGCTGGCGAAGATTATCGAACGTGTCCTGCCAGCCGGCTTCGCGCGAAAAGGCGGAGTGGTCCGGGTCGAATTTGAACGTGGCAGCGTTGCCGACTGTCTCGCCGCGTGTGGACTCAAGGGAGAGACCCGCGCGAGCCAGGGCGGCGCCGATCACCCGCCGCAGGTCGTCGGTATTGACGCCCACGCGCTCGCGGGATGTTTCGAGCGCATTTCGCAAATCGCGCTGTTCCTTCACCACGCGTTCGTAACGAACTTTTTCGTCGTCATCCATCTCTGCCCGGGCGCGAGCGAGCCTTTCAGCGTCGGTCTCCTCCTCGATGGCTTTGGCGAGCGCTGTAGCCTCACCGCGATCGATGCCGGCGGCCTCCATCCTGTCCTTGATCCGCTTCTCGATCACCTGGCCAGCCGAGCCGAGCTGGGTCTGGATCACCTCGGTCTTGCGGACCAGCGCTTCGAGAACGATGTCGGCCTCCCGCTGCTCATAGCGGAAGTAGCGGCAGAAGACCTGCTTGGCCGGCTGAAGCTTGCGATCGATGCGGCCGTTGCGCTGTTCGAGCCGCGACGGGTTCCAGGGGAGATCGAAATGGATCAGGTCCGAGCAATGGGTCTGCAGGTTGATGCCTTCACGCGCCGCGTCGGTGCAGATCAGAATCCGCAACGGCTCCTTCGCCGGATCGGCATTGAAGGCAGCTTTCACTTCCTCACGCCGATCCTGCCCGGTCGCGCCGGAGAACACGGCGATCCGTTCGTCCGCGCGATCGGTTTCAGCCAACGCTTCCCTGAGGCGCCGTTCCAGCCAGCGCCGTGTATCCTCCCATTCGGTAAAGATGATCAGGCGGCGGGCGTTCCAGTGTCTGCCTTCGAGGAAATTGGTCTTGAGCCATTTCACCAGCCAATGCACCCGCGCATCCGCTTTCAGCGCAGCGGGTTCCGCGATCGCCAACATCTCGTCAACTGCGGCCAGTTCCTTGCCCAGGTCGGATGCCGACGCATCGACGGCTCCGGCGACAGCTGCGGCTTCCGCCGCGACTTCCTCATCGGCATCAAGGTCGGCCTCGGTACCGTCATCATCAAGTTCAAGGCCTTCAACCTTGCCGGTCATGCTGCCGTCGACAAAGGTCTGGACCACAGCCTCGACCACCTGATCTTGCTCGCCATCGAGCAGGCGCTGCAGCGTCTTCCGGTGCGCCTTCAGCGTTCGGGCAAACGCCGGGATCGACGACAGCAAACGCTGCTGCAGGCCGACGAAAGCCAACTTAGCCAGCGCCGCCTTTTGCGGCGGCAGTTTCGCAATGCGGATTCTGCGCAGCTGTCCATAGGCTGCGAGACGGCGCCAGAGATAGAGTTCTGATGCGTCCGGTGGCAATCCCGAGATCGGGATCGCTTCGACCTTTCGCTCAGGGAAGGCTTCGCCCAGACGCCTGAGATCCGACTTCAGCCGGCGGACCATCACCGGTTCCAGGTCCCGCGGACGCACCTCTACGCCGCGCGTGAACCGCTGCGGGTCGAGCATTTCCAGCAGGGCCGAAAAGCTATTCGAATGCCCGTTGTGAGGCGTCGCCGTCAGGAACAGGCGATGCTCGAAGCGCTCGGCGAGTTCGCGAACGTACCGCGTGAGCTGACTGGCGATCGCGTAGCGTGTCCCAGCCGAGGGTGCGGCGTGATGCGCCTCATCCACGATCAACAGCGCGCGCGAGCGGAACTCACCGAGAAGGTCGCGCAAACCAGCGATATAGTGCTCCTCGGTCAACAGGCTATGCGAGATGATGAAACGTGAGCCGGTGCTCCACGGATTGACGGAAAAGCCGCGCAGGCGCCGCAGCTCGCCGATCCGCTCGCGGTCGATGATATCGAACGAGAGACCAAATTTGCTCTCGAGTTCATCCTTCCACTGGATGGTCATCGCCGGGGGCGCAGCAATGACGATGAAATCGATGCGCCGCCGTAACAGCAGCTCACGCGCGATAAGTCCCGCTTCGACTGTTTTGCCGAGGCCAACGTCGTCGGCTATCAGGATATTCACACGCGGCAGCCGCAACGCCTTCCGCAGCGGCAGTAGCTGGTATGCGTCAAGCCTAATGCCGGCCCGAAACGGCGCCTGCAGAAGGTCGCGATCAGCCGCCGTAGCCGAGCGCCAACGAATCGCCCGCAAGTGTGCCGCGAGCACTTTGGGATCATCGGGCGCACCTCGACCGACGCGAGACCACGAGTCAGCCTCCAGTATCGACGCGCCGACTTCCGCATCCCAGATGACTTCGATTTGCTCACCCTGGGCGTCATCGGAAATTGACGACAGCCGGATCGTGGTCAGGCCCGGTTCCAGATCGTCCACGGCTTCGACGAGCCATGGACGCCCGCGCGCCTCGACAAAATCTCCCTGCTGGATGTTCATTGGACGCACTCCGGGCCCGATCAACTATGCGATCGGAGGGTGCTAGAGCAACCCCCGATTGTCGCGATCCCCTCAATAGGCAATGCCGAGGCCGCCGCCAAATCGACAGGGGTGATGACATCTCCGCGGCGGGCAGGGTCTGGACAACTTCACGGCGCTCCCATTCAGGTGCTCTTTTGAAGATGTTGACAAATATGCTAACGTTTTCAATCCAATGGCGACATCTCCAAGATCCCGCTCAAATATCCGGGGCGATGGCTTCCGCACGATCTACGCCGTCCAGATCGGCCCCGACCTGGTGGTGATCGACGCTTTTCAGAAGGGCCATCTTGACGGCCTGCACGCCATTCGCGTCAACCAACGCTGGCGGCTGATTTTTCGATGGGATGGCGCCCGCGGTGAGGCGAAAGACGACTGTCTCGACGATCACAGCTATCCGTGAGGCAGGCCATGCTGATGACCAAACGCAAACCGGCAACACCGGGCGAAATTCTGGTGGAGGAATTCATGAAGCCGATCGGCCTGACGCAAGGCGCGCTGGCCAAGGCCATGGGGGTGCAGCGCAAGCACGTCAATGAGCTGTGCAACGATCGTCGCAAGGTGACCGCGCCGACAGCTCTCATTCTCGCGCGCGTGTTCGGCAACAGTGGGGATTTCTGGCTCAATGTGCAGCGGCGCAGCGATCTCTGGAGCGCGATGCATTCACCCGCGTGAACGCAAACGGATCGAACGGGCGAAGCCTCTCACAACAACGGCATGAGTTCCGCCGTATCGTGCTCGCGGTCCTCATCCCCCGGGCGCAAGCCTACGCCCGCAGGCTTGCGTCTCGAAGGATGGCAGCTTGCACGGCCGTCATTTGCGGCCATCCTTCGAGACGCATCGCTTGCGCGATGCTCCTCAGGATGAGGTCGGAGATTGCTTCGCACCCTCTCGGGATGAGATCTTTAACCCTCATGGTGAGGAGGCGCTTCTTCAGCGCCGTCTCGAACCGTGAGACCCGCGGCCCATGCTTCGAGACTCGCGCAGGCGGGGATCCAGTACGCCGCGGCCTCTCGATTTGATCGCTGGCGCCTCTGGAATACTGGGTCGCCCGGTCATAGGCGAGCGGAAGCGACGCCGTCCTTCGGACGGCTATGCCGGGTGATGACGGCTGTGGATGTGGCCCTGAAGAGCTTTGATGTGATCGGCGTCGACCAGGAGATCGCGGAGCGCGCCGTCGGTCTGCGTCGCGGACATCGAATCAAGCTGCCCGATGCGGTGATCTGGGCAACGGCCCGGGTGCACGCCATGCTTCTGGTCACCCGCGACGGCAAGGCTTTTCCGAACAACGACCCCGGTGTCCGCGTGCCGTACAGGCTTTGAGCGTGTCCAGGTCACGTTGAACGATGACTTCCATTGTTGCCGTCATTCCGGGGCCCGAGCGCCAGCGAGGGAGCCCGGAATCTATAACCACGATTGGGGGTTATGGATTCCGGGCTCGCGCAAGGGCGCGCCCCGGAATGACGCCGAGGACATCCGTCTTGATCTTGATCTGCCGACGCGGCCTAGACGTGAAGAGGGCGACCACAAGGGTCGCCCCTACGCAATCGACATGGCGTAGGGGCGACCCTTGTGGGCGCCCTGCTTGACCACTGCGGCCGCGCGAGGCTCGCGATCTCCCCTGCAGGGCGGCGGCTTGACAAGGTGGCGGGACGTGGTACCCGCGACGTGCTGTCGCCCTCGCTACCGGTGTGGACCTTGCGTCATATTCGTCGTCACTGCCTCGTTAAGCGATTCCGTGAAGCTTATCGTATCGAGGCTCGCTCCGCCCTCATCCTGAGGAGCGAGCCTGCGCCCGGAGGGCGAAGGCTCGCGTCTCGAAGGATGGCGGCTTGCACTGCCGTTTCGGCCATCCTTCGAGACGCATCGCGCTTGCGCGATGCTCCTCAGGATGAGGACCGGCGCTTGCGCGATGCCCCTCAGGATGAGGACCGGTGGGGCTGGCGATATGATCGAGACTTCGGAAATGCTGATCTCGCGAGCGGGGCCTGATGCGCTGGCGATGGCTCGTGGCGGTGGCGGCGATCGTGGCGATTGGGATCGGGGTGTTCGAGCTGCACGCGGCCGGTGATGGGCTGCGCGTCGTGCGCACCACGGTCGGGCCCACGCCGGTGACGATTTTCGAACCCGCGACCCATTCCCCTGCCCCCGTGATCGTGATCGCGCACGGCTTTGCCGGCTCGCAGCAGCTGATGCAGCCGTTCGCCGAGACGCTGGCGCGCAACGGCTATGTCGCGGTGACCTTCGATTTCCTCGGCCATGGCCGCAATCCCGTGCCGATGCATGGCGACATCACCGAGGGCGTGAGCATCACCTCGCAATTGCTCGCCGAACTCGGCGAGGTCGCAAGCTTTGCGCGGTCCCTGCCGGGAAGCGACGGCCGCCTCGCCGTGCTCGGCCATTCCATGGCCTCCGACATCGTGGTGCGGTTCGCGCAGGCCCATCCGGAGGTGGCGGCCACCGTCGCGGTGTCGGTGTTCTCGCCGGTGGTGACCGCGAACAGCCCGCGCAACCTCCTGGTGATTGTCGGCGCGCTGGAGCCTTCGATGCTGCGCGACGAGGGCCAGCGCATCATCACGCTCGCCGGCGGCGATCAGGCGGTGCCGAACCAGACCTATGGCCATTTCGCCGACGGCACCGCGCGGCGGCTGGTGCTGGCGCGCGGCGTCGAACATATCGGGGTGATCTACAGCCACGACAGCCTGGTGGCAGCGCTGGAGTGGTTCAACGAGGCGTTCGGACGCCATGAAGTAGGCTTTGTCGACAGCCGCGGCCGGTGGCTGGCGCTGTTGTTCGGCGGCATCATCGCGCTGGCGTGGCCGCTGTCGTCGCTGCTGCCGGTGGTGTGCGACGGGCTCGCCGGCGCGGGTCTTGCCTGGAAGCCGCTCTTGATCGCCGCGGGGGTGCCGGCGCTGCTGACGCCGCTCCTGCTGTGGAAGATGCCGACCGACTTTCTGCCGATCCTGCTCGGCGACTACCTGCTGCTGCATTTCCTGGTCTATGGCGTGCTGACGGCGACGCTGCTGCCTCTGGTAAGCGAGAGCCTGCCGCGCTGGCCGCGGCTGTCGGCGGCGTCCTGGCGCAACCTTGTCATCAGCGCGCTCGCGGTTTCCGTCTACAATATCATCGCCTTCGGCTGGCCACTCGACAGTTACGTGTTTTCATTCCTGCCGATCCCGGCGCGGATGCCGCTGATCGCGGAGATCGGCTGCGGCACGCTGCCGTTTTTCCTCGCCGACGAGTGGCTGACGCGGGGCGCGCAGGCCCGGCGCGGGGCCTATGCGCTGACCAAATTAGGCTTCCTGATCTCGCTGGCGATCGCGGTTCTGCTCAATCCGATGAAGCTGTTCTTCCTGGCCATCATCGTGCCGGCCATCCTGCTCTTGTTCCTGGCCTTCGGGCTGATCAGCCGCTGGAGCTACCGGGCGACCCACCATCCGCTGCCCGGCGCCTTCGCCAACGCCGCGGTGTTCGCCTGGGGGATCTCGGTGACCTTTCCGATGGTGGTGCGGTGACGTCGATGCGAGAACTCTGGCCCGGCGAGGCAAGGCTGCGATGGCGGGGGGTCACCGACGCGGTGATGGGCGGGGTGTCGCGGGCCGAGGTGAGCGAGGAGAATATCCTGGGCCGCGATGCGGTGCGGCTGCGCGGCCGCGTCAGCACCGAGAACAATGGCGGCTTCGTCCAGATCGCGCTCGACCTCGATGCCGGTGGCGGCACCCTCGATGCCCGCGCCTACAGCGGCGTGGCCATCGATGTATGGGGCAATGGCGAAGTCTACGGCGCCCATCTGCGCACCACCGCGATGTGGCGGCCGCAGCAATCCTACCGGCAGGCTTTTGTCGCGACCGGAGCGTGGCAGAGCCTGCGGCTGCCGTTTGCGGATTTCACCGCCCATCGCATCGATGTGCCGCTCGACGTGGCGCGGCTGCGGCGCATCGGGCTGGTCGCAATCGGGCGCGAATTCGAGGCCGATCTGGCCATTGCGCGGCTGGCGCTTTATTGATCTGCTCTGGACCGACCGGCGTTTCAACGGAAAGACCGACCATGCTGCATCCGCCTGCCATCCAACCCGGCCCCGGACAGGAGTCGGTGTGGGACTATCCGCGCCCGCCGCGCCTGGAGCCGGTCGCCGAACGGTTGCGCGTGATCTTCAGCAACGCGGTGATTGCCGACAGCGTGGCCGGCTACCGCGTGCTCGAAACCAGCCATCCGCCAGTCTATTACATTCCGCCTGGCGATATCGCGCAGGCGCATCTTGTCGCGGCGACCGGAAGCTCGTGGTGCGAATTCAAGGGACAGGCGAGATATTGGTCGCTCGACGTCGGCGGCCGCCGTTCGGTCAATGCCGCCTGGAGCTATCCGAAGCCATCGGCGGCATTTTCGGCGATCGCCGGATATCTCGCCTTCTACGCCTCGCGGGTCGATGAATGCTTCGTCGGAGACGAGCGCGTGCAGGCTCAGCCGGGCGATTTCTATGGCGGCTGGATTACCTCGCGCGTTGTCGGGCCGTTCAAGGGCGGTCCGGGAAGCCGCGGATGGTAGATCGCAGCGGGGGTGTTGCGCCGCTGTGGTCGCCCGCGCTCGCGGAGGCCGTGCCGCGCGATCTCTGTACTGACTGCGGGATCTCGCGCTCCAGCGATCCCAAACGATGCGGCCAGGCCTGCCAGTTCATCAAGCCGGATTATCCCGGGCTTGAAGCGCGCGTGCACGGCCGCGCCCGCGACGCCGGGCGGCCCGACGAGATGTTCTTTGGTCCCTTCCGGCGCATGCTGCGCGCAGCGATGCGGCAGCCGCGCGAGGGCGCGCAGTGGACGGGGATCGCGACCCGGATCGGCGAACGGCTGCTGGAGACCGGCGCGGTCGATGCGGTGCTGGCGATGGCCCCCGATCCCCACGACCAGTGGAAGCCGGTGCCGGTGCTGGTGACTTCGCCGGAGGGCATGGCGCAATGCCGGGGGATGCGGATGGGTTACGCGCCGCTGCTGGCGCTGCTCGAGCCGGCGCGGGCGCGCGGCTTCAGGCGGCTCGCCGTGATCGGCATTCCCTGCCAGATCTACGCGCTGCGGGCGCTGGAGGCGACGCTCGGCTTCGAGCGCATTTATGTCGTCGGCACGCCCTGCTCGGACAATACCACGACGGCGAACTTCCACCGCTTTCTCGATCTGCTGGCGGATGATCCCGACGACATCACCTATCTGGAATTTCGCGCCGACTATCGCGTCGAGCTGCGCTTTCGCGACGGCCGGGTGCGGGAAATTCCCTTTCTGCAACTGCCGATCTCGAAACTGCCGCCCGACTTCTTTCCGATGACCTGCCGGACCTGCGTCGATTACACCAACACGCTCGCCGACATCACCGTCGGCTATATGGGCGGCCAGGGCGAGCAGTGGCTGTTGGTGCGCAACGATCGCGGCGAGGAACTGCTCGGCCTGCTTGGCGACGAGGTTCGGATCTCCGAGCCCGGCAGTGCCGGCAAGCGCGCCGGTCCGGTGAAAGGCTTTCTCAAGAACGTCGAGCTCGCCGCCGGCGGCCTGCCGCTGCGCACCATGCCGGACTGGCTGCGGCCGATCGTCGGCTGGCTGATGCCGAGGGTCGGCCCGCGCGGCCTCGAATTCGCCCGCGCCCGGGTCGAGATGAAGGCGGTCGAAACCGTGCTGCACCTGCGCCGGCAATTTCCGCAGCGCATGAAAAACATGGTGCCCGCCCATGTCTGGGCGCTGGTCAAACCCTACGGCCTCGAGCCGCTGGCCGGCGAGCGATCGCCGCGCGAGCCCTGAGGCTGATCTTCCGGAACCAGCCGAGTTTTTCCCCGTTGACTGCGGCCGACGCCGACCGGATGTCCCGCATCCGGTTGCGGCGCGGAATCCGTCACCCGAGAGGAGGAAGATGTGGACCAGCCGCTGATCGATCATCTGAAATCGCTTCATACCGCCGCCATCGACGCGCGCAACGGCTACCAGGAGGCGCTGAAGGACGCCGAAGGCCGCGGCATGACGCCGCTGTTTGCCGACATGATTGCGCTGCACGAGGGCCACGCCGAGGCGCTGGCACGCGAACTGACGGCGGCCGGGGTGAAGGCCGACGACCAGGGAAGCTTCATGACCGTGGTCCACAAGACCATCATGGACGTGCGCTCGCTGTTTGGCGGACTCGACCAGAGCGTGCTGCCGGGCCTGATCGACGGCGAAAAGCGCAATGTGTCGAAGTACGACGAGGCGCTGAAGTATTCCGGCAGTTCGCCTGGGATCACCAGCCTGCTGACGACGGAGCGCAACAAGATCGCCCAGAAGATCGCGCAGATGGAAGCCCAGCAGGCAGCAAGCGACCATTCGCACGCCTGATGGCGCACGCCGATCACGAAATAAATCGGGGGCCTCGCGACCCCCAATGTATTTATTGCGTAGGGTGGGCAAAGGCGCCCTTTGCGCCGTGCCCACCATTTTCGCAAAACAAAAAAGAAAGGCGTGCCAGCTCTACGGCACCGTTACTTATTCACGGGACGGCCGGTTGAGCCGCTGGCCGGGCCTGAGCCGGTATCGGATGACGTCGTCGCCGCGCGCGGGTCCGGCCCGGGATTGGCCGGCTGATAGTTCTTGGGCTGGTCCGGCGTGCCCGGCTGCTGCGTCATGCCGGTGGTGGTGGCGGGGGGCTTGGTGTTGGCAGGCGGCGTCGATGCCTGCCCGGTGGTGGTGACGCCGACCGGGGTCGGTGCCTGCGCGGTCTCGATCTTGGGCTTGCTGTGGTAACCGGCCGCCAGCAGACCCATCACGCCGAGGGCTGCGATGAACAGCATCCCCATTTCGACGCCAGCACCAGCGGCCGCCGCCCTGGGGGTGTCGGCTCCCTCGGGCCCCAGCGCATTGGCCGCGATCTCGCGATGGCTTCGATGACGCAGGAACGAGATGAATGCGCCGGCGATGACGAACACGCCGGCGACCAGCGTGAAAAACATCAACCAGCTGACTGGACTATCGCCGTGCATTGCAGTGCCTCCATGGATCCCATTTGAAATGTGTCTGATTTGAACGACAATGCGGCGCGATCTGGTTTGTTCCCGGCCGCCAATACGGTCGAATTGAGCTCAAGCAGGCACGATGAGCGGGGATTGCCGACGCTTGGCGGCTGGACAGCATTGACACCTGAGGTGTCGCATCGCAGGTTGGAAAGGTGCAATCGCGACAACTCGGCTGGAGTGCTGGATGGACGACAAGGACTCGGTGATCAAGAAAGTCGAAGACGGCATCACGGACGCCGCCAAGTCG
>Ga0182012_10001327_pt1 | contig 27132 bp, 24 predicted proteins | sample 612S2SmetaG_FD_120486 | JGI IMG/M metagenome (GOLD analysis project Ga0182012, IMG submission 120486) | Permafrost microbial communities from Stordalen Mire, Sweden - 612S2S metaG | ecosystem: Environmental > Terrestrial > Soil > Wetlands > Permafrost | place: Sweden: Stordalen | collected...
TAACTCGGTCGCGCGCCACCGGGAAAGCGTTGCTGCGCTTCGCGGAACAGGTCGATCGCGCGATCATAATTCTTATCGAGCAGATACATATTCGCCGCGGAGATCAGCGCCTGTTCAAACCACGGGCTTGCAGCGCAGCTCTGCCTCATGCCCTCGAGGTTTGCGATCACCGCATCTTTATTATTGTCATTGCGCGCAATCTCGCCGAGTTGATAGAGACGCTGGGCGTTAACTTCGCCAACGGCCTGCACCTGGCCCAGCAGATCGCGGCTCTCGCCCTCGTTCGTGTGGCGCAGGGATGCGGCCAAAGAAATCTCCACAGAACTCAGCTCTGTGGCCGGAGCACGGCCTTCAAGTGCACGATAGGCGCGGACTGCATCGTTCCAACGTCCGGCTTTCGCCAACAAATCCGCCCGCGCTTTTTCGTCGGTATAGCTGCCCTCAAGCGCGGAACCATTGGCTGCCAGTAGCGTCCCTGCATCCGCGGCCTGTTCACTAAGAGGCATGGTGAAGTACAAATGTTTCAGAATCTCCATACCCTTCTCGGGATGGGTGGAGTGGAGATAGCTCTTGCCAAGCGCAAGTTCCACCGACGCGCGCTGCGGAACGCGATGGGCTTCCAGGTATGTGATGGCTTCCGGTGTTCGGCTCTGTGCCAGCAGCGCGCTTCCGTAAATGTCCACCACGTCATTTAGAAATATGGATTCAGGTGCATCGGTATCGAAGTTATGAAGCAACTCTGCGACTTTGGCGCTGTTGCCCTGGCCAGCGTAGCAGACGGCTTCCAGATAGCGCACATAGTCGAAGAGTTCACCGGCGTGCGGCTTCGCTTTCTCCAGCGCGACGACCGCTTGCGCGTACTGCTGGTCTTGCACGTGTGCGTAGCCGGCGGCGAGCCACGCCAGTGCACCGGCATCGCTTGCTGGATGGCGGCGTGCATAATCCTCCACGCCGTTGAACGCGGCTGGCGTGCGATTTTGAACCAGCTGCCGTGCCATCACCTTAAGGTCCGCCGAAGCGACGAAGGCACGCTTCAGGCGCCGCACTTTCTCTGGAGATACTTTCATCTTTAAAGACTTGCGGGATGCTGCGGGCGTGGCTCCCTTGCCGGTCTTCTTAAGCTTGTTAACCTTGGCTGCGGGTTTAGCCGCAGTTTGTTTTGCAGGAGTGTGCTTGGCAGCGGCACTGGTTTTGTGCGCCGGAGATTTTCGCGGAGAGGCCTTCGGCTTCTCCGCGTCTTGAATAGCAGCGGCAAAGGTTGTGAACGTCAGCAGGAGGATAGCAAGGAATCGAAACTTTGTGGGCATGAGACCTGATTAAAGTTTAACCCGGAAATCCAGCTCCCATCACACTTCGATTGTTATCCGCAAGAATTCTCAGGAGCTCTTGAGAGAAATAATCTACGTCTCTAACGGTTTCACCGTAGCGCTTCTGGTAGGCGGCGCGGCTTTTTTCGATATCTTCGCGCAAGCGGCTGTAAAGATCGCCGCGGGCTCGACCTTCGGCAACTTTGCTCTGGTTGTATAGCTTGATCTCCTCGACCAGCAACTTGGCAAAGCGTCGCGCCTTCTCGTGCGCCTGATCGGGCGGAATGGAAATCAGCGGCGCTACCGCAACCTCGTGGAAGGCTGGAGCAACGACGGGAGCTGGGATGGCGACTTGCTCAGGAATATACACTTCAGGCACAAACTCAGGAGCGGCCACCGATGCATAAGCGGTGTCTGGAGCGAGCGAAGGAGCTGGCCGTACTGAGGCGGCCACAGGCACCGGTTCCTTTGCAGCAGGTAAATAAATTTGCTCTGGCTCGGCGCGCGGGAGGTATGTGGCGACTCTCGGCTCCGCATGAACCGGCTCGGCAGGCGGCTCGGCAGAGACAACTGGTGGCTCCGTCACTTCATCGGCTACTGCGGCAGGGACCGATGGCTCCGCAACGGCGGGCTCTGGTTCAGAAGTTTTGTCAGCGACCACCGCCTCGACAGGCGAGGGCGCGGGCTCAGAAGATTCGGCAGCAACTGTTGCTTCTGCGACTACATGCGCTGGCTCTGGAGGAGCCGGGGGACTTTGCGGTGCTTCGTCCGAGTGTGCAGCCTCTGGAGCCGTGTGGGAATGCGCTTCCACAGCGGGCTTTGGGGCAGTCTTGCGATAGGCTTGCACGTCCAATACAAGTTGTGCGACCTGCACCAGTAATTCGAGCGCTGCTGCCTCGTCCCCTATCGGCGCGAGCGCAAACAGCAGAGCGGCAATGCGCCCCTTGAGTAGGACAGGAATCAGAACCACTTTGGTCAGCGCATCAAGACGAAGTCTGGCGACGAAAACAGGGTCAAGCTCAGAGGCTCTTGTCTCTGCGGTTGTGGAGGAGGCGATTGCCTTGGCAATAACGCCGCCGGAACAATCGAGAACTGCGCGCTTGAAATTATCGAGTGTGGTGAGGCCGTGGCAGCTCCAGCCGCCAGCCTGCGTGCCCCGCAAAATCAGCAGCCCACAGCCGTCACTGACGGCCGAACTTGCGGCCAGTAATGCTTCCAGTGTTTCCGTTTGAGTTCTGGAACCCGCGATCAGCATGCTGCCGTCGCGCAATGCCTTGGTACGTTCGCGTGGCGCGGACTCAGGCTGGAGCGCGGCCTTCATTCTCTGCGCAATGTCTTCGGCGAGTTCCTGCGAGCGGGCTTGCAGCGCTTCGTTGAAAGCCTTGGTGGCAATCTCCCGGATTAGATCTTCATCGGTCATGGCTTTGTCCGGCGCTGCGCACCGTTGAACCGCGCAACTAAGAGGATGCTCGGATTATGGTGGGCAGCTTGCGCCATGTCAACGCCTGCCGACTCAAGATAGGCATCCTGCGGGTTCCAGCGATTCTGCACTGACGTCACTTTGTCATCTGTCGTTTCACCCGATACAATGGCACACGGAACATTAGTCGCGTAAATTCTGAATCGACGGACGCATGGAAGCCATCGAAAATAACGTAGTAGAGCCACCTAGCGAAGAAAGCCTTTTAGTTGAAGCGGCGCGCGCCGGCGACATAAAAGCCTTTGAGTCGCTCGTGCGGCGGTACGACCGCAACGTCTTCCGTATTGCGCAGCATATTACGCAGAACCGTGAAGACGCCGAGGATGTTGTACAAGACGCGTTCCTAAAGGCGTATCAGAATCTTGGGCAGTTCCAGGGGCAGTCAAAGTTTTACACCTGGCTGGTTCGGATCGCGGTCAACGAAGCTCTTATGCGATTGCGGCGGAGACGCCCAGAGCGCATGGTTTCGATTGATGAGGACGTAAAGACGGAAGAAGATTCCATGCCGCGCGAAATCGCGGACTGGTCTCCGAACCCGGAACAGCAGTACACGCAGGCAGAATTGAAGGATATTCTCGGCAAGACCATTCAAGGGCTGCCGCCGAGTTTTCGAACTGTCTTCGTGTTGCGGGACGTAGAAGGATTGTCTACCGAAGAGACAGCATCGGCTCTGGAGTTGAGTGTGCCCGCTGTGAAGTCGAGGTTACTGCGTGCCAGGTTGCAGTTGCGCGAGCGCCTCAATAAGTATTTCAAACGACGCGATGGAGATAGCAAACCGTGAAATGCTCTGACTTCTTGAAAGAGCTGACCGATTACCTCGACAACACCATGGATACACAAACCAAGGCTGAACTCGAGGAACATTTGCAGTGGTGCCATAACTGCTACGTCGTTTGTAATACCACAAAGAGCACAATCGAAATCTACCGGGACTCCCGCCTCTACGAATTACCCGACGATCTTCGTACCCGGATTCATACCGCCATCGTCACAAAATGCGAATGCCATAAGAACGGCAAAGCGGCGGAAGCTTCTCACATGGAAAACACGACCGACACTACTAAAGACAAGACAGAGTGACCTACTCGCTATTTTGCTGAACAAGGGAAAAGGCCCACCGAGTGGGCCTTTTCTTTAGCGCCTAGCGTTTCTTCTTGTGCTTCTTGTCCGGCTTGCCGTGCTTCTTCTCCGTTAGCTTCCTGACCGGAGCGCTCTTGGCAGATTTCTTAGGCGCAGCTTTCTTCACAACAGAGTTGGCCTTCTTTACAACGGGCTTAGATTTTTGAACCGGCTTCGGTGCAGCCTTTCCGGGTTTCTTCGGAGCGCTCTTGGCGCTCGCCTTCTTGACTGGTTTAGGAGCGGGCTTGGCAGGAGCCTTAGCTATGCTCTTCACCGGAGTCAATTTCTTCGCGACTGCCTTCACAGGTGCGGCTTTCGCTGGCGCCTTGGCGGATTTTAGAACCGGCGCGGGAGCATTAGCTGCTTCAGAATGTTTCTTCGCGGCAACGGGCTTGGCCGCTGGAGCGGGAGTGACTGCTACGACGACCGGCTCGGCAGCCGAGGCAGCAACAGCCACTGCGGCAGGTACCTTTACCGGAGCGGCAACCTTCTTGGCTGCTGAGCGACCACGGCGCACGGGAGTTGGTGGCGGCGGTGGTGGTGGTGGTTCAAAGGGCGCGAGGAACTTGGCTATCTCGGTCTCCGAACGAAGCTTTCCGTCGAGCAGTTGGAAGAATGCTTCCTGAGATATCCTCGTGAACTCCGGAAGCTGCGGGGTGATTCGCAGCGCGGTCATCTGCGCGTAAGGAATCTTCTCCTGCATCTGCCGCCACCTTCCGAAGAAATTCTTGACCTTTTCGTCGGCTACCTTGTTATGTCCAGTGACGTCAAGATAGAGCAGAGCCTCAGGCTTTGCGGCTGCAAGTATCTTCCATGCACCGGAGTTCAGCGCCGCTTCCTTAGAGAGAAGTTTCTTCGAGAGCTCTTTAGCATCGCTCTCCAGCCGCTTCCAAGATGCTACAAACTCACGGTGCGGAATCAGTTTCTGAATGGCCGCCACGTCGGCATCGCCCAACTTGGAGGTTAGAAAGTGCATGATGGCCGGAGCGGCATCCACACTGATATTGAAGTCCGCCATGGTTGCGCGAGTCTTCAGTAGATGCGCCAGCTCAGGAACATCCGCTTTGGCAACTGTCCACTTGGGGCAGAGCACCTTCAGCCAGCTTTCGGCTTCGAGAGCCTTCATCACGGCAAGCGGATTTTCTTCGTGTGCAATCTGCTCCAGTTCGTATCCAATGGCGCGATTGCCCAGGAACTGAATGTACTCACCCTCGATCGCGGAGTTATAGCGGGCGCGGGTGCGTTCCTCCAGTTCCCATCCAAAGCGCGTCGCAAAGCGGCTGGCGCGAATGAGTCGAGACGGATCCTCGAGGAAAGCATAGCTGTGCAATATGCGAATCAGTTTGGCTTCAATATCCGCTGCACCGTTGAACGGGTCCAGCAGCAGGCCGCGCGAGCCCTCATTGAGAGAGAGAGCCATGGCGTTGAAGGTGAAATCGCGGCGGCGTAGATCGTCATGAATGGTGGCTGGTGTGACCAGTGGAGGCTTGCCGGGTTTGTCGAAAACCTCGGCTCGTGCCATCCCTATCTCCGCCGGAACACCTTCGAGAATGGCGTGGATGACGAAGAAGTTCTGGTCAACCATATCCACGATTCCGCCGGACTTCTCAATTTCCTGCCGGAGTTCGAGCGGATTGCCTTGAACGGTGAAATCCAAGTCGCGAATGGGCAACCCAGTGAGGATATCGCGGATGGCTCCGCCCGTCAGGTAGACGTTCATACCGTGGGCACGCGCCAGTGCTTGCACCGCGTTTACCGTCCGCATCTGGTCGGGCGATAACCGGCTCTCCATCGTATAAATGTAATCGGCCATGATTTTTAGGGCAATTGAATCAGAAACTTACCCACTACTTCCTAGAAACTGGTTCAAGCAGGTCGAGATTCCATTGCCGGCACAAGCTGTGAATAACTCGTTTGCAGCTAGATACTTACAGCGATATGCAACATTCCTGCTACAAGCTCCAGACAATATCACAGAGAAGAGTCCCTTGGCTACTCAGAAACCTGAGAGGGCCCTAATAGTTATGACGGAGCATTTCCCCGGGTAGGTTAACCGAATCATCACCCCGCGCCGATTTTGTTGCGAGGCTGCGGCGAGGGAGTGCGACAATCAGTAAACGCTGTGAGTGGTAGGCGCCCTGTTCTGACCGCAGCTAATAGGTGCACAATGGCTTCCACGCGCAAAAAAGTGATCGTCCGCAAGATGGATCGTGACAGCGTACATGGATACGTGGCGGCCGAGGACTTTCTTGTAGGGAACAAGGTGGAGCTGCTGAACACTGCAGGCAATGTTGTGCTGGTGGACCTGGCCGAGATCAAAGGCGTGTACTACGTCAGAGATTTTGCTGATTCCAACTCTTTGCAGCGCAAGACATTTACAACACGCCCACGAGTGGAAGGGCTATGGGTGAGGCTGCGCTTCCGCGATGGCGAGACATTGGAAGGGTTGATGCCCAATGACCTATCCCAAGTCCGGGCCGAGGGCTTTTTCCTGAACCCGCCGGATACTCGGGGCAATGTGCAGAGAATTTTTGCGCCACGCTCGGCGGTATCAGAGCTGACGGTGCTGGCCGTAATCGGCTCGGCTGCGAAACGTCGCAAGCAAGCGGATGAGGCCCATCAGACACCGCTGCTTTTTAACGAACTTCCCGCCGAGTAAGACCGCTTGACACTGCCTTTGTGGAAAGCTCTCTCAGCTTCTTGTAGCGTGTAAGGTGTTGCTCCTGTAGGCTTATGCCCAACATGAAACTTTCTGAAATTGCCGAAAGTCTAGGTGCATCGCTGGAGAATGCAGCGCCGGAGACCGAGATCCTAGGTGTGGCTGGGATCGAAGAAGCCGACCCCCAGCAGATCACGTTCATTTCCAATCCAAAGTACGCCGCAATGGCGAAGACGACAAAGGCTGCAGCCGTCCTCGTGACACAGGACTTCCCTGCTGAGGGCCGGGCCGTGCTGCGGCATGGAAATCCGTACCTTGCTTTTGCACGTGCATTGGAACTGTTTTACCAGGCACCGAAGTATGCGCCGGGAATTCATCCGACAGCGGTGATCGATCCGACCGCGAAGATTGGTGAGGGCGCGCACGTCGGTCCCTACGTGGTGATCGATGCCGGAACGGAAATTGGCAGGGATGCTGTGCTGCTGGCGCACGTCGTGATCTACCGCGGCGTGAAGATCGGTGACAGGTTTTTCGCACACTCTCACGCGCAGGTTCGCGAGTTTTGCGAGCTGGGAAATGACGTTACGCTACAAAATGGAGTTGTGATTGGCGCAGACGGCTTTGGCTTTGCGCGCGACGGCGGAAAGGGCTGGCACAAGATTGTGCAGTCTGGAATCACGAAGCTGGGTGATCGCGTGGAAGTACAGGCGAACTCCTGTGTGGACCGCGCCAGTATAGGCGAGACCGTAGTGGGGTTGGATACGAAGATCGACAACCTGACACAGGTGGGACATGGATGTTCAGTGGGCGAGCACACCATGCTTTGCTCGCAAGTGGGACTAGGCGGGTCGTCACACGTGGGCAACAACGTGATTCTCGCCGGACAGGTGGGCGTGGCCGGACACCTTACAATCGGCGACGGTGCGATTGCCACAGCGCAGACCGGAATTCCTGGGGACGTTGCAGCCGGTACGACGGTGAGCGGATACCCGGCGATTGAAAACCGTCAGTGGCTGCGCGCAGTGGCGGTGTTCCACAAGCTACCGGAGATGGCAAAGGCGCTACGAAAACTGGGCAGGGGTGCAGATTAACAGAATTGCGAACCTGGGGCGGGCATTTCTTGCATCCATACTAGGAGGCTCGCCTAGAGGGCTCGGAGACACGGATGGAACAGGGCAAGCAATTCGAGGTGGTGGACGGCGGCAAGCGCGACGAGGCAAAGCCAATCAGCGTTCTGTTGCTCGACGACCGCCCGGAAAACCTGCTGGTACGTTCGACCATTCTGCGTCAAAAGGGATATGACATCGTAACTGCCGCTTCGATTGAGGAAGCGGAGAGCAAGCTCAACGATATCGACATCGCGGTGCTGGACTACCATCTGGGCGCGGGCAAGTTCGGGACCGACGTGGCGCAAACGTTGCGCGCCAAGCGTCCTGAAGTTCCGATCATCATTCTCTCTGCTACGCTGGAGCGCAAGTTCGGCGGCATCGCCGACATGCATCTGCTAAAAGGCAGCAGCTCGGTGGACGACCTGGTGCAGGCATTACGCGGATTCGAGGCGAAGCGGCGCGGCCATCCGGTAGTTGTAGATTCGCGTGACTTCTATTACTCGCGAATCATTATGGCGATGGGCTATGACATGGTGGTAGAGATACTCGACCGGAGCGGCAACTGGCAATATGTAAACGACTACTTTGCCGCACTCAGTCATCAGCGCAGAGTATGGTACAGCGGCCGCAATATCTTCGATCACTTTCCGGAGATGCGCGATGAGTGGGGCGAGATCATCCGCACGGTGGCGGACACGCGGGAGACATACATTGACCGCCGCAATCATCATGCGATGTCGCACCTTCCCGCAGAGTCGCAGCACTGGCAGTGGAATGTGCTCGTATTTCCCATCAAACTGCACGATGGACGGGATGGAGTAGTGCTTAGCGCTCGCCTGATAGAGAGAAAATAGTCCCTCACCGGTTCCAGCGTAGAATGGCGGCATGAAGATTTACGTACATTTGTCTGCTGCTCTCCTGATGGCGCTCGGTTTCACGGCATGCAACTATACCAAGCCGATGATGTACATTAACCTCTCAAACTTTTCCGGACACGCAATCAGGAACGTTGAGCTCACGTATCCGACCGGGACTTTCGGCTTGCCTGAGCTGCGTAATGACCTGACACACCGGCACATGGCTCCGATCGGCACTCCCTGCAAGTTCAGCGTTAAATTTGAGGACGAGACCGCCAAGAAATATACGTCGGACTATGACCTGGGAACGAAATGTCCCACGGAAATTGCCTTTGAGGTTGGCGATGGAATGAAGGTCAGTGAGCGGCAGCTTCGCCCGTAGCAGAGTCCTGATACTTAGGCGGCAACGCGCTGTGGATGGCGGCGCGCACGGCAGAGAGAAGCTCTTCCCTGGTCGCAAACTGGCGAGGGTCAACGGGGGGATGGAAGTGCACGACAAGCTCCCCGGGATGAAGTGACGGACTGCCCTTGGCCCAGGCATCATGACTGCCGACGATAGTGATGGGCACGACCGGTACGCCTGCATCCATTGCCAAATGGAATGGGCCTCTCTTGAATGGCAGCAGGCGGCCATCGCGCGAACGGGTTCCCTCCGGAAACACCAGCATTCCCTGCCCTGATTGCAATACGGCTACGGCAGCGCGGACGCTTTCGATGGCCGACTTGCGCTGCGAACGATTGATGGCAACGAAGCCGGCCGCTTTCATGGCTCGGCCAAAGATGGGGATGCTGAAGAGCTCCTGCTTGGCGATGATGGAAATGCGGCGGCCAAGCTGCGAGGTGATGACCGGGGGATCGAGATTCGAAGTGTGATTGGCGAGGAAGAGATAAGCCTGACCATCCTGCAGATTCTCACGGCCCACGCAGCGGACGCGGATTCCTGCGAGACGGTATCCGGTGCGCGCACCCCATAGCGAAAGGTTCCACAGCAGATCAATGCGCCCGGTAATGTAGAGAGCTGGAAAACCGATAACCGCCGCAGGGATGGAACAGATGATCCACGCGAGAATGCAAAAAAGAAGACGGATCAACGCGAGGCGTCCTTTGCTTGGCCACGTCCCTCGAACTCCTTTGCTGAAGTGGGCTCGGCTTCTCCCAGAAGGAATGCGGCGCGGCGTTGGCGAATGGCCGGCGTGATGCCGGGCACGTCTTCAAATTGATATTCATCAATCTTACGTGAGGTGAGCGGCAAGTCGAGCTCGCGCGTGTTGCTATTGGCGGAGCTGACCTTCAGATGCAGGCTGGCGCGCGGGTCGTGTTTAAGCACGATCTGGTTGAAGTCTCCGCTGATTGCTTTGCCGTCAGCTTCGAGAATCACATCGCCGGGTTGGAGATGCAGACGCGCAGCAGCCGAGTTCTCATCCACGCGCGCAATGGTGGATGGCTTGCCCGGCGCACGCGATGTCGCTATGCCCGCATACGTCTGCTCAGTTTGATGATGAGCCAGAGTCAGGCCGACGTAGGCGAAATAGCGGTCGTAAGGCAACTCTTCCGTGCCTGAGATGTAGCGCGCAAAGAAGTCACGGAAGTCGTCGCCGGTAAGAACCTCAAGGGCGAGGCGAACACCTTCGGAGTCGTCGAAGTAGGTTCCCTGCTTGGCGTAACGCTGATTCATGTAATGGAAGAGATCGCGCAGGCAGCGGTGCCCGTTGGTGTCGCGACGCATTTCGAGATCGATGAGGAAACCAAGAAGCTCACCTTTGGGATAGTAGGAGATGCTGCGCTCCGGGCGATGATATGCGGGATAGCCGTCGAACCATGTATCCAGACTGGACTCTTCAACCGATTGCGTGAGGCGGGCGCTGCGGACCTGCAATCCTGCGGCGACTGAGGCGACGTGAGCAAGAAAGTGCTTTTCGTCAGAGAGTCCGGCGCGGGACTGAATGAGATCGGCGGCGGTGCTGGTGACTCCTTCACTGAACCAGAGCGCGCGGGAGTACTGCTCGCGGGTGTAGTCGATGGGTTCGAGCGATTGAGGACGGATGCGCTTGACGTTCCAGAGGTGAAAGAACTCGTGCGCGGAGACTCCGGCGGCAGCGAGCGAATCCTGCTTCAGACGGTCGGCGGCAACGTCGATGACGGTGGAGTTGGCGTGCTCCATGCCTCCGCTGGGAGAGCCGTGCGCGGCCAGGTAGAGGAAGGTGTAATCGTCATAGGGACGATCCTGCATCCAGTCCACGGCAGCTGCCGTGATTCGCCGCAGAGTGTACTGCATAGCCTGTAAATCGACATCCGGGGAATCTGCCACAACGTGATAGGACGCGCCATCCTGATCGAAGGTGGTTTCGCTTAAATGGCCCAAGAGCGCGGGCGCGTCTACCAAACGATCATAGCTTTCTGCGTTGGCTGTGGGCTCTGCAGCGAGTTGCTCTGCGGTGCGCAGGCCGAAGAGTCCTCCGTCGCGCAGCTTCCACGTGGAAGGAACATCAAGAAGGCGGATAGAGACTTCTGCGTTGCGCTGATCGGGACGATAGACGAGAACCTCGGCCCAGTTGAAAAAACCATGCTGGGTGTCGAGGCTGGCGCCGAATGGGCCGGGATCGTTCGTTGTGACGTCATAACTGAAGGTGATACAGGGATGATTGCCGGAGGAAGTCAGGCTCCAGGTAGTCTTGTCGATCTTCTCCGCGGTGGCGTCGCGAGTCACACAGCCGTCGCAGAGCCATTCGGGAACGCCCTCATATGCCTTGACATGATTGACGTTCACGGCGAAGTCGCGAACCTGGTAAAGCGCATTCCAAACCGGAAGCTGAAACTGAGAAGCAGGCTGACGGGTCACGGCATCCACATGCACCACGTGGTCTGCCGCGCGCTTCAGTGAGACTCCGTAAGCAACACCCTCGGCGGGACACCAGAAGACAGGCTGCTGCGCCACTACGGTTGAGGCGAGAAGCATGACGCATGTGATCAATAGCCAACGATTCGGTCTAACCATGTTCACCTTGCGAGAGATTGGAGCGCCGCCGGGAGCTTCTCGTAAATGCCGCCGAAGCCTCCATTGGAGAGAATAGCCACCACGTCACCGGAGAGTAGCTGCCGCAGCAGCCCGCTGATGATTGTATCGACGTCCGCGAATTGTGCAGCCGCGACGCCACGCGAGTTGAGTTCGTTCACAACTTCATTCACGTCGAGCCGCTCATCTGGCTTGAGGGCGTCCGTGGTCTTAAAGAAGACGCTGGCGATGGCGACCTGGTCGGCGAGTGCGAGGCTCTCGACGAGTTCATGCTGAAAAACATTACGCCGAAGAGTGTTGGAGCGTGGCTCCAGGACGGCCCAGAGACGGCGCCCGGCGTAGCGTTTGCGCAACGCGGTAAGGGTGGCGGCAATAGCCGTGGGATGATGCGCGAAGTCATCGATGATGGTGATTCCCGCGATCTCGGCGCGAACCTCCAGACGGCGTTTGACGGAAAGAAAACTGCGCAGAGCGTTCCCGATTTCGTCGGCGGAGATTCCGTAGGCGTGAGCCATGGCAGCGGCGGCGGTAGCGTTCAGCACGTTGTACTCACCGGCAAGGGCGAACTCGAAGTCTGCAAAGTGAACGCCGTCGCGATACACGGCCCAACGGGTGCTGGCGGGCAGGTACTGCACGTTCTCAATCCGCCAAAAGGATTCGGGATGGAAACCATAACGCTCGACCGGACAGAATGCGCGCTCGACGCATTCGCTGACGTTCGTGCTGCCATCCCAGGCGATGACACGGCCACGGCGTGGAACCAGATTTACGAGACGCTTGAACGCGAACTTCACAGCTTCAAGATCACGATAGATATCAGCATGGTCAAACTCGACGGAGGTGAGGATTGCAACGTCCGGAAAGTAGTGCAGAAACTTCGGGCCCTTGTCGAAGAAAGCCGTGTCGTACTCGTCGCCTTCGATGATGAACTCTTTGCCATCGGTGACGGCGAAGCTGGAGTCAAAGTTTTCTGCAATGCCGCCGATAAGGAACGATGGATTGCGTCCGGCGGACTCGAAGATCCAAGCTGCCATGCTGGTCGTGGTCGTCTTGCCGTGCGTTCCGGCGATGACCAGTGAGTTGTGTCCGCGAATGAACTCCTGATGTATCACCTCCGGCATCGAGACGAACGGGATGCGCTGATCGAGCAGGTACTCAAGCTCAAGGTTTCCGCGCGAAATTGCGTTGCCAACCACAACCACATCGGGGGTGGGCGTGAGGTTCTGCTCGCTGAAAGGCTGCAGGACTTGAATGCCGAGCGACTCCAAGAATGTGGACATGGGCGGATAAGCAGCAGCATCGGAGCCGCGCACATCGAGCCCCCGCGACTTCAACATACCTGCCAGCGAGGCCATGGCCGTGCCGCAGATTCCTATCAGATGAACTGTACGAGCCTTGATCAAAGCGAACGATTCCTCACGATCTAGAAGCGATCAAAGTAGAAGGCTCCACTTGCAGGCGGACCCCTGAAGCAGAACTCGCGAGCCGGGCAGGAACGCCGAACGGCAAAGTTATATTTCCCGACTGTACGTGGCCGGAGGGCACGCCGAAAACAATGGGTACGCCGAGGCCGCCAAGAAGGCGCAGGATAAGTTTTGGCAGTGGTTCTTCCTCGGAGGTACAGCCGCGCATGGCACCAAAGATCACTCCGCGCACGCCTTCGAACTTTCCTGCGAGAAGGAGGTGCATCAACATGCGGTCGATGCGGAAGGGCTTTTCATTCACGTCCTCAAGAAAGAGAATCTTATCCTCAGTCTGTATTTCCCACGGTGTACCGATGGAGGTAACCACTACCGAGAGACAGCCTCCGGTGAGTGTGCCGAGCGCTTCGCCCTCAACGAGCGAATGCACTCCGGAGCCAGGGACAAAGCTGAAGTCCAGTGGTTCACCCGCAAGCGCAGCACAGAACGATACTGCGTCAGCACGCCCAGCAGCGAAGTCACTGGCAACCATGGGGCCATGAAACGAGACGAGGCCAAGGCGGTCCAGCGCAAGAAGCACAGAGGTATTGTCGCTGTATCCTACGAACGCTTTGGGAGCTGCCTTGAGAACCTCGAAATCAATCAGCGGCAAGAGGTAGTTAGAGCCGTAACCGCCGCGAGCGCAGAGGATTGCGCCGAGATCGTCGCGATGCCACAAGCGGGACAGGGCTGAGGCGCGCGCCTCGATGGTTCCCGCGAAGTCGCCAACTGGCTCCGTGGACACAGCTTCCACCTCCCACCCTGTAAGTTGATGCAGCGCACTGCATCCCGCAATAAGGCTTGCGTGGTCAGCAGTGCTGGCGAGGCTGACTACGCCGACCTTGCCTCGTGGCCCAAGAGCCGGAGGGCGCACGCCGGGATGAGTTCCTGAATGCATCTTTCGATGGTAAACGAAAATGGGCTAGAGGAAGAATTCTCCGTTGCAGATAAGCGTAGCCGAGCCCTCAAGCATGAGCGACGTGCCTGGCTTCCACTCGACGCGCTGGACGCCGCCGGGGGCAACCACAACGAGCTTCTCTGCTGTGTTGCGTACAGCGATGGAGGCGGCGGCCGAGGCGGAAGTTCCCGTGCCGGAGGAGCGCGTTTCGCCTGCACCACGCTCATAGATGCGAATCATAACGTCTGGCGCTCGCTTGAACTGGACCCACTCCACATTAATGCCTTCGGGAAAGAGGTCAGTGCGGGCTTGGATTCTCTGCGATTCTTTCTGCCAGTCTTTGGGGAACTCGGTGACAAAGATGACGAAATGCGGGTTGCCCATGGACACCGGAACGCCGCTGTAACGCACGTTGCCGAGGTCGATTTCAAACGGTTCGCCTACCACGGGGATGCCCATATCAGTGATGAAGTCGAAGGTATTGCCTTTGCGGCCCGTGAGCTGGCAACGCTTGGCGCCCGCGTCGGTGGCGATGAGCAGATCTTCAGGGGCGCCGTTGGCGATCAAGTGCGCGGCAACGCAGCGGGTTCCGTTGCCGGAGAGCTCAGCAAAAGAGCCATCGGCGTTAATGAGTTCGATACGGGCCGCATGGCCGGGCGTGTCGCTCAGCCATTCGACGCCATCCGCACCCACCCCATTGTGACGATCACAGAGAGCGCGAGTGAGGGCGGGCGCGTACACGCCCTGAAATTCCTTGCGGATGATAAGAAAGTCGTTGCCATAGGCGCTAGCCTTGACGAAAGGAACCCGGGTCACTGAGGACAATGCCTACTCCTGTTTACTGGATGAGAATGAGACGATTTTGTGGCTATCGAACTCGCTGCTGAGCTTTTGGCGCAGTTGCTCGTGAATTTGCTGCTGCGCTTCCAAGGTGAACTCGATCTGCGAGCTCCCGTCGTGGCGCGAGAGCCTTACGTCCAGCAGTCGAGTATGTCTTCCCTGCTCAAGGCCAGTGAGGATGGCGTAAAGGTCGTCGACGCTGGCCGACACTGCCTGATAGGCGGTGAGATAGGACTTGTAAAAGACGTGCTGCTCAAGAATTCCAAGGACGAGGAGACCGAAGATCACGAGCGCCGTGGCGATGGTTGCCGGAAACATGAGTCCGGCTCCTGTACACATGCCGATGGCTGCGACTACAAAGATGGTGGCAGCTGTGGTGACTCCCTGCACGGTTGCGCCTGAGTGCAGGATGACGCCCGCACCGATGAAGCCGATACCGGTGACAACCTGAGCCGCTATTCGCGTGTCCTCTGGGCCTCCGGCAGCCATCAGTGAGGAGATGATGGTGAAGAGCGCCGACCCGAAGCAAATAAACATATTGGTGCGCAGTCCGGCGGGGCGGTGCTTTAGCTGCCTCTCCACACCGATCGCGCCACCCAGGAGTGCGGCTACTATCAGGCGGTGGGCCGTCATGCCGACGGTAGTTGCCGCCGAGGCTTGAAGGGTTTTGTCGAGGAATGGAAACAGGTCGTGCATTCTGCCTCGCAACGGAGAATCCCGAAGGATTGTAACACTCCGCTTTCAGCGGGAAAGTAAAAGGCCACGGCGCAAACCGTGGCCTCCTGGTGAAACAGAAAACTACTGGCGAGGACCTCTTGGACCACGCGGACCACCACCACCGCTGCGACGGCGGCGACGGCGCGGATCACCTGCTCCCGCTGCCGCACCACCCGGACGAGGGTCGGTGTGACTGGGGGGCTCATTGGGGGTATCTACACGGTTGAAGTTGGAGTCATCTTCATCATCGTCTCCCCCTTCAAACCCGCCCTCAAGGGTGACTGCCGAGCCTTCAAGCGAGCGTGGAGCCGAAGGTGCAGCCTGCGCCGCATGTGCTGCTTCTGCGACGGGCGGAACTACACCACCCTCCGCTTCGATCTTGGCGCGCTGCTCCTTGAGAATTGCCTTGCGGGATAGCTTGATGCGATTGCCTTCGACGGAAAGAACCTTGACCAGAACCTGGTCACCTTCCTTCAACTCGTCCTTGATGTCCTTGATACGGTGCTCGGCAACTTCACTGATGTGCAGCAGGCCGTCCGTACCAGGGATGATTTCAACGAACGCGCCGAATTCGGCAAGACGTGTGACGGTTCCAAGGTAGGTTCTGCCGATCTCCGGCACAGCCGTGATGTCACCGATCATCTGCAGAGCCTTTTCCGCAGCAGCAGCGTCACTGGAAGCGACACGAACTTGACCGCTGTCCTCGACGTCGATCTTCACGCCGGTAGCTTCAACAATGCCGCGAATCACTTTGCCGCCCGGTCCAATCAACTCGCGAATCTTGTCGGTCGGAATCATGACGGTGTAGAAACGCGGAGCGTGCGTGCTGACGTTCTCGCGACCAGAGGTGATCGAATCGCTCATCCGGTCAAGGATAAAGAGACGGCCACGCTTGGCCTGAGCAAGCGCCTCACGCATGATCTGCGGCGTGATGCCACCGATCTTGATGTCCATCTGAAGAGCGGTGATACCGTCCTTCGTTCCGGCAACCTTGAAGTCCATGTCGCCGTAGTGATCTTCTGCTCCGGCAATATCGGTCAGGATGGCATAATCTTCGCCTTCCTTCACCAGACCCATGGCAACTCCGGCAACCGGCGCCTTAAGAGGCACACCGGCATCCATGAGACTGAGCGAGCCACCGCAGATGGTTGCCATCGACGACGAGCCGTTCGACTCCATGATGTCGCTGACGACGCGCATTGCGTAAGGGAAGTCGTCCATATCAGGCAGCACTGCGTTCAGGGCGCGCTCGGCAAGAGCGCCGTGGCCGATTTCGCGACGACCTGCGCCACGAAGGAAGCCGACTTCTCCGACCGAGAAGGGCGGAAAATTGTAGTGCAGCATGAAGCGCTTCTTGGTCTCGCCTTCGAAGCGCTCGAGGCGCTGCATATCATCGCTGGTGCCAAGCGTGGTGGTTACCAGCGCCTGGGTTTCACCGCGAGTAAATACAGCGGAGCCATGGGTGCGGGGCAGGATACCAACTTCGCTCCAGATCGCGCGGATCTGATCGAAGGCGCGGCCATCTGGACGACGCTTGTTCTTGGTGACTTCCTCGCGGAAGACCAACTCGCGCAGCATGTCAAAGTACTTGCTGGCCTTGACCTTCTCTTCCGGTTTATCCTCGGGAGCTTCAGCCTTGACGCTGTCCTTCAGAGCCTTGATCTTCGCGTAGCTGTCTATCTTGGTGTACTTTTCAGTGTTCACCGCATCAGCCAGCGCCTCGCCAACCTTGGCACGAAGAGCATTGAGGTAGTCCTGGTCAATTACGGGTGCATCGAACTTGCGCTTGGGCTTTCCAACTTTTTGAGCGAACTCGCTGATGACGGCGCAGATCTTCTTGATCTCAGTGTGGCCGAATTCGATGGCATCTACCACGCGCTCTTCGTCCACTTCGTTAGCGCCAGCTTCGATCATCACAATACCTTCGGCGGTGCCGACGACCATGATGTTCAGCTTGCTTTCATGCTGCTCAGCGTAAGTGGGGTTGATGACAAATTCATCATTGACCAAGCCAACACGAACTGCGCCAATAGGGCCAGCGAATGGAATGTCAGAGATGGTCAGCGCCACGGATGCGCCGTTAATTCCAGCGACATCGGGGTCGTTGTCTTTGTCTGCCGAAAGGACGAAGGCAATTACCTGCGTTTCGTTGCGGAAGCCTTCAGGGAAGAGCGGACGAATCGGGCGGTCAATCTGACGGCTGGTCAGAGTTTCGCGCTCGCTCATGCGGCCTTCACGTTTGATGAAGCCGCCGGGTATGCGTCCGCCAGCGTATGCGTACTCACGATAGTCAACGGTGAGCGGGAAAAAATCGATGCCGACGCGGGGTTCCGCGTTGGCGCAGGCGGTTGCGAGAACGACGGTTTCGCCAATGCGAACAACCGTGGAGCCATGAGCCTGCTTGGCCCAGTGACCTGTCTCAAATGAAATGGTTTTACCGCCGGAGAGAGTTACGCTTGTTTCTTGTTTCATCAATACCCTTTCGCCAGGGGGGCGCGTCCACGATAGGAGCACTCCACCACAGTAAGCGCGAGCAGTACGCGACAAACCGCAGTTAAGAATGCGAACAGGTACAGTTCCAGCCTCAGCGAGTTACGCTGGCACTCCCAAGCAGCATGGCCAACATGGCGCTGCAACAGTTGGGAGTACGCTGGCGCAACCCTGCGAAGAGCGACGCCAGCGGAATACACGAGAGCCGGACGCAATGCCCGGCTCCGGCGGAGGTTTACTTGCGGATACCCACCTTCAGAATCACAGCCTTGTAACGCTCGGTGTCATACTTCTTCAGATAATCAAGCAAGCTACGACGCTTGCTGACCATCATGAGAAGACCGCGACGCGACGCGTGGTCCTTCTTATGCGTACGGAAGTGCTCGGTCAACTGGCCGATGCGCTCGCTGAGAAGGGCAATCTGTACTTCAGGGCTGCCTGTGTCGGAGGTGTGTCTCTTGTACTTCTCGATAATGTTTGTTTTCTGCTCGAGTGCTAACACTGGGAACTGACGCGCTCCTGCTTCTACTTTTTCGTTGTTGTAACTTCTTCAAAATACCATGTTCAGGAAAGAACTGCAAAGGCTGGTACAAGTTGCAGGGGAGTAGGCAATGCAAAACCCGCTATGTTGTGCTCCCGGAGCCATTTCGGCCCCGGACATACCGGATAAGTTGCAACACACTATTTCGTATACCTCTCCACGAGGCGCAGAAACTCCGCGTGAACCCGCGGATCGGCGCTCAATTCGGGATGAAAAGTTGCAGCCATCAGTTTCCCTTGACGGATTAGCACCGGGTAGCCGTCTCGCTCGGCCAGCACCTCAACCTCAGGACCAACGCGTTCGATGCGCGGCGCCCGAATATACACTTGCTCCAAAGGTCCGCCGGGGAGTTTTGACGGTCCCTCCAGGATAATCGAATCAATCTGGCGTCCATAGGCGTTGCGACGCACAGTAATGTCCAGAGCGCCGACTCCTATCTGCACTGGGTTCTCAACCTCGCGGGCCAGCAGGATGCACCCTGCGCAGGTTCCGAAGGCAGGCTTGGAGAGGACGAACTCGGAGAGCTTCTTGAACCCATGCTGGCCAAGGAGATGAAGGAATACCGACGATTCGCCACCGGGAATGATCAGTCCGTCGACGTGTTCCAGTTGCTCGGGATCGCGCACCAGGACAGGCTCGGCACCAAGTTCGGTGAGCCTTCGGCTGTGTGCGTCAAAGTCACCCTGCAGGGCTAAAATTCCAATCTTCATTACTACTTAATCTAGCAGGTTCCGAGATCAGGAGACCGCCGGGCGGGAAGCACGCAAGAGAAAAGGCACAACCCGTGGGCCGTGCCTTTTTTTGAGAACGCTAACCTACCAACCGCGAGTTTGCAGCAGGTCCTTCTCCTCGATACCGGAGATGGCAAGACCCTTCATGGCACCGGTCATCTGCTCGCTGACCTCGGCGAGAATCTTGGGGTCCTTGTAGTGCGTAGTGGCAATAACGATGGCCTTGGCGCGGGATTCGGCCTCGGCACGCTCACTGGGGATTGCGAGATCGAGGGGAGTGGCTCCGCCCTTCATGAAGATTCCGCTGCCGACAAACACGGCTTCGGCACCAAGCTGCATGACGAGCGAAGCGTCTGCCGGGGTGGCGATGCCGCCCGCGCTAAAGTTCGGCACGGGAAGTTTGCCAGCCTTGGCCACCATGCGAACGAGTTCGTAAGGTGCTTGGTGAGTCTTGGCCGCGAGATAAAGTTCCTGTTCGGTCATCACCGTAAGCTGGAGCATTTCTTTCACGATCTGACGCATGTGTTTTACGGCGTGAATCACGTCGCCGGTACCGGCTTCACCCTTGGTGCGGATCATGCAGGCACCCTCTGCGATACGCCGCAGGGCTTCGCCAAGGTTGCGGGCTCCACAAACAAAGGGAGTCTTGAAGGCGTGCTTATCGATATGGTGCTCTTCATCGGCTGGCGTGAGGACCTCGGATTCGTCGATATAGTCCACACCGAGTGCCTGCAAAATCTGCGCCTCGGCAAAGTGACCGATACGAGCCTTGGCCATGACCGGGATGTTCACCGTGGCCATGACTTCCTTAATAATCTTGGGGGAGGCCATGCGAGCGACGCCGCCTTCGGCGCGGATCATGGCCGGGACGCGTTCCAAGGCCATGACGGCGACTGCTCCGGCTTTCTCGGCGACTTCCGCTTGTTGCGCGTTCATGACGTCCATGATGACGCCGCCCTTGAGCATTTCCGCTAGCCCGATTTTCAATCGAAGCCCGTTGCCATTGCTGTCCGACATTGCTGTTTCTCCCCACAATAACGTTTTATTTTCGCCACGCCACACAATTGCCGCGCTTTACTTTCTGCACAGTGAACCTGTGGGGCGAATGATTATTCTAACGCGTTCTGCCAAACCCTGCCTGAGTTCGCTACACACACAGAAGCAGTGGCCTGACAAACGCGAAGTATCGAACGCCAACCCAGTCCTGAACAAAAAATGAATCTTCTGGAAACTTTTGCTTGGCCTCAGAGCAAGTTTCGAATACAGTGCTACTCATTGTTGACTCAATTCCGACCCAACACCTATAGTTTTTAGTTCTCGTCACCTTTCAGGTTTCAAGGAGACACCGTGGCTTCTACCGCTCAATCCACAAGCACAACCGTGCCCAAGGGAGTGCCTCCCCTTCGCGCGGGCACTGGAAATTCCTTCCTGTGGCGCCGTCTCCATTCACTGACCGGCATTGTTCCGGTCGGCTTGTTTCTGTTGGAGCACTTTATCTCCAATTCTGAAGCATTGAATGGTATTGCCGCTTACAACGCGCAAGTGAAATTTCTTACCGGGCTTCCCTTCCGCCTGGGAATGGAAATCTTCGGTATTTTCATTCCGCTCGCATTTCACGCTCTTTATGGCATTTACATCTGGTGGCGCGGTGAGAACAATGTCATCGACTATCCATGGACCGGGAACTGGGCTTATACGCTTCAGCGCTACTCTGGAATTGTTGTGTTCGCCTATGTGACCTATCACATCTGGTACATGCGTTTTGCGGGCGTTCACCTGGTGGACCACTACCAAGCGTCATTCTGGAAAGTGCAGAACGAGTTGATGCATCCCCTGGCTTTGGGCGTTTACGTTGTAGGCGTCATTGCCGCTTCATGGCACTTCGGATACGGACTCTTCCTGTTTGCGGCCAAGTGGGGCATCGTTACAGGAGCAAAGGCTCAGAAGCGTATGCAGGCCGTAGGCATCGCAGTTTCCGCCCTGCTCATAGTGATGGGATTGCTCACGATCTACGGCTTTGTAGCCAAGTTCCCGGTGCAGCAGCGTGACCCAGCATGGGACCAGCCTACAGAGACACCTGAGCAGAGCCATGTGATTCCTCAAAGCATTCCAAGCAGCCAGGCGCGATAGGCGAGGACGAGAGAGACTTTATGGCAACAACAACTCCAAGAATCATCATCGTCGGCGGAGGACTTGCAGGGCTTTCCGCCGCAATCAAGGTTGCGGAAGCAGGCGGCCATGTGGACCTGTTCTCGCTGGTGCCGGTGAAGCGCTCGCACTCGGTGTGCGCGCAGGGCGGCATCAATTCGGCCAAGAATCTTAAAGGCGAGGGCGACTCCACGTGGGCTCACTTCGATGACACGGTGTATGGCGGCGATTTTCTGGCCAACCAGACACCCGTCAAGCAGATGTGTGAGATGGGTCCCAGCATCATCGATTTGCTGGACCGCATGGGAGTTCCCTTCAGCCGTACCTCCGAAGGATTGCTCGACTTCCGTCGCTTTGGCGGAACACTCTTTCACCGCACGGCATTTGCCGGAGCCACTACCGGCCAGCAGCTTCTTTACGCGCTGGACGAGCAGGTACGCCGTTACGAATCCGAAGGCAAAGTAAAGAAATACGAATACTGGGAATTCCTCTCCGGAGTGATTGACTCGCAGAAGGTTTGCCGTGGCATTTGCGCCATGGATCTCCGCTCAATGGAAGTCACCACGTTCCCGGCCGATGCTGTACTGATTGCAACGGGCGGTGTGGGCGCGATCTTTGGCAAGTCCACTAATTCAGTGGTGTGCACGGGGTCGGCACAGGGCTCGTTGTATCAGCAGGGTGCGTCCTACGCCAATGGCGAAATGATTCAGGTACATCCCACTTGCATCCCCGGTGAAGACAAGCTGCGCCTGATGTCTGAGTCAGCGCGTGGCGAAGGTGGACGTGTCTGGGTTCCGAAGAATCCGGCGGAGACGCGACCCGGCAAGCAAGTGCCTGAGGCGGATCGCTGGTACTTCCTCGAAGACAAGTATCCCAAGTACGGGAATCTGGTACCGCGCGACATCGCCACCCGTGAGATTCACGCCGTGGTGTATGACCTCGGACTTGGAATCCAAGGCCAGCCGATGGTCTATCTCGACCTCTCGCACATCGACCGCGCTACGCTTGACCGCAAGCTGGGCGGCATTCTGGATATCTACGAGAAGTTTGTCGGCGACGATCCGCACGAAGTCCCGATGAAGATTTTCCCGGGCATGCACTACACGATGGGCGGACTCTGGGTAGACAACGACCAGATGACCAACATTCAGGGGCTTTACGCGATTGGCGAGTGTGACTACTCGATCCACGGCGCAAATCGGCTCGGAGCCAATTCCCTGCTGAGCTGCATCTACGCGGGTTTCGTCGCCGGTCCGAACGCGATGAAGTATGCGAAGGGTCTTGCCGCGCCGCCAGACAGTCTGGCCGCGTCGTTTGAAGACGAGAAGAAGCGGCAGGTCGAGGCCAACAACCGGCTGATCAGCAACCAGGGGACGGAAAACCCGTTCAAGCTCTGGCGCGAACTGGGCGACGTGATGTCGAAGCACGTCACAGTAAGGCGCTTCAACGACAAACTGCAGGAGACGGATGCGAAGCTGGTGGAACTTCTCCAGCGATATCGCAACGTGAATCTCGCGGATAAGTCGATGTGGTCGAACCAGTCCTTCCTCTTCACCCGGCAGCTTTACAACATGCTGCAGTTGGCGAGGGTCATCACCCAGGGCGCATTCTTGCGCGATGAGTCGCGCGGCTCGCACTACAAGCCAGACTTCCCCGAACGTGATGACGAGAGATTCCTGAAGACGACAAAGGCGTTCTTTGCACCGGACGCCGACGAACCGCGCTTCGAGTGGGAGCCCGTGGACATTTCGCTGATCAAGCCGCGTCCCCGCCGCTACGACACCAAGTAGGAACGAGAACCCGGCGTCCACCTCTCCGGAGGCGGGTGTCGAAAAGGGTTAGAAACTCATGGCGAATAAGAACGTACTTTTCAAGATCAAGAGACAGGCTACTCCCACGAGCGAAGCATACTGGGAGGAATTCGAGATCGCGTGGCGGCCGGGATTGAATGTGATCTCGCTTTTCATGGAGGTCGCGATCAATCCGGTGACGCGCGACGGCAAGCCGACCACACCCATTAACTACGACTCCAACTGTTTGGAGGAAGTCTGCGGCTCCTGCGCGATGGTGATTAACGGCAAAGCTCGCATGGCGTGCTCCGCATTGGTGGACAACCTGGAACAACCGCTGACCATTGAGCCTTTTTCCAAGTTCCCAGTGATGCGCGACCTGGTGGTGGACCGCTCGGTGCTATTCGAGAATCTGAAAGCCGTGCAGGCCTGGGTTCCCATCGACGGAACTTACGCCCTCGGCGATGGTCCGCGGATCATTCCCCAGGTGCAGGAGCAGGCCTATCAGCTCTCGCAATGCATGAGTTGCTGTTGTTGCATGGAAGCTTGTCCTCAGTTCAACGAGAGTACGGGCTTTGTGGGTGCGGCGACCATCGCGCAGGCCCGCTTGTTCAATATGCATCCAACGGGCAAGGTGCTGAAAGAAGAGCGCTTGGCAGCGCTGATGGGGGATGGCGGAATTCAGGAGTGCGGCTACGCGCAAAATTGCGTCGAGGTCTGCCCGAAGGACATTCCCCTGACGAAATCAATCAGCGATGTAAGCGGAGACGTGATGAAGAAAGCGGTTTTGGACTTCTTCCGTCTCTGATCGCTTCAACCAAACTTCGGGAATGAAAAGTGCGTGGACGTTACCGCGCGCTTTTCTCCGTAGTACCTTTGTCATAACCTCTTACGTAGTTTCACTGAGCAGAAAAGCTGGGGCTCTGGGTTACACTAGGGCAGTTCAAGTCATCATAGTTACACTGGAGCAGCTTATCTCGCACATGACGCGTCGAATCACGGCTCTTTTCATTTTTGTTCTCGCCTTAGGCCTGACTTTAGCCTCGGCTGCGACGACGCGCTCGCCCTATCGGACGCCAAGACGCGCACTGCATCATGCTCATGCCCGGGTGGCACACTGGAACCCGGTGCTGCGCGGATCGCACGATTCCCTGCTGCGCCAGAATGACGAGATCGACCGCCTGAAGCTGACCCGAATCAGCGATGACCAGCAACTTGAAGAGCTGGAACTCCGGGGTGACCTGGTAACCCTGCATGAGTCCAGGGCGCTTGCAATAGCCCCGAATATTGAGATGAACCGCCGCTTCTGCCGTCCTTGGACGCGTGCTTTCCTGGAAGACCTGAGCCAAGCTTTCTATACGCAATTTCACCAGCCGATCCAAGTGACTTCGGCCGTACGAACGGTGGACCAACAGGCCCGATTGCAACGCTCGAACCACAACGCGGCGCCAATCGATGGCGATACGGCCTCCTCGCACCTCGCCGGACTTACCGTGGACATTGGCAAGCGTCCGATGAGTTCCAGGCAGCGCGCGTGGTTCGATCAGTATGTCCTCAAGCTGCAACAGCTTGGGCTGGTGGAAGCCGCCGAAGAGCGCCGTCAGGCCTGCTACCACATCATGGTCAGCAACCGTTATGACGAATATCGCGACGCTCCCGTGGATTACCGAGCAAACCGCTAGCTTTAGCCTGATACCTTGAAACGCCCGGTCAAAAGCCGGGCGTTTTCCTTGGTCTGCATTGGCGCAGCGCGCTCCGGTATAATTCGAGCTCTACGGAGACCGGATGAGAATCAAGATAGCCGTGACATCTCTCGCCCTGCTGCTTGTGGTTTCCGCAGCCGCTCAACCGCCAAAAACTCGAACCGGAAATGCCGCCGGGAGTTCCAGGATGCATCCTCACCTGAGCAGCGCCAGTGCGATTCACCAGTCGGCCATTGTGATCGACACTCATGCCGACACTCCGGGGCGCTTTGTGGACGATTCGTTTGACCCCGCCACTGATTCCGGCAAAGCTCATTGGGATTTTACCAAGGCGCGAGCCGGCAACCTGGGCGCAGAATTCTTCTCCATCTGGGTTGACCCTGCGAAGTACAAAGACCATGCTACGCGGCGCGCGCTGGACATGATCGATTCGGTTCACGAAGCCGCAAGCAAGCATCCCCGCGAACTGGTGATGGCGTATTCGGTGAAAGACATAAAGGCAGCGCGAAGCGGACCACACAAGCGCATTGCCGCGCTCATTGGCGTTGAAGGTGGGCACGCCATTGAAGGTGATATTCGCGTGCTACGGGATTTCTACCGTTTGGGCGCGCGCTATATGACGCTCACCTGGGCGAACTCGAATGAGTTGGGACAGTCGTCTGGCGACCTGAAGATGGGCGATAACGGAAAACCAAAAGATCCGGGCCTCACGGATTTTGGCCGCGACGTGGTGCGCGAGATGAACCGCCTGGGAATGATGGTGGATATTTCGCACGTCAGCGACCGCTCGTTCTACAACGCGCTGGTCATTAGCCGCGCTCCGGTCATCGCCTCACACAGCAGTTCAAGGGCAATTACGAATCATGCTCGCAACATGACGGACGACATGCTGATAGCGCTGGCACGCAACGGTGGAGTAGCCCAGGTGAACTTCAACTGCGGCTTTATCAGCGACGAGTACAACGAGAAAGCCAAAGCGTTCGAGCAAACCTATCCGACCGAACTGAAACGCGCACAGGAGCTCTGGTTGGCTCCCAAGACGCCGGAATCCCAAGCCGAGTTGGATAAGCTGATGACTATGAAGGAATCCGCCGTTCCTCGTCCGCCACTCAGCGCACTGATCGATCACTTCGACCATATGATTAAAGTTGCCGGAGTGGATCACGTAGGCATCGGCTCTGACTTCGATGGAGTGGAATGCCTTCCCCAGGAGATCGACGGCGTGCAGGACCTGCCGAAGATTACTGCCGAGTTGCACAAGCGCGGATACAGCGCCGAAGACCTGCACAAAATTCTTGGTGGCAACCTGCTCCGCGTCTTTGGAGAGGTTGAGCGCGTCTCGCACCAGATTGAGCACGAACAAAACCCGGATCAGCGGCCTGAAGTCGCGATTCCGCAATCGAAATAATCTATTCGGAGGAGCACCGCATTATGCGCAAACTATTGATCACCGCTGGAATCGTTTTGATGGCGTTCAGTTCATTCGCACAGACAGCGCAACCAGGAACCAAAGAGCAGCCAGTTGCGGTTATCGAAACCAGCATGGGCGATCTGCATTGTCCACTCTTTCCGAAGGCCGCTCCCATCGGCACGGCGAATTTCATCGGCCTTGCCCGAGGCACCAAGGATTGGACCAATCCGAAGACCGGCAAGAAGATGCACGGCGTGCCGCTTTATGACAACACGACCTTTCACCGCGTCATACCGGAGTTCATGATTCAGGGTGGCGACCCCAAGGGCAACGGCACCGGCGACATTGGCTTCAAGTTCAAGAACGAAGCAGTAGCCGGACTCACCTTTGATCAACCGGGACGCCTTGCGTATGCGAACGCAGGTCCGGACACAAACGGCTCGCAATTCTTTGTAACCGAGGCTCCCGCTCACTACCTGGATGGCAAGTACACGATCTTCGGCCAGTGCGATGCTGCCAGCGTGGAACTGGTGAAGAAGATCGCACGTGTACAGCGCGACCCGAATGACAAGCCTTTTGCTCCCGTTACCATCAAGCACATCAAAATTGAAGATGGCAGCGCGGCAAAAGCAACGCCTGCTGCGAAGCCATCGGCATCTGCGAAGAAGAGTACCGCATCCACAAGCAAAGCAGCTTCAAATTAGTCGAGCTGCTGCAGCACTGCGCGGGGCCAAGCTCGCGGCCTTTTGCACATGAAGCAGCAAAGTGTTTCTGTTAGTCTGACTAGTCAATAATCCACCCGCAAGGAGGCCAGTATGGCCGAACGCACACCCGGACTTTACGCCACGCTTCTTACCAA
>Ga0182012_10001328_pt1 | contig 27126 bp, 5 predicted proteins | sample 612S2SmetaG_FD_120486 | JGI IMG/M metagenome (GOLD analysis project Ga0182012, IMG submission 120486) | Permafrost microbial communities from Stordalen Mire, Sweden - 612S2S metaG | ecosystem: Environmental > Terrestrial > Soil > Wetlands > Permafrost | place: Sweden: Stordalen | collected...
CAACGCGCTGGACGGGGGGTTCAAGGTGAAGAACCCGAATGCGGCCACGAGTTGTTCCTGCGGCGAAAGTTTCACGGCGTGACGGATTATTTCAGTCTGCTCGACGAGCCGCGCCGGACCCGGCTGGACGCGGACCGGCTCCGGCAAAAGTTTCTGCGGCTGGCGGCCGATTTGCATCCCGACCGGATTCACAATGCCGGCGAGGCCGAGAAGGCGGCCGCCAACCGGCATTATGCCAGTTTGAATGCCGCCTATGTCTGCCTGGCGGAACCCAAGACGCGGCTGCTTCATTTGCTGGAATTGGAACGGGGAGCCCGGCCGGCGGAGATTCAAACAATCCCCCCTGCCCTGGCGGGTTTATTCGCTGGCATCGCCAACGTTTGCCGCGAGGTGGATGCCTTCGGCTTGGAACGGGCCAAGGTCACCTCGCCCCTGCTGAAAATCCAGTGGTTCGAGCGCGCCCAGGAATGGATCGGACGTTTGAATTCATGGCGGCAAGAACTTGGTGGCTTGCGCGGGGAACTGGATGCCCGGTTGGAGCATCTGGATCAGGAATGGCTGACCCAAACGGAGGACCGGAAACCGGCGACGCTGGCGAAATTGGAGGAGTTATACCGGTTGTTCGGCTATTTCAACCGCTGGCAAAATCAGTTGCAGGAACGGATCAATTTGCTCACGTGTGAGTAGGCAGGTTGCTCAGCCCGGTTGAAAGGCGATTACGCTCAGGGGCGGGAGCAAAAATTCGGCGGAATGGGGCTGGTTGTGCAGGGGGATGGTTTCAGCGGTAACCCCGCCCATATTCCCCTGGTTGGAGCCGCCATAAACGGCGGCGTCGCTGTTCAAAACTTCGGTCCAGCGACCGGCCCGGGGCAGACCCACGCGGTATTTTTCGCGCGGGACGGGGGTCAGGTTTAAGATGACCGCCAACTGGCGGCGACCGTCGGTGGTCTGGCGGATGAAGGAGAGCACGCTGTTCTCGCGGTCCTGGCAATTGATCCAGTAGAATCCGGCGGGGTCGAAATCCGCCTGCCACAGGGCGGCGGTGGCGGCGTAGAGCCGGTTCAAATCGGCGACAAATTTCTGGAGGCCGGCATGATAGGGGCCGGCCTCGAGCGCGGGCCAATCCAACTGGCCGTTTTCATTCCATTCGGCGGCCTGGCCGATTTCACCGCCCATAAAGAGCAGTTTTTTCCCGGGAAAAAGCCACTGATAGCCGAAGAGGGTCCGCAGGTTGGCAAACTTCTGCCAGGGGTCACCGGGCATCCGCCCCAGCAGGGAGCTTTTGCCGTGCACCACTTCGTCATGCGAGAGGGGCAGCACAAAATTTTCGCTGTGATGGTAGAGCATCGCAAAGGTCAACTCTTGCTGGTGGAATTTGCGGTGGATGGGTTCGCGTTTGAAATAGCCGAGGGTGTCGTGCATCCAACCCATGTTCCATTTTAAGGAGAACCCCAGACCGCCAATGCTGGGCGGGCGCGTCACCATGGGCCAGGAGGTGGATTCCTCGGCAATGGTGACGACGCCGGGATGGACGGTGTGGGTGAGGTGATTGAATTTCTTGAGAAATTCAATGGCCTCCAGGTTTTCCCGGCCGCCAAATTGATTGGGGATCCACTGCCCCTCTTTGCGGGAGTAATCGAGGTAGAGCATGGAGGCGACGGCATCCACGCGCAGCCCGTCCAGATGGAAGCGCTCGCACCAGAAGAGGGCGTTGGCGACGAGAAAATTGCACACCTCGAGGCGGCCGAAATTGAAAATGAGCGTGCCCCAATCCTGATGCGCCCCCTTGCGGGGGTCCTCGTGCTCATACAGGGCGGTGCCATCGAAACGGGCGAGCGCCCAGGTGTCGCGCGGGAAGTGGGCGGGCACCCAGTCTATGATGACGCCGATGCCGGCCTCGTGGAGGGCGTTGACCAAAAATTGAAAATCGTCGGGGGTGCCGTAGCGGCTGGTGGGGGCGTAAAAGCCGGTGACTTGGTAGCCCCAGGACGGAAAGTAGGCGTGTTCGGCCACGGGCATGAATTCCACATGGGTGAAGCCGAGGCGCCGGACATATTCCACCAGGGGGGCGGCCAGCTCGCGATAGCTCCAGGATTCGGACGGGGATTTTTTTTGCCACGAGCCGGGGTGGACTTCGTAGATGCTCATGGCGGTACGCAGGGGATCAAATTCCCGGCGGCGTTTCAGCCAGGCCTCGTCGGTCCAGGCGAATTTTTGGTTGTCCCAGACGATGGCGGCGTTCTTGGGGGCGGTTTCAAAGAAAAAGCCGTAGGGATCGGTGTTGAGTTTGATGAGGCCGTGGGCATCGCGAATCTCGAACTTGTAATGCGCGCCGATGCCAACGCCGGGGATGAAAATTTCCCAGACGCCCGAGCCGCCCAGCAAGCGCATGGGATGCAGCCGGCCGTCCCATTGGTTGAAATCGCCGACGACGCTGATGCGCTGCGCGTTGGGCGCCCAGACGGCGAAACTGGTGCCGGGAACGCCGTCTATGACGCGGAGTTTGGCCCCGAGTTTGTCGTAGATGCGGTGTTCGTCGCCCTTGCCAAAGAGGTAGAGATCGGTCTCGCCCAGGGTGGGCAAAAAGGAATAGGGGTCGCGGGTTTGCCAGGTGTGGCCCGCCGGGTTGGTGATGATTAAATCGTAGGCATAAACGCGGTTGGCGGCGCGGGTGACGCCTTCAAACAGTCCGGCTTCGTGAATGCGTTTGAGGGTGATGGTGGGTTGGTCGGGCTCGTGGGTGGGCTTGATCTCGACTTTGGCGGCCCCGGGCAGAAAGGCGCGGACCACGAGGCCGGTGCCATCGCCGAGGAGGTGCATGCCCAGCAGGGTGTGGGGCGACGCGTGTCTGAGTTCCACGAGACTGCGCAATTCGTCTGACTTGAGAATCATCCTGAAGGAAGTTTAGACGAATCACGGGATAAAGGGAAATATTCTTGTGGGAATCTGAATTCACCCCGGATCCCCAGCCTGACTGGTAAATCGTGCAACCCTTCCGGGCCGGGGGCGCTGTTCCGCCGGGCGGGACGCCCCACTCTACGGCAGGCAGGATGCCCGCCGCCACCGCATGAGGATTTACGTCCGGCCCAGCCGGACGATCAAGCCTTCGAGCTGGCGGCGGAGACTTTCGGGGCGGCCTTCGGTCCAGAGGACGTAATCAGAACGGGCGATTTTCTGCTCGATGGGCCACTGGGCGGCCAGTCGCTGGGCCAGGTGCGGCGCGGTCCAGTGGCGGGCAATCAACCGTTCCCGCTGGGTGGCGGGCAGGCACGCGGCGCAGATGATTTTTGTGAAATGAGCTTCGGCGTTGGTTTCAAACAGCAGGGGAATGACCACCACCGCCAGCGCGTGCCCCTCCTCCCGCCAGGTTTCCACGCGGGCGAGCCAGGCGCTGCGGATGCGGGGATGCAAGATTTGCTCCAATTGGTGGCGGGCGGAAGGATCGGCAAACACGATCCGGGCCAGTTCATCACGTTGGATCTGGCCATCGGCGGCGATCACGGTGGGGCCGAAGACGGATTGAATCTCGCTCCAAGCGGCTTCGCCGGGTTGGGCGAGTTGGCGGGCCAGCTCGTCGGTGTCCACGACCCGGACGCCCAACTGGCTCAGAATTTGGGCGGTGGTGGTCTTCCCCATGCCGATGCCACCCGTAAGCCCGCAGACTTTCATGAATCCTTATTGGCTGGGAACCGACGCCCGATAGAAGCGGTAGGGATAATTAGTCTTGTTCGGATCGGTGAAGGTGAATGGGGCGGCGGAATTGGTGGAGTATACGGTAACCCAGTTGACCAGATTCGTGGAGGCCTGGATCGTGGTCAAACTGGAGGAACCGGAGATGGTCAGGGAAAAGGCCCCGTTGGTGCCGGTGAAACTGGCCGCCAACTGCGGTTTGACCGGAATTCCGACGGTTATGGCCACGGAAACCGTACTATCAGCCGGATTCGGATCGGGGGTGTCAGAACTGGCGGTGGCGAGATTGACAACGGATTCGGGGATGTTGGTGGTATCGGCCGTTTGCACGGTCAGGGCCAGCGTTCCGCCGGCATTGGTGGTCAGGTTGCCGACCACCCAGGCCACCACATCACCACTGCGCGAAATTGAGCCCACGGATGCGCTGCTGGACAACAAAGTGACATCCTCCTGCAGCGTATCCTGCACGAGCACGTTGGTGGCGGTGGACATGCCCCCAAAGTTGGTGACCGTAAGATAATAGACGACATTGCTGCCGGGTAAAACCGCATAAGCGGAAGGGCTCAAGGTAAGGCCCAGATCCGCCTCCGCCCCCACCGGGCTGCCCAGGGTGAGATTGATGCTCCAGCCATTGGCAATCATCCCGGAATTGATCGTGGCGTTGTCCTGTACGAACAGCGCCCATTCCCCGTTGGGGGAACTGCCATCCAGGGCCGACAGGGCGAAACCATAGGGTGCCGGCGGAGCCGAAACTTGGAAGTTGAAAATCGGACCGGAAACCAACGCGTTAATCAGGCCCGCTCCATTGGGCGTTCCCAACCCGGTGCACAAGTCATAATTGGTCACCGCGTAAAACAGGTTGGGACTCTGGCTCCAAGTATTGTTGCCCGTGGTGATATCATTAAAGGCAGTGGCATAACTGGCCGAATTGCCAATGGCATACAAGGCCGGATTAATGAAACCAATGGGGAAATGACCGTTATTTTTTTCCTGCTGGTTGACCATGGCGGTAAAGGCCGCCCACAATGGTGCGGCACAACTGGTGCCATATGCATAATCTTGCGTAATGCCGCCACCGAAAACAATATAAACATTGTCCGCCGTCAGGGCGACATCCGGGAAATTCCTGAAGGTGGTGGAACCCTGACAGGCGGTCATGTTGACATTGGTCTGCCAGTAAGGGATTGGGTAGTAAGAGCTGATACCACCACTGCTGCCAAGACCATCGAGAGCGGGCCCATATTCAACATCGTAATTCCATACGGTTTCCGAAACCCGGGAGGCGCCGCCCGGGGTCATCGTCAGCGTGGTGCCCCCAACGGAGGTTACATAGGGGCTGTCGGCGGGCGTCCCTTCATAAAAGGGGTTGTCCACCGTACCCGCGACATAGGCGTCAGAATCACCCGACGCCGTAAAAAAGCTTTGTCCCTGAAGGGCCATCTGCTGGAAGATTTGGTCGGTGGTGGCGGTGGGCCCCCCGCTCCACCCCAAAGAGCAACTGATCTCGCTGGCGGAATCATCCGATGCGATTCGATTCAGGATATCATTTGGGATGAAAATATCAGGATTACCCTCGTAAACGATGATATTGGCCAGCGCCGGAGCCATCGCAATGAGCATTTCGATGTCCAATGAAACCTCTAAATTACCAGTATAATCACCAGTATTAATATACGTCGGCAGACCATTAAAGCCGTCCAACAATACGTTCTGCAAAGGGAGGTTGGTGCGCCCCGCAAGCGCCTCATATTCCTGAATATCACTCAAGTTATATCCATCTTCCTCAACCAGGGCAATGTTCTGAGCCGCACCATTCAGAGAAGTTCCGGGAACGTAGGCATTTCGGAAATCGTTGCCAAGGTAGGTGCCAAACGGACCCGAGCCGGCATTCGCAGACGGCTTGGCGGACGCTTTGAATACCACATTGGAATTGGCATTAATGGGCCGGTATCCCAGATGGGGGTGCGGCCGACCATAGTTATTCAGACCGCTGATGTCCTGAATTTTCAGGTTGGACGGGACGGAGGGTTCGGTGTCCGGGGCAAAAAAATCGCGGGCTTCGGTGGGATGTTTATAGGTTTTAAAGGTGATGTTAAAGGCGCTTTCAATATCCGGGGATAGGCCGCTGACGTCCAACAACATGCGGTTGGCATGGGTGCCGGTGATGGTCAAGTGGTGTTGCCGGGCAAAATCGGCCACGGCCTGGTAGTCGGCTTCCGAGGGGCCAAACTGCGCGGTAAACTGGTCCGGGGTCAGGTATTGATGGTAAAGGCTGCTGCCGGGATCGCTGATTTGCTGGAGCAGATTGGTGAGCGCCTCCCGGTTCCGCAGGGGCAAGCCGATGGCCAGATTCAGGTTGGTGGCGGCCAAGTGGCCGGTGGATTGCATCCGGGCGAGGGCGGCCGGCACGTGGCCGGACAAGGAAACCAGACTCACCTCCGCCGCCAACGGACCGGGCGCCGACAGGGCCAGCAGCAGGCCCAAACTGATGACTGACAGACTCTTGTTCATTAAAAAATTCCTCATAACGCGGGGTTAATGGAAGCTGGGATAGGTATAGGACGTCGGCTTGTTGGTCGAGGTCACGATTTGTCCGCTCCTCGGCAGACTGGTGGTCGCCGCATCATCAAAGGTGAGGGTGACCCCCGTTTTCACGCTTTGATTCAAGCCCACGCCGGACATGATGACCGTATCCAGTTGGTTGGGCGCGACCACCAGAGCCTGAATGGCGCTGGGCAGGGAGTGGGTCAGGTTGGTGAGGGTGACGGTGGACTTGAGGACGATCCCGGGCACATTGCTGACAATGATCGCGGAAGGATACGGCGTGGCCAGGGCGGCAAAGGCGGACCCCTGAACTTCAGAATTGATAATAATGGGGGCCGTATTCGAGAAGGAGCCAGTCCAGGTTCCCAAATAGAAAGTAAAGTTGTTGGTGCCCAGATTATTGGTGGTGGCCGGGAAAATATTGGTGTTGATGTTCTGTAGCGCAAAGGTGGCCGCAATCTGCTGCCCGTTGGTGCCACTGGCCGTAAAGGTGAAGGGGCGCGAAACGGCATGGCCCCCGACCGTCAAGGGTCCGTAGGACTGCGGACCGCTGGGGGCGGTCACGCCATTGGTCACCAGGAGGGTGGCCACGAGATTGTTGACATTGGTTCCGGCACTGGCACGGAAGGCAAACGCCAGCGTATTCGTTTGCCCCGGATAAATAATGCCCGGGTAAACACCGGCGGGCGTCTGGTTCAAGAGCACGGCCCCGGCGGGCACAACGAAACTGCCGCTCAAATCGACGATGGTAAGGGTGGCAAAGCTCGGATAAGTCAGGGCGGCGTTGACGGCCCCGGACAACTGGAGATACAGGGTCAAATCCGGCTGCAGGAGGGTGCTGTCAATGACCGGCACGGAGAACGACTGGCTGGTAATGCCATTCGTAAAGGTGAGGGTGCCATTGGTGGAGACGAAGTTTTGACCGGCCAGGGCGGTGCCGTTGGTGGTGCTGAAATTCACTTCCACGGTGCTGTTGGTGTAGCCAATGCGGTTGACATTGATGGTGGCGGCGATGCCGGTCTTGAGCACGGTATAGTTGGGACTGGAGAATTCCACCCCGGAATTGACGTTCACAATGGTGACGGTTTCGGTGCTGGGCGGAACCAATTGTCCGGGCGCGGTGGGATTGGCCAGCACCACGCTGAAAGTGCGGTTGTTGCCGATGGCGGTGTTACCGGTGATCGGCACGGTGATGGTATTCGTGCCAATGCCATTGGTGAAGACCAGGGTGCCAGACTGCGGCGTGTAATCCTGCCCGGCGATGGCCGAACCGTTGGTGGTGTAGTAATTCACCTCCAACGGCGTGATATTGGTGCTCAGAACTACCGGCTCGATGGAGGGATTGGCGCAAACCACAAACAGGGTGACGCTGCCGGCATTCTCCAACACGCTGGTGGCGGCGTTCGTGAAGCTCAGCCCGGCATTGGAATCATGGATGACCACCAGCGAATTGGTGGGGGCGACCAGGGCGGCGCCGCTGGTCGGATCGGACAATTCGACGTTAAAGAACAAATCACCATTTTGGTTGGTATTGTAGAGGATCGGAACCGTGATGGCGATCAGGGATTCACCACTGGCGAAATTCAGCGTGCCGGACTCCGGGGTGTAATTGGTTCCGGGCTGGGCGGTGCCGGGGATGGTGGCATAGTTCACCGAGAACGGTTCGGAGACGGCCCCAATACGCTGCACCACCACCGTGACGGCGCCGCTGTTTTCCACGGTGTAGTTCGTGGCGTTGAGGAAGGACACGCCGAAGTTATGATCAAGAATGTTGACGACGGCATTGGTCGGCGGCACGAGCGTCGCCCCGCCCTGGGGATCCGACAGGTTGACGGAAAAGTTAACCGTACCCTGAACCTTGGTGTTGTCCACCAAGGGGATCGCGATTTGGGCGCTGGTCACGCCATCGCCGAGGGACACGCTGCCACTGGAATCAAGGTAGTTAAGTCCCGGACTCGCCGTGCCCGCCACGGTGGCATAGTTGACGGAAACCGCGCCCGAGGAACCGTTGGTGCGCAGGACCGTCAGGAAGACGTTGCCACTGGCTTTGAGGACGGTGTAGCTGTTGGTGGCAAAGAACAACTCGCCGGGGGCCTTGGCGCTGTCATTGATGGTCAGTGTCGCATTGGTCGGACTGGTCAGGGCCGTGCCGAACGCATTCGTGAGGATCAAGGCCACCGTCCGCGGGACTAGGGCGTTGGTGTTGTTAATGATCGGCACCTGGACCAGTTGGGAAGCCACCCCCGGACCAAAGACCACGGTTGCATTGGTGGGATAATAATCCTGGTTACTCACGGCGGTGCCGTTGGTGGTCGTGGAGAAATACACCGAGCAACCACCGCTGGTGCTGCCCACCCGGACGATCATGATATTGGCCACGCCCAGCGGCGTATCATTGGGCACGGAATAATTAGCCGATGAGAAACTCACCGCGCTAATGTCATTAAGAATGGTGAGCTGGGCGGTGGCTTGGTTGCCCAAACCCGCCGGGGGGGTGGGATTGGACAGGTCGAGATTCACGATTACATCGGGATACACCAAGCCATTGTCCAATATCGGAACGTTCACGGTGGTGAACACCTGGCCCAGCGCGAAATCAAGGGTGTTCGAGACGGTCAGGTAATTGGTGCCCGCCAGGGCCGTGCCATTGGCGGTGGTAAAGGTGACCAAAACATCGCCTGAACCATCGGCATTGGTGCCGCTGCTGCCCCCGGTGCGGAGGACGGTGATCGTGGCAAACCCGTTGGTTTCATCCACCCGGTAGTTGGCCGAGCTGAAGGTGAACTGACCGGAACCGACCACGGAACCGCCATACAACCGGGCAATATACTGGAGCGGCTGGTCTTCCAACTCCGTGAAGGCGCCGCCGAGGATAATGAAGCCATCGGCCGGCTGAATGAGGAGGGCGTCAACCGCACCATTGGCCCCGTCGCCAAAGTTGACGGTGGGATCCACCGCCCCGGAGGGCAACACCCGGGTGAAGTTATTGCGATTCACACCATTGGCCTGGCTAAACTGACCGCCCACCATGATCGAGTTGTCCTGCTGGAGGGCAATGGCATCCACCGTGCCATTGATCCCGGTGACCAGGTTCGTGACAAACGCCCGGTCCAGGGTGCCGTCCGGATTAAGCCGGGCCAAATGATTCACCGGCACACCATCCACATTCGTGAAATCACCGCCGATGAGGATTTCCCCATCCAGTTGCAGGGTGATGGCCCGCACCGTGCCGCCCGCCAGCGCATTATCCCCGTTGAAATTGGTGTCCACCGACCCGTCGGGATTCAACCGCACGAGATTGCCGACCACGAGGCCGTTGAAATTGGTGAAGCTGCCGCCGACAAGAATGTCGCCGCTGTCAGACACAGCGTTGGTCGGATAAACCGCCAGGGCATACACCGTTCCACCCGCCCCCAGCCCGGTGGCGAACGAGGTGTCCACATTGCCGGAATTATCCAACCGCACCAATCCCGGGGTGAAAATACCATTAAAGGTGCTGAGCGCACCGCCCACATACAGGACGCGTGAACCATTGATGAACGCCTCGGCGAGGGCATAAATGGAATTATCCGCGCCGGGCACCGGGGCGAAACTAGTGTCAACGGTGCCGTCGGTCATCAACCGGGCGACATTGTTCAGAGCGGAACCGTCCACATGGGCAAAGGCACCGCCGATCAGGATGCGATCATCCGTCTGACTGACCACGGCATTGACTTCGCCATCGGCCCCGGACTGGCCGATGAGGAAACTGGTGTCCAGGGAGCCATCCGTATTCAGGCGCGCAACGTGGTTTAAATTGGCGCCATTCACCGAGGTAAATTGGCCGGCGGCCACAATCTGCCCATTGGACTGGAACGCGAGCCCGAGCACGGTGCCATTAAAGTCCACGTCGGGATCAAAGGCGGGGTCCGGGGAACCGGGCGGCTGATAATAAGCGGCATTGGCGACAATATTCACCGTGGCCGTGGCGGGAGTTCCCAAGCTGGCGCCCCCATTCGTATTATTCAGCAGGTTCAAGGCCACATTAAAGTAGAAGGCGGAGGGCGAGAGGGTGTTGGTGTCCTGGGGCAGAATTTTAATCTTAAAGCTGCCGCTGATCTGGCCCGGGGCAAAGGTCAGCACGTTGCTGACCGAGGAATAGTTGGCCCCCGCGGTGGCGGTGCCGTCCGAGGTGGCATAGGCCACCGCAACCGTTCCGAGCGCCGAACCGGTGCGGGTGACGGTGAGGGTGGCGGCGCCGCCGTTTTCATTCACGCGATACTGCGAGGCGCTGAACTGGAACGAGCCGTAGCTGTTGTTGTTATTGATGTTCAGGATGGCGTTGGTCGTGGCCCCCAACAATGACGGCCAATTGGTGCCGTTAAGCGTGGGATTGGCGATGGCCACCCCGAATTGCAGCGCCGAACCAATGAGGTTGCTGTTGATGAGCGGAATGAAGACGGTGCGGGGCGTGACATCCCCGCTATTCCACGTCAGCGTGTTGGTGGCGCCCACATAGTTCACGCCATTGAGCGCGGTGCCATTGGTGGTGGCATATTGAACGGTGAGCGTTCCCAGGCTGCCCACGGTGCGGGTGACCGTGAACGCAATGGCCCCCCCGCTCAAATTGGTGGAGTAATAATTCGCGGACAGGTTCAGGAAACCCTGATAACTGGGGTTGATCAGGCGCAGCAGGGCGTTGGTCAGCCCCAGCGTGGCATTGCCACCGCTGATTTTATAAAGTTGCAGGCCGACCGTTTTCTCGACGCTGGAGATCGAACTGGTGTTTTTAATGATAATGGGAAACGAGTTGGAAATCGCGTTCGCGCCGAAGATTACCGAACCATTGGTGGCAATGTAATCCGTGCCGGGAATGGCCGTGCTCCCATTGGTTACCGTCTGATAATACACCGTGACCGCCGCGCCCGTGCCGTTCGTACGGACGATGCCCACGTTAAACGGCGAATGGTTGGCCGTAAACGAGGAGGCCGCGAAACCGAACACCCCGTCCTGATGGCTGGTGTCCAACAAGGTGAGGGGAGCCGAAGACACCCCCAGCGCCACCCCGACCGGAATGTTCTGGCCGCCCAAATAAAACTGGTCGGCGCCAATCGGGTTGGCGAGTTGCAAATGGGCGCTGAGGTCGCCCGCCGTCGCCGTGTCGTCAATGAGGTTGATGTTGACGGAGGCCGGACCATTAACCCCAAAGTTCCACAAATTACCAAACTTGTCGTTCATTTGCAGAGCCGAACCGTATAAGCCATCGTAATGGTCGCGCGACTCCCCGTCTTCTAAGTATTCCCAACCAATCGGATAAATGGGAGCCACCGCGGCATAGGAATAGTCCGAACCGCTTTTGGCCAGCCCCGGAATGACCGAGAAATTGGCCGAGGCATAGCCCAGACTGCCGTTGGTGCGCACCAAACTGACCGATGTGGACCCCCCGGCCTTGTTCGCTGCGTAGCTGGAGGAAGCCAGGCCGAGGTTGCCGGGACCGGAGGTGACCCCGCCAATGAGGCGGGCCACATTGCCACGATACCGCACCCCGTCCCGGGTTTTGGGTTCCACGATGGGCTCGCCCTGCGAATCCTCGTCCACCGCCAAATTTGGATCCTCAAAACTCGGCGTGAGTGCCAACCCCAGCCCCAGTTCCCAATTATTGCGCACTTTCGCATCCGCCTGGCCGCCACCCACCGCCTGGAAGGCCCCCGCAATCATAATATTTCCGTCATCCTGCACCCCCGAGGCATAAACCGTTCCGGGCGGATCAATGTCGGAGTTGTAGAAGATTCGGGGCAGACCGGCGAACTGGTTATACGCGGTGTCGAGGAAGGTGGTGTCCAGTGTGCCATCGGTATATAGCCGGGCAAACCCGAGCCGGTGCGTGCCGTTGTAAGCGGTGAATGAACCGCCGATGTAAATGACGTTGGTGGCCGGCAGGGGGATGTAATTCGTGACCACCACGGTGTTGGTGGTGAAAACCGTGTTGGTGAGGGTAATCACCGTGTTGGTGGCAACCACGACTTCATTGGTGTAAGTCGTGTTGTAATTGATGCTGTAAACATCGTCGTTCGCCCCGATTCCGGTGGTGAAGCCGGAGTCCAGGGACCCATCGGGGTTGAACCGGGCGATGTGGTTGTCGGTCTGGCCGGCCACGAGCGTGAAGTCACCCCCGGCCAGCACCCTGTCATCCGGTTGAATGGTCACGGTCCGGACCGCCGCATTGGGGCCGGTGATGGTGTCAAACGTGGTGTCCAGCGAGCCATCGGGATTCAAACGGACCAGGTAGCTCGGACCGTTGCGTCCGCCGGCCGCAGTGAAGGCCCCGCCCACCACGATGGCATTGTCATCCCCTTCCACGGACAGGGCATAGATGTCGGAGTTGAAATTGGTCCCGGCGTTGAAGGTGGTGTCCAGCGAGCCATCAGGGTTGATCCGGGCGACATGGTTGGCCAGGGTGCTGCCGTTATAAGCGGTGAAGGCGCCGCCAATAATAATCCTGCCGTCCGCCTGCTGCGCGATCGCCCAGACAGGCCCGTTGGGGCCACTGCCGGTGGTGAAGGTGGGATCCAACAAACCGTCATAGGTCAATCGGGCCAGATAGGCGGAATTTCTCTGGGCGCCATCGTAAGCGGTGAAATCACCCCCGATTAAAATCCGATTGGTCGCGGTCAGTTGCACGACTTGGATATACTGGGAGGCTCCGACATTCACCCCGCCATTACCCCCACTCGCGTTAAAGTTTGTATCCAGTGAACCGTCGGAATTCAGCCGGGCGAGGCCGTTAACCGTATGGACGCTTTGGCCGTCACCGTCGGTATAGGTGGCGAAGGATCCGGCGATGAGCGTTTGGTTGCCCGTCGCCACCGTGTTGGTGGGCAGCACCACGAGACTGTAAACCTCGCTGTCCGACTCGGTCCCGGGATAGTTCACGAGGCTGTCCTGGGCCGGGTTGTTGGTGGCCAATTGCAGGTCCCCCCCCACATCAGGGTTGTAAAATTCATCCACGGAACCCGCCGGCGGGGCTCCATCATTGAACAAAATCGTCACCGTTGCCTGGGCCACCATCCCGTCTTGAATGGGGTTCCCTTTGGAGTCGGTGTCGTAGAGCGAAATCTGCACGTCCCGGTTGAACTCGGTGATTTGATTATTGTCGATGTTGAATTGGACTTCCTGCGACTGCACCTGGTCCTGGGGATTGGATTTGGCGGGGAAGGTAATCGTGCCGCTCTGTCCGCCCACGCCCGCAAAATCAGCCTGGTTTTCATTAATGGCCACGCCGTCATTGCTGGGCGGATTCGCGTAATCAGAACCGGGTTGCAGCGGAAAATAAATATTGCCATCATCCACCGTCCCCTTGTTCAGGAAGAAGTTGTCCAAGCGCCAATGCAGGGTGACCGAAGACTGGTTCGTACCGAAACGATTGACAAAGACCGTGACCGGCACGTTGGTGTTGTTATTACGTCTGGCAAAATACGTGTTTTGATCGCGCACCACCCGGTAGTTGGCCTTGGAGAAGTTAAAGACCGCGTTGGTGGGAATCAAACTAATCGTCTGATTGGTGAAGGTGAGGACATTGGTAATGCCGCCAAAGAAGTTGGTGGTGGTGGTGATGACCTGGGTGATCGAGGGCCCCTTGGGATCAAGGTTGCAGTCCAAAATCCGGCACAGCGCGGTGCCAAAAATGGAATCCACCCGGGGGGGGGATACCTCACTGGATTCCAGCGGGTCGCGCTGGGGATTCGAAAGCACCACCGTAAAATCACGGTTGGGTTCAGCATTGGGGGTTAGGTCAGTGATTGGAATCAGGAGCGTCTTGCTCATTTCGTAATCATTAAAGATCAAGGTCCCGCTGATGGGCGTATAATCAGTGCCGGCCAGGGCGGGAAGGTCGCCGTTGGTAATGGTGCTGGGGTTGCCGTCCACGGTGGTGTAGTCCACGCTCACCCGCCCCGTGGAACCAGCCACCCGCGTCACGGTCACGAGCAACCCCTGCGGATCGTGGCGGTAGTAGGTTCCATGGGTGGTTTGATAATCAACCTCCAAATAAGTCCCATATAATTCGTTATCTTCAGCGGACTCGGTTTCAGCGCATTGATATAACAGCAGCGGATTCCCATTGGTGCCGGATAGGCCGGTCAGGTCCACATTTTCCGTGGCAAACCGAAACACCCCCGCCGGATGATAGGCCAAATTCAAGGAAATGAGCCCCCGGGGATTTTCAATTACTTGTTCTTGCTCGATGGGATAGGAAGAGATCTGCAAAGAGCTCGGCTTGGTATCGGCGGCAATGTAATAGGTCACCCCGGCTTTGGCGTTGAACCGGAGTTCGCTGGGCCCGCTGAACGGTTGATAATAATAATCTTCATAAGCGATAAAAGGCGGGACTGAAGCGAATTGCAGAAGATTGGTGCTCGATAAGGAGTTGAGGTAGGCGTTGGTATTGAAAATATTTTGAGCCGCATAATTTAATTGACCGTAAATCGGCTCCGTTTGCGGGAAGGGCTGCGGATACATGTCATCATTCACCGCCACCTGATTTAATGACCCCAGACTATTCCCGGTGAACACGCCCAACACGGTGTCAAGCTTCAGGTTGTTGGTGCCGATCGTGTTGGTGATGATGAGCCCGGTGGGGGTGAAGCTGTAGCTGCTAATGGAGTAGCTGGTGCTGACGCTGTTAATGGTGTCCACGGTCACTTCACCATCGGCCGGCGCGGTCCACTGGAACCAGACCGGGGCGGTGGGGGGGTTGCCGGCAATGACCGGGTCGCCGACTTCCGGCGCGCCCTGGGTGTTGTCCACCGTGGTGCTGCTCCACTCGCCACTGATGACCAGCGGGGTGGAAAAGCTCAGCCCGTAGGGGGTGTTGGTGTTGATGATGGTGTTGGTGATCACCGAAGGCGACACAAGCACGGCCAGGCCGGTCGGTTGTGGGTTGGACAGCGTCACCAAGAAGGTTTTGTTGCTCTGCACCTCGTTGTTGGGACTGATGGGCACGACGAAATAATTATATTGCTGGTTGTTGGTGAAGGTCAGGATACCGCTCGTGGCGGTGTAATCCGCACCGGCCACCGCCGTGCCGCCGCCGGTGGCGTAAGCGACCGAGACCGGCTGTACATTGGTATTTGAGCTCTGAACGAAGATGATTTCATAGCCGGCGTTCTTAAACACGCTGACCTGCGACATCAAAAAGCTCAGACCGGTGTTCGCATCATGATCCGTGATGGTCGCCGTCGCGGGTGAGGTGAGCTGAGCTCCACTGGGATTGAACAGCCCCACCGTGAAGGTCAAATCCCCGGTCACCAGCGGGTCGTAAATCGTCCCGATGGGAATGTTGGTGACGGAAACGCCCGGCTGGAAGGTCAGCAAGCCGTTGGTGACGCCGACAAAATTGATGCCGGCCACCGCCGTGCCGTTGGTGGTGGAGTAATTCACCGTGGTCACCCCGGTCGTATTGTTAAAACGAACCACGCTCAAATACAATGTGCCATTATTGATCAGATTGGTGGGTTCGGTGAACGCATACGTGGGCGAACCAAAGGCGATGCCGGTGTTGGTGTTGAGGATGGTCACGGTGGCGTTGCTGGGCGAAGTCAAACTGCCGGCGGAGGGATTGGACAGCACGACGTTGAAATACTCCGGGCCTTCCGCCGTGGTGGTGTTCACAATCTCCACGGGAAAGCTCTGGCTGGAATTGCCGGTAAAGTTGAGCACCCCGTTGGTGGCGATGTATTTCAAACCGCCCAGCGCCGTGCCATCTTGCGTGGCAAAGGGGACGGAAATGGAGCCCAACGATCCGTTGGTGCGCACCACGGTGATCATTACGGTGGTGTAACCCGAGCCACCACCCTCAGTGACGTTGTAATTGGAGGCGGAGAATGCGAACTGTCCCGGCGCCGTAACCGTGTCATGAATGGTCAGCACTGCGTTCGTGGGGCTGATGGGAAAGGACCCGGTGATGCCCGACAACTGCAGACCGATCGTCCGGTCGCCTTCCGGTAAATTATTATTGTTAATCGGAACCGTCACCGTGATATTTGAGACGCCGGGAGCAAAGATCACCGGTTCTTGGGTCACCGGCGTGTAATCCGTGATCGGCGTCGCCGTCCCGGTGGTGGTGCTAAACAACGCCGTGGAAGTCCCGTAGGTGGCCCCGGAACGGATGATGTTGATGGCGGCCACTCCGCTCAGAATATTCTTGGGCACCAGATAGGTGGCCGAGGAAAAACTGATCGTGCTGTCGTCGTTGATAATCGTCAACTGCGCCGTGGGGATGTTTTCCACATCCCCCGCCGTAAAGGGAGTTCCCAGATACAAATTCGCGATCAGATTCGTGGTGACCACCCCGTCATCAAACACGGGGATGGTGACCGTCTCCACCACTTCGCCTTCGGGGAAATCCAAGTTGTTGGTGATGGCGGTATAATTTATTCCCGCCACGGCGGAGCCATCCCCCGTGTAAAACGGCACGAAGATATCGCCGGAATTATCGGCGTTGGTGCCACTGGTGCCCCCGAGACGCTCGATGGTAATCACAATATTGGTGGCGTTCTCATTCACTTGGTAGTTGGCCGAGCTGAATTGGAAGGAGCCGGAACCGCTGACCGATCCGCCGTAAATCCGGGCCAGATGGTTGAAGGGCTGGCTGTCGTATTCGGTGAACTGGCCGCCAATGATGATTTTCGCATCCGGCACGTTCGTCGGATATCCGGAAATGGTGCCCTCCTGGATGGCCACGGCCGCAATATAATCATTGGCCCCCAGGCCGAAATTGATGGTCGGATCCACCGTGCCATCCGGGTTCAAACGGGTGATCCGGTTGCGGGTCACCCCGCTGCAAGCCGTAAAAGAACCGCCCAAAACGATGCGGCCGTCAAGTTGTATGCCGATGGACAGGACCGCGCCGTTCGCCCCCAACCCCGGCTGGAACGACGGATCCACGGACCCGTCCGCATTCAGCCGCGCAATGTAATTGAGCGCCACGCCGTTGACGTTGGTGAAGATTCCCCCGATCAAAATCCGGCCATCCGGTTGGACGGTAATCGCCCGCACGGAATCATTGGCCCCGCCGCCGCCGGCGTTGAAACTCGTGTCCACCGACCCGTCAGTGTTCAACCGCCCGATGTGGTTGAAATTGGTGGCGCCATTGACGGCGGTGAAATCGCCGCCGATCAGCACTTTCCCGTCGCTTTGGACCGCCAGGGCATACACGGTCGCATTCGCGCCCGATCCCGGATTAAAGGTCGTGTCCAGCGTCCCATCCCCGTTGAGCCGCGCAATGCCACCCAGCGTCGCCCCACCGTCCGCCGTCCCGCCGTCAATCGTCTCAAACGCCCCGGCCGCGAGCACTTCACTCTGGCCGCCGACGATGGTCTCGGCCACGGCATACACCGGACTGTCGGGCCCGGACCCGGGATTAAAGCTACTAGACAATGTTCCGTCGGAATTCACCACCGCGAGATAATTCATCGCATAATTGTTGAATTTGGTGAAGTTGCCGCCCACTATAATCCGGCCATCGCCCCGGACGGCAATCGCCCGCACCGTGGAATTCGCCCCGGAAATGGTGTAGGGCAGCAGAAATTCAGAATCCAGTGAGCCGTCATCATTCAACCGGGCCAGGTGCTCGCGCGTCACCCCATCCGCCAGCGTGAAATCGCCCCCGACCAGGATCTGGTTGTTGGCCTGGACGGCCACCGCATAGACGTTGCTGTTGCAACCGGACGAACTGAACGTGGTATCCGGCGAACCGGCGGGTTCGCTGATGTTGTCGGTGGCATCAATGATATAGAGCGTGGCCGTGCTGGGGTTGCCCAGAATGCTGACCGGCCCGGCATTGGTGCTCAATGCCAGGGTCAGCGCCAGGAGCCCGTCCCCGAGGCCGTCGTTCAGAATGGGAACCTTGATAAACTGACTAACCTGACCGTTGGTGAAGGCCAGCGTGCCGCTGGTGGAAACATAGTTGGTTCCAGCCTGGGCCGTCCCAGGGATCGTCGCATAGTTGACTGTCACCGTCTGGTCGCTGCCGCCGTATCGTTCCACTGGGATCAGGGCATAGCCCCCATCATTGTCAACCGAATAGGCGTTGGTGGAAAACTGGATGGCCCCGTAGAAATCCACATTGGTGAGCGTAATCGTGGCATTGGTATATAATCCCAGGGCATCCGGATTGAGCTTGTTCACACCCCCGCTCGTGACCACCCCGGCCCCATACAAGGCCAGGTTGATCGTCAGGTTGCTGGAAACCACCCCGGGATCAAAGATCGGAACGGCGATGGTCCGCAATGACACATCCCCCGTGTTCCAAACCAAAACATTCGTGGAGGCCGTGAAATTCCTGCCATTGACCGCCGTCCCGGCCGTGACGGAATTGGTGACCATTAATTCGCCCGTGCTGCCCCCCACCCGGCTGACGGAGAAGTAAGCCACCCTGGCATTGGCATTCGTGCCGTAACCCGTCTGGGTGAAGTTCACCTGACCCGCATTATAAAATGAGTTCACAATGGTCAGGGTCGCGGCACTCAAGCCCAGCTTTCCACCGGCGGAAACGTTGTAGAGACTCAGGTTGACGGTTTTGTCCGGAAAATATTGGTTGATGTTCTTGATTGGAACCAAAAAATTATTCGAGGTTACGCCGCCGGGAAACGTCAGCGTGCCGGTGACACTCGTGTAGTTCGTGCTGCCGGCGGTGCCATTGGCCGTGGAATAAGACACATAAACCGTCCCTTCACTGCCACCGCTGCGAAGCACTGAAATCACAGCGTTGGTGGCGTTGGCGGCCACCTCAAATTGAGCCGAGGCGAAGCTGAACGTCCCCGACGCCCCGCCGGTGTCGATAATGGTCAGCGGCGCACCCACCTGCGTGCCCAGCGCGGCGCCGAGCAGGATGTTCTGTCCCCCCAGGTTCACCGTTCCGAAAGGAGCGGACAGGGCCAAGTTGGCGCTCAAATTACCACTGCTGTTGGTGTTGTCAAAGATACTCAGAAAGACCGCCGCCTGGCCGGAACCAAAGTAGGTGGTTGTATTGCCGGCCGTATAGAACATGTCATTATTGGGTCCGTACAGCCCGGGAAAGATGGTGCTGACGATCGGCGGATCCAGTGAATAGACCGTGGGCCAAGTGGGATCGGCATAAACCGGACTCAGCGAGAAATCGTTGGGGGTCGCGACTCCCGCGCCGGCCGCCGCCGTGTTGGTACTGAAGGTGACCGAGGCGGCGCCCAAACTGCCGTTGGTCCGCACGAGGGTGATAAACTTCGACCCCGCCGTCTTCGTCGCGCTATAAGAACTGTAAGAAAATTCGATGTTGCCAGGCCCCGGCGTGGCCCCGCCGATCAGCCGGGCCACATTGCTCCGGTAGTGGATGTCGTCCCGGGTGAAGCCACCGCCGACCAGGTTGAAAATACCACCGATGATGACATTGCCCGCGGCTTCAAGGGCGATTGAATCCACCGAATTGCGCGTGTTGCCGGACGGAATCAACGCGGGGTTGACGGCATTTTCATTGTAATAGTAATTCGGAATCCCGGCGAATTCATTGTAGGCCGTATCCATGAAGCTGGTGTCCACACTGCCATAGTTGAACAGTCGGGCGATGCCGATCCGGCGGGTTTGGTTGAAGGTTTGAAAGTTGCCGCCGATCAAGATGTTTCCATCCGGCTGGAGGGTGATGGCCTGCACCGTGTCGGCGATGCCCGTGACCGGATTATACGTGCCGGTTCCCGGCTGAAAGGTCGTGTCAATTGAACCATCGGGGTTCAGCCGCAGAATGCCGTTGTAGGTGAGCAACTGATAGGCGGAAAACGACCCGCCGATCAAGATTTGTCCGTTGGGCTGCACGACGACGGCGTCCACCGGGTCGGCCACGCCGGTGGATTTATTATACGTTCCCACCCCGGGCATGAAGGTGGTGTCCAGCGAGCCATCCACGTTGAGCCGGGCAATGCCGCCCGAGTTCACATTCCAAACACTATTAAAATTGCCGCCCATAAGCACCCGGCCGGCGGCATCCACCGCCACCGCGTTGACCGTGCCATCCATGCTCCCCGGATTGAAACTCGTGTCCAACGAGCCATCGGGATTCAGCCGGGCCACGTTGAGAATATTATTCGTGTTATAAGAGGTGAAATTCCCGCCGATGATAATCTGACCGTTGGGTTCAAGACTAAGCGACCAGACTATCGCCCCGGAACCCCGGACCCCCAGGCCGGGATTGAAGTTTGTATCCACCGTACCGTCGGGGTTCAACCGGGCGATGTGATAGCGGCTGGCCCCGTTGAACGAGGTGAAATTCCCCCCAATGACGATCCGGCCATCCGGCTGCACCGCCAGGGCGGTGATGTAACTGTTCGCCCCGGTGTTGGGATACGCCAGGAAAGCCGCGTCCGGCTCGCCGTCAGGGAGCGTCTCGACAATGCGACTGTAGGTGTCCCCATTATACGTGATAAAGCTTCCCGCGATGACCGCCTCGCCGTTGGTTTCCTCGGCCACGGCGTAAACCTGGCCGACGCTCCCGCTGTCGGTGCCCGGGTATTGCAGACCGGGATTGTCGTCTCCCGGCGGCAGGACGCTGATATCGTTATCAATGTTCCACGACCGATCCACCGCCCCGGCCGGCTGCTGTCCGTCGGTGACCGTGGTGCTGCTGATCGTAACCAGATCCTCAAACAAAATCGTCACGTGCGCCACGTTGACTTCCCCCACGTCCGAATAGGCCGGGGGCGGGTTGTTATTGTAAAGTTGCAACCATAAATCCACGTTGGGCTCCACCGTACCGGGGTTGAAAATGGGAATGCTGATTTGTTTCGGCGCGGTGTCGTTGGCCCCCCAGGTGAGCGTCCCGGACACCGGGGTATAGTCAACGTTCGGAGTGGCATAATCCGAACCGGCTGACAGTGGGAACGTGTTATACGGCTTGAAAGGGGCGATGGGCGGCGTGGGGTCAATCGTGTAATTGACCGAAACCGACTGATTAATGCTCCCGCCCGAGCGCAGCACATTGATGACCGCGTTGCTGCCGTAATTAATATCCACAAAGTCTTTGTCCACCTCGAAGTTGGCCCGTTCAAAATTCAGGATGGAATTCACGGGCGGCGCCGTATCGCCCGTGACAAAATTATCGCTTAAGACGCTCAACAAGGCGTTGCTGGTCTGCACACTGATGCTCGGCGGCTCCAAGGCGACCGATTCCAAGGGATCCAAAACCGCGTTGGTGATGACCACACTAATCAAACGGGGGAGGCCGGGCACCGTCGGTCCGTCCGGCCCCTGGGCGTCAGCCGACACCGGAACAAAGATATCCGCGCTCATCTGGAGGTTGTAAAAAGTGACCGCCCCGGTGGTCGGGGTGAAATCCGCCAGACTGGCCGACGGCACAATTTCGGACACCGTTATCGGTGTTTTGGTGATATTCGCATAGTAAAAATTGGTAAAGTAGGTGAAAAATAGGTTGCTGGAAATCACGGTGTAGTTCGTGGTCGCCCAGTTGGTCAGCGTACTACTCGCCGCATTGGAGTTGGCATACGCCACAATCGTGAAAATATAATTGGTGGAAAGAATGGCGTAGGGATTCTGATACGCCACCAGGGTGTTGGTTCCGTAGGTGTTGGTGGTGAAGGTGTCCCCCGCCGGATCCGTCCCCTGCCCCGTAACCAGTTGGAAATTATTCGTGATGAACGTATTCGTGAAGCTCTGGTTGTCGGTCACCTCGTTGGTGACCCCGGTGATGATTGGATCGGTCCCCAGATTCAGCGGGGGCGCATCCGCCGGATAGGCGGCTTCCGCGCCGCTCACGTTGCTCAAAGTCGTCACGCTGGTGAGGGTTTCATAAACCGGCTGGACGACAACGGCCGTCGGCTGGAGAAAGACAATGTTACTGGAAATGACGCTGTAATTGGTCACCACCCCGGTGACCGCCAAATTACCGATGGTGAAGTAATTGGTAAAGGCCATCGTGGTCGCGCTGGAAATGGTGGAATAAATCCCGGTGGAGCTGAACATGGTCACCAGGGTATTCACCCCATAGGTGTTGGTGTCGAAGGTGTTGGCAAAATTCACCCCAACCGACTCAAGCAACACCGAAGGCAGTTGAAAGGTGTTGGTGATGAAAGTGTTGGTATACGTCGCCCCGACGATCACCACGTTGGTGACGCCGGCATTAATGTTGGTAACGGTCGCCCCGTCGGTGACCACGTTGGTAAAACCGGCATTGATCGAATTGGGCGTGAGATTAAACGGCGGCGGCTTGGCCGGATATGGCCCGGTTCCGGACAGGTTGCGCAACACCAACAGGTTCGTAACCGAGGGCGTGATCTGATATTTGTAGGCGGAGTCCACCTCGGTGTTGGTTGTCCCCGTCACATCGTAAGTCTTATAGCCCCCCTCATAATACCCGTATTTATCGGTATAATTGACCACGACAATATTGGTCTGCACGGATACCACCCCATTGGTGATCTGGGAAACTTCCCAAAAATTGGTGATCACGGTGTTGGTGGTAAATACGTTGGTGTACGTCAGGGGCGCCACCACATAACCCACCGTCACCACGCCATTATCCCCCCCCGAGCGCGTCACCGTAATCCGCGCGCCATCAGTTCCGAACACCGACGGCGACCGCGGGCCGCTGGATTCATTTTCGCTCACCGTGTAAATGTTGGTCGTGAGCAGAAACGTTCCCGAAGGGATCGTGGCCACGGCGTTGACGCCGCTGTTGGTCGCATTCCAGTCGAGCACAAAACTGCCTGAATCCACCGTGGACGGATACTGATTTCCATTTACCGAAATGTAGTAGGTGGTTCCCGCCACGGCGGTAAAATACACCTGGCTGGCAAAGGGGTTCGCAAAGGTGGCATGGGCGGCATCATCGTTGGCCGCCACCAAAGTCAGCCCCGGATCGCACAGCGTTGTGGGTGTGGTATAGACGCACAGCACCGTGTCAAAATCGCTGTTCAAAGTGTCAAATTCCGCCGGACCACTGTAGACGGCCGTCCAGGAATACCAGACGCTCTTGTCCACATAGGCGAAATCATCCGTCGTAATGGAAACCGGTTCACAGGGTTCCGAAGTGGCCCCGATGTTGTTGCCGGCCTTCGTCCCCGAATTCCCGGACACTTGAATGGCATTGGCGAACAAGTCATTGGCCGGTTGCGCCCAGCCGGTGGCAGCCGCCAGACCGGCCAGGGCCAGCACCAGGGCGTATTTCCACCCGCCGGTTTTCCGTTGGAATTGTCCGACGCACCCGCCTGCGAATTTTTGCATAATCTCTTTCACAACATTGCTCCGCTGCTCCCGGCGTTGGCCCGCCGGCAATTATCATTTAAAATCACGTTATTATTGCGGGGGATTCAACAACCACGAATCCGCCGACAAAGGTTGCAACTTCACCTGGTAAAACCGGATCCCCTGGGTGAGGTTCGTATCGCTCACCGTCACCGGATAGGCGGGGCCAAACCCGCTGGTGGACGTGAAATTCGTGAACAACGTCCAGTTGTTGGTCAGCAGCGAACTGGTGTAATACACGTAGTTCGTCGCAAAGGGAATCGTGTTCCACGTCAGCACCAAACGGCGGGACGGCTGGTGGGTCAGCGTGAGCGCAAAATTCAATTCCTGCGGCTCAAAAAAGTGCGTGGCCGGATCACTGTTGTTGTAGGTCGGATAGCCATTCACACCGCTGCCATTGGAATCAATGTCCCCGCTCTCCGCCAGGGCCGCATTCACCGCGTTGGTCACCCCGGCCACCACAATATTCGTGGAGCTGAAGTAACCCGCGTAGCCCGGCACCCAACGCAGCCGGCCGGGCACGACCACCACATTCGTGGTGACCAATCCGTAAAGATTGGTGCTGAGCACCTGCAGATTGGTGTTGCCCCCGTTCCCCCCTTCCAGACTGGCGTTTTCGATGGCTTCGGCGATGGAATACCCGTTCCAATACGCCTGGGCGAAATAAATCACCAAGTTCGTGTTAATGGCCAGGTATTTGGAAAAATCATAACTGATGCCGCTGCCGCCACTAATGTAGGCGGCATTGACCCCATTGGTCAGGACGCCCCGCACCTCCAGGGCGTCCACGTATAACGCGTTGCTGGAGCCCGCACCACCGAACTTGATCAAACTCTGAACGCCCTCGACATCCAAAATCAGATGGCCCAGCGCCGAGTTGTTCCGATAACCGCTGCTCGAAACCCCGAAATCTTTCCCGGCCCAGGTGTCAGTGATAATCTTGTTGGGGCCCGGACAAATATTCGTAATCGTGGTGCCCAGCAAATCGCCATTGCCGGGATTATACAACAGCGACAGCCCCCCGCCGGTCGCATTGGTGTAACCCACCGTCCAAATATTGTCGTTGTTGCTGCCCGGCCCCCCGTCGGATAGATAATTCGTCGGGCTCAGAGTGAGGGACAGGCATTGCATCGGAACATTGCTGGCCAGCAAACTGCCGCCCGTGATCGAAATGCTCCCCCCGGCCGTCACCAACCCATTGGTCAACGTGGCCGTCTGGGCCCGGACCGTAAAATTGCCGACCCCGTTGGAAATAATCCCGCCGCTCACAAAATTGGTGGCGTAAATGATGGTGCCCTGATCCGCGATCAAACTATTATTGATGACTGCGCCGCAATTCCGGGAATTGGTGAAAATGATCTCATTTTGACCGCGGATCGCGCCATTATTCGTCACATACAACAGGTTTGGCCATAGCGCCGGCCCCATGTTGCCGGGGAAAAACGCGTTCAACTCGCCATCAAAGGAAGTCGCCCCGACGCCAATGGTGTTCGTGGCCAGCGTCAAACTCCGCGCGTCAAAAAACAGCGTCCCAAACACATTGAGCACATCATTCACATAAAGACTATTAGTGGCGTGCAGGGTCAGATTGTTCACCCAGGGCGACAGCGTGGGCTGCAAACGGCTGTTCACAAACAAAACCCGGAAATCGTTCGTCATGCCGCCATTCACGTCCACCCAACGGGTGCTCCACGCCTGGATGATTCCGCTCCAATTGGGGATGCCCGCCTCCAACAGATTAGTAATCGTCATGAAGCCGTTGGTGGAACCCAGATTGAGGTCCGAATACGGCGAGGCAATCTGAGCGCCGCCACTGCCATCAAACTGGTTGGTGGCCGTCAGCGACAAATAATTCTCCCCGCCAATGATGGCATCCGTCAGGTTGAGGTGGTTGTTGCCCGTGATGACAATGCGGCTCGGCTCCAATGGCAGTCCGCCAATGTTGTTGGTCTGCACGGAAGTGGCGGTGATCTGCCCATTCATGTAGGCATAGCGATTAGTGATGTAATTTGCATCAAATGGAACCGTAAAGTCAAAACCCGGTGCGATGGCGGCGGTCGGGGGGAACAACGGCGTGGTGGAGGAGACAAACGTGAAATTGTCCGGCACCCCGCCCAGAACCAACACATTGGTCGAAGCCCCCCAAATATAATCATCCGTGAGATACAAGTAGTTGGTCGTGGTGACCCCGGTGGCGGGATCGGTAAAATAACCGGCCCACTGAACATGCGCCGCCCCGGCTTCAAAGGCGAGCTCGTCAATCACGTTTGTCGGATCAATAAAAACACTATCCGGGGCGTTCGGACTGTTGTTCTCCACAAAAACGCAGCGGTAAATCACGTTGCTGGTGCCCAGCCCATCCGTTTTAAAATAAGACAACGAATTGCTGAGAAACATGGCATAGGGCTCGATGGGGTAGATGATGTCTGAATTTCTGGCAAAATTGGGGGCCAAATCAACCGCCGGATAAAAATCCTTGTTGGTATCCAACCCCACCAGGCCGGTGCTGTTGAAATTCACGTTGTTAAAAATGGTCGTGCCGAATACCTCCTCGGTGCCCAACAACTGGGCAATGTTTTCCACATTTAACAAACTCCCGCTCAAATCCACATTTTGCCCCGTCATCGTGATCGAGCCGTCCACGCTCACATCAATGTCGCCGGGGTCTATGATGTTCGTCGCCTGAATCAGGCAGTTGCCGGCCGAAGTGATTTCATACAGTTGAAATCCATCGGCAATGATGAAATTGTTGCCGTCCAAAACCGAGTCGCAGCGAATGGTCCCCTCGTTGTCAAACGTTCCCGAAAGCGTGTCGCTGTTCAGGGACGGCCGGTAGTCGTCAAATTCAAAACCCACATTATAGGTGCTTATAAACAGAGCGTTCGTATTGATCGGACTGTTCACCGTGATCAACCCGTTGACGTCATTGGTGTAGTTCACCGTGTCTTGGATTTTAAAATACACCGACGTCTTCGACTTAAACGTCGCGTAGGTGATGCTGAACACACTGTCGTTGTAAAAGTTGGTCGCTTGAATCGACGTTGGCAGACCGGAAGCCACATTATCCGAGTAATAGCTGTCCCCGTCGTTGTCATAAGTCTGCACTGGCTGGGCCTCCGTCACGGACCGGGCCAGCCCGCACATGAGCAACACACAAAGGATGAATACGCCCAACCGGGAGATTTTACGAACCACAGAATGTAAATTAAGGAACATACCGTTATTGAATTGTCATTGGATAGAACCACTGCACGGAATGCTGAAGCGAATCCGTCAAAATCAAAGTAACGTCATAAATCAGCGGGCTGTTCAATCCGCCCGTCTGGTCAATCGGCGTGCCGGAAAGCAGCCCGGTGGATGACATCGTCAACCCCGGCGGCAGGCCGGTGGCCGACCACGTCAGCGGCGGGGTGAGGATCGTCTGACTGACCGAAAACGAAAACTGCTCCGAATAAGGCGTGCCATTGGCGCCGGGGGGCAGACTGGTGGGGATGATTTGAATGATCATCTGGCTGGTCAGATTGGCGATGCTCTCCCCGTTGGGATACAGCACCACATTGGTGGAGTCATCAAACGAGGCCCACGCCACGGAATTAACCTGATTAGTCTGGTAGGGAATCTGGTAGCCGA
>Ga0182012_10001329_pt1 | contig 27125 bp, 22 predicted proteins | sample 612S2SmetaG_FD_120486 | JGI IMG/M metagenome (GOLD analysis project Ga0182012, IMG submission 120486) | Permafrost microbial communities from Stordalen Mire, Sweden - 612S2S metaG | ecosystem: Environmental > Terrestrial > Soil > Wetlands > Permafrost | place: Sweden: Stordalen | collected...
GTAAGCGTCTGCGCTTGCGTCAATGATCCGACGAACGTCGTGACTGCCGACAAAAAAAGACCTCGTAATGCCGATCGCATATCACTTCTCCGTTGTTAGTTTTTTAGCGGTGGGCCGTGGCAGAAGATAGAAATCTATAACAGACGCCGTGCCGATTAGCCAATTTTTCTTGAGAATTAGAATAAGTTGAATCGTCGGTGTTATCCGGCGCTTCGCGCCCGATGGCTGCTCTGCGGCATTCAATTCCGATCAGTGAGCGGCAGCCAATGGCCGTCCAGAGACCGTCGCTTTGCGTCGGCCGCCGACCGGGGGCTTACGCCACCGTCACAGCCCGCCCCGGGCCGACTTGGCTAGCCGCCAGAAGAATGGCGGGAATGTGTGGCGTGAGGTCAACAATGCGATTGGAGCGGGAACGCACGACCACGATTCCATACGGCAGTATTTTTATGTTTTGCTGAAACTCCAGATTCCGGTCGAGCGTTACAAATACTTCGCATACGCCATGTGCGCGGCGCAGTAGCTCGCCATTTTTGATTCCCGCCCAGCCGTGACTGTGCACGTTTGACGCGTCATGCCCAACCAGCATTGCGGCGAAGTCAGCCGGAAAATTCTCGTCAAGCAATATTCGCATCGGCCGCAACAGTTTCGTAAGCCGCGTCAAGTACTGCAATGGCAAATTCGCGCTTTACTGATGGAAACTGGTGCAGAAATTCATCAAGGCTCTCGCCGCCTTCCAAGTAATCGAAAAGTGAGCGGACTGGAACACGGGTACCGACAAATACCAAGCTGCCGCTTAAGATATCGGGGTCTCGGTGCGTAACTTTGGCAAGTGTGGACACGACAGTTCTCCTCCGAGATAAGTATAAGTCCGGTTGGCCACAGCACCTAACCGTGAGCACTCAGCAGTCAAATCCCACGTCTTGCAGGATAGGCCAGCGGCAGCCGTTGTTATACGGTCGCCGAGACAGGGCTGCGATGGCGCCCCTGGACTCAACGTCCCAGATTGGGATCTTGAAGCCGCCGCCCCCGCGGCGGTGAGCTGGACTGGTACCCGACATAGCCCGTCTCGCACGAGACCTGCTAACTAACTGCCATTGCGGAGCAATTGCAGGTGATTGGCCCATCGAGTTAGCGTATCGCGCTTCTCTTCGAGATAGTGGTGGGTGTCGTACGTCTCGATGATGCCTGGCTGCGCATGATTTAGGCATCGCTCCGCGATGTCCGGCCGGATGCCGAGCCTGGCAAGCCCGGTGCGTACCGTTCGCCGAAGGTCATGCAGCGTGAAGGCACCCACTTTGTGCTCCGCGAAGGTCTCGAGGTGCCGTGCAATGCTGCGGGTCAAGAGCCTCGGATCCATGGCCTCATCAGCGGTTTCTGCGGGGAATACCCACGGGCTTCGGCCGGCCAGTCTCTTCAGGCGCCTGAACTGGTCCACCGCCGGTGGAGTCAACGGGACTGCGAAAGCAACGCCGGTCTTGGTTCGCTTGGCCGGGATGTCCCAAACCGGCGCCTTGGCCTCCAGATCCACCTCGGACCAGCGGGCTCCGGTGAGTTCCGATCGCCTGACAGCAGTTAGCAGGATCAGCCGGATTGCGATACCAGAGCGCTTCGCTCGCTTGGTGACCTCGTCGACGTTGGCGAGGAGAGAGGCGAGCGGCGACAGTCCCGTGGCGTGACCATAAAGGTGTGGTTCCACTAACTGTCGCACGACGATGTCGAGCACGATAAACACACCCAGGCCGCTAAATGCCAAAGACCATCCCGGGTCTACGGCTAGAGCAAGGACGGCGGCAAAGAGGGCGGCTATTGCCACACCGACGTAGGGTACGAAGCGCATCACGCCGGCCAGAATTCCGCAAAGCAGGGCCTGCGGGAGACGCAGCATGCACAAACTCATCCAGACGGCCAGCCCGAAACCGAAGTTGACCGCGAACTGCGAAACAAAATACCTAGAGAGTCGGTCGCCGGCGTCGTTGAGCGCGAGAGTGGCCGTGCGTATGTCGGTCGTGCCGGCGATGAGGATGAAACGGTCGCGCAGTGATTCGTACTCAAGTAACGCGAAGATAAGGACGAGAAGCACGATGCCTGCGAATTGGAGCGGGTGCCAAACGGTTGTTAGGAGCTTCCACACAAGCAGCGGCGGGTGGGATTCGAATTCCGGTGGCGGGAGCACCGCAACTCCCGACGCCGCTCCTGGCGGTGAGTTCTCGACGTCACGGGGCGACTCAGCAGCCTGATGGCTCCTGGTAAGGCGACTCGTTTCGTTGCTGAGAGTCAGTATCGGGCCGACGGTTACTTCCTCGAGGGTCTTCAACTTGCGTTGTACATTCGACTCATATTGAGGAAGGCTCTCCGCAATGTGCAGGATTTGCGTGCCCAGCGCGGCCGCAATACCCACGCATGACAGAGTCAGTGCCGCAACCGCAACGAGCACTGAAGCGGCTCTGCCGATTCGGAGTCGACGGAGCACCCGAATTAGCGGTGCCACCAACAAGCTCAGCATGATCGCGAGCGCGATTCATCGGATATCCCCAGCCGTGAGCGTCAAGACGCCTAGCGCGCACGCCGAGCGTAGAGCCATTGCCCGAGAGCGGCGCTGGAATTTGCATCGCGTCGTGAGACAGGGCTGCGATGGCGCCCCTGGATTCAACGTCACAGATCGGGATCTTGAAGCCGCCGCCCCGGCGGCGGTGAGCTGTTCTTCCGGCCGGCGCCGCGCGCCGTCAACGCGGATCGCTTCGACGGCTTTGGCCGGCGTGCGGCCGCGCATCTTCGAGTAGGCCCGCGCGAAGTTGAACGTCCTCCATTGGCACTCGATCCGAGGCCCGTTGACGAGGAATGGACCCGTCAGGTTGCGGGCGCGCAATCGTCGGAAGGCCATTTGCCCCGGTCGCTGCCACTCAGTCCGCGACCCCCCCCCCGGGCCATAGTCCCGCCCTATCGCTGTCATTCAAACATTCAATTGGGAATGTTGTGCCCCGTCATGCAGTCTCCTGCCTCGCGGGTATGGGGAGCACGACAATCACCCGCTGATATCGTGCCTGCAAGCGCCGAATATAGTCAGACGTACCGTTCATCGGAATAGGTTCGCCAAAGGGAGGGGGAAACAATGGAAGACCTCAAGAACCTCAGTCGCAGGGATTTCATCACAATTTCGGGGCGAGCAGGACTCACCACCATGGTGGCGACCGCCTTGGGCGTCAACCTGGGGTTGGTGCGGGTGGTCACCGGCGCGGCGCCGGGGAAGAAGCTCACACCCTTCCGATTTGCCATTCTCACGGATGCGCATTTGTTCAGCATCGATGGCCACAAATTCGACACGTTCCTGGCGCAAGCGGTCGACAATGTGAACAACATGCAACCCCGGCCGGATTTCGTGGTGTATTGCGGCGACATCGCCCAAAACGGCCGGGACGACCAGCTGCAGAAGGGCATAAAGATGCTCTCCAAGCTGACCATGCCGGTCCACTATATTCCCGGCGAACACGACTGGTACCTGGACCTCGGTGAAGCGTGGCGCGGTCATTTCGGCAAACCGACGTGGTCCTTCGAGCACAAGGGTGTGCACTTCATCGGCATGAACTCCATTTTGGTGCGCGATTTCTGGACCCCGGCCGGCATGACGCCCAAACAGCGCATGGACACCATGGAGATGTTGGAAAGCCCGATTGCCGGCCCTTGGGGCGTGCGCGAGGAACAGCTCGAGTGGCTCAAGAAGGACGTGAAGGGGCTGGGCACCGAAACTCCTGTTGTCGTATTCACGCATTCGCCGTTGTGGGATTACTATCCGCGCTGGAATTTCCAGACCGAGGATGCGCCGGAGGTGCGGGAGATCCTTGGGAAATTCGAGCGTGTCATGTCCTTTCACGGACACGTTCATCAGACGGTGTACAACAAGATCGGCAACCTGTCCTCCGTCGGAACCTTGTCGACCTCATGGCCGTGGCCTTACCCGGATGTGAAGCTCGCTTATCCGGACATGCGCATGAACCGCTCTGACCCGGCTCTGGTGCAGGATGGGGATGGGAATCAACACATTGATTTGGAGTCCGATTTCCAAGGAACGATGCACTACGACCCGTTCAACGATGGCATGCTCAAACCGGCGATCAAAGACGGATTCAAGATCTAGGGGGATGAGGCAATGAACACCAACAGCACGAGTCGATTTCTTCCCGGCCTCATCGCCGTCATGACGCTCGGGGTACTGGGAATGCTGATCATTCAATCGACGGCGGCACGCGAACCCTACACCAAGGAAGAGCTGGCCGACCAGGAAAAGGCGCTGCTCGCGGCCGTCGATCATGGCCGAGACCTATGGCATGGCAGCAATCCCAGCATGTCGAGCAACGGTCTGGCCTGCGGCAACTGTCATCCGGATGCCGCGGCCTCCAATCCGCAAACCTTCCCGAAGTACCAGGCGGATCTTGGGCGCGTCATCGCGCTGCGCGACATGATCAATTGGTGCATCACCGTGCCGCAGGGTGGAAAGCCGTTGGACGTCGACAGTGCGGATATGGTCGCCATGGAGGCCTACGCATTCTACCTGTATCGCGGGAAGCAGATTTCCCCGGGGCTCGCCACCGAACAAACCTCGCCCGTGGTCGTTAAATCGGGCGTTGGGTATCCAAAGAAGGGTTCGGGCGTGGGCTACGACAAGTAGGGACGGTTGAGGATCAATTGCAGAGAATGTTGGAGGCAGCCGTGAAATATATTGCATGTTTGATGGCGATGGTGATGAGCGGGTCCACCGTGCTTGCAAGCCAGCTGTGCGATACCAAGTCCTACCCGATGTCGACACCCACCGAGCGCTTTACCGATAACGGAGACGGCACGGTCACCGATACCCAGTCCGGCATGATGTGGATGCGCTGCGCGCTGGGGCAGCGCTGGACGGGTTCCCGCTGCGCCGGCAAACCGCAGGCGCTGACCTGGAAATCGGCGCAGGACGCTGCGAGCTCGCTCAATGCCACGGGTGGCTATGCCCATCGTTCCGACTGGCGAATGCCGCACATTCCGGAACTCGCGATGATTGTCGAGCGCCAATGCGCCAATCCCCGCGTCAACTTGACGCTTTTCCCGGATACGCCGGCAACCTATTTTTGGACGGCGACCGGGCGACGCGGCGCGGGGCTGGACGGCGAGGCCTATCGCCTGAGCTTCGGACCGGAAGGGGCAGGTCCCAGCCGCAAGGAGAGCCTGCACTACGCGAGGCTGGTCCGCTCCGCAAAGTAGCGGCCGGCGCGAAGTGGGCCGGTCGCCGTGAACACGTTGTACTTGGAAGGCAATCTCGCCGTCGACGCCGAGACACTCGTGGCCGGGTGGCGCGACGAATTTCCGATCTTGAGCATCCGCGTGCGGGGTCAGCCGCTGGTCTACCTGGACAACGCAGCGACCACCCAGAAGCCCCGTGCGGTCATCGATGCGGTGTCGCGCTTCTATGCCCGCGATAACGCCAACGTCCATCGCGGCGTACACGCCTTGAGCCAACGGGCCACCGACAGTTTTGAGGCGGCGCGGGCCCGGGTTCAGAATTTTCTTCATGCCGCGACCCCGGCAGAGATCATCTTCGTGCGCGGAGCCACGGAGGCGATCAATCTGGTCGCGCAAAGCTTCGCGCGACCGTTGCTCGTTGCGGGCGACGAGATTCTCGTCAGCGCGATGGAACATCACTCGAACATCGTGCCGTGGCAGCAGGTGTGCCGACAAACCGGCGCGGTGCTCAAGGTGGTGCCGATCAATGAAGCCGGGGAGTTCGTGTTTTCCGAGTACGAGCGTTTGCTGGGGCCGCGCACGCGCCTGGTGGCGGTGACGCATGTTTCCAATGCGCTGGGCAGCGTGACGGACATCGGGCGGATCACGGCCTTGGCCCGCGCAAGAGGAGTACCCGTCTTGGTCGACGGCGCTCAGGCGATCGCACACGTGCCGGTGGACGTTCGAGCGCTTGACTGCGATTTCTATGTCTTTTCCGGCCACAAGTGTTTTGGCCCGACGGGCATCGGCGTGCTCTATGGCAAGCGCGAACGCCTCGAAGCAATGCCCCCTTGGCAGGCGGGTGGCGACATGGTTCGGACCGTGAGTTTCGAGGCGACCGACTATATGCCCATCCCGCACCGGTTCGAGGCGGGTACGCCCGACATCTCCGGTGCGATCGGCCTCGGCGTGGCGCTGGATTTCATCTCGGCGATCGGGCTCCCGGCAATCGCCTTGCACGAAACGCGATTGCTGGAGCTTGCCAGCGCCGGCATCGAGCGCATCCCCGGCATTCGCATCATCGGCACGGCGAAGCGCAAGGCCGGCATCCTGTCCTTTGTGATGGACGGCGTCCATGCGCATGACGTGGGCTCCATCCTCGACCGCGCGGCGATTGCCATCCGCACCGGCCATCATTGCGCGATGCCGGCCATGCAGCATTTCGGCCTGCCCGGTGGAACCGCCCGTGCTTCCTTCGCCTTCTACAACACCGTCGAGGAGGTGGAGCGGTTCGTAGACGGTGTGCGGCAGGTTTACGAGATCTTCCAATGATCCGGGACGTGGACGATCTGTACCGGGGGATCATCCTGGAACACTGCAAGCGGCCGCGGAACTTTCGCGTTCCACAGCGAGCCAACCGCAGGGCTTGCGGTGAGAACCCGCTGTGCGGGGATCATATCGATGTTTATGTATGCCTGGAGCGTGGAGTAATCCGCGATATCGGATTCGCCGGAGTGAGCTGCGCCGTAGCGAGGGCCTCAGCGTCACTCATGACCGAGGCTGTGATGGGCAGAGATGCGGCGGGCGGCCGCACGCTGCTGCGCAAGTTCGAGCAGATGGTCGGGACGAGCGGGATTGATCCCGATCCGGAACTCGGTGAGTTGCACGCCTTCGCCGACGTCCGCGCCTTTCCGTCCCGGATTCAGTGTGCGCTGCTCCCCTGGGACGCCCTGAGCAGCGTGTTGCTGGAGAGTCCGGGATAAACTCTTCGAAGCGCGCCGGATGCTCCGCCAATAACCCACTCGCGCGATGCGCCTCCGCAGAGGCCGAGCGACCCATGGAATCGATTGAATTTACCCTACCGTCGGGTATTTAATTGCCCACGCAAGGCATGCGGTGGTGGTTGTGTCGGAACGGGGAATCGGTCCAGTATGACGATCAGTGAACTGCGATATTTGGTGGCGCTTGCGAATCGAGCCCATTTTGGGCGCGCTGCCGAAGACTGCCACGTATCGCAACCGACCTTGAGCACTCAGATCAAGAAGCTGGAAGAGTACCTGGGTGTTACGCTGATAGAGCGCGGCGCCAAATCGTTTTCGCTCACCACAGCAGGTCAGGACGTTGTTGAAAAAGCGCGTAAGATCGTCTCGCAGGTCGATGCACTGCTGGCATCGACACGGGAGCCGCATGGTCCTCTGACGGGGCCGCTCAATTTGGGCGTGATTCCGACCCTGGCGCCTTATTTTCTGCCGCGATTGTTGCCGCTCGTCAAGAGTCACTACAAACGGCTGCAACTGGTGGTGCACGAAGATCTTACCGGACATCTCGTAGAGCGGCTGCGCGGCTATCAAATTGATGCTGCATTACTGGCGTTGCCGTTGGAGGGCGAGGATTTCGATGAGATTCCATTGTTCGACGAGCCGTTCTGGTTTGCGTGTCCCCCGCGGCATCCCTTGGCCCACCTGGAAATGGTGACCGAAGAGGATCTGCGCGCTGAGCCCATGCTGCTGCTGGCCGACGGGCATTGTCTGCGCGGTCACGCGCTGGCGGCCTGCGGGCGAACTGCGGAGGACGAGGGATCGAACGACGATTTTCGGGCCGTGAGCCTGGAAACGATTTGCCAACTGGTTGCCGCCGGTTTTGGCTGCACCTTGTTGCCTGCTCTGGCGGCGCGTGCCGTGCAAGGGCCGGAGCCCCCATTCGTCATTCATCCGCTGCAATCCCGCAACGCCAGCCGCCGTATCGGCTTGGTGTGGCGCCGCGGCTATGCGAAAGCACAGGATCTGGCGCTGCTCGCCAAGTTGGTCAGGGACAATCCGCCAAGCGGGACACGCACGGTGCCGATGGAGACCTGAGCGGGCGTCGCGCGCTTTTCTCAGCTCGGCGAGCAGGAGTCTCACGCCGACGCGCCGGCATGCCGCGAAGTTGCAAACATTCGGAACGTGATATCGTCGTCACAATGATGATTCACTGCGACGACCCAACAAGAATTGAAGATTTTTCAAACCGGATGTCGAGGGCGCTGCTGCACATGAGGCACTGGCGCTGTGCCGGCATCATCGGTGCGCTGTCGATTCTGGCGCCTGCCTGGGCACCCGCCCAAACGCCATCGCCGCTGCAGGAATGGCAATACTCTGCGGGCGTCGTGCTGATCCCCATGTTCGAGCCGGCTCTGCCCGATTGGCGCATCCAAACGGGAATCGCGGCCGAACCCACACCGGATTATGAGGGGGCGCGCAATTACCGCACTTTGGCAGGACCGGTCATCGACATCCGATATCGCGATATCTATTTCGCCTCGGTGGGAGAGGGTATCGGGCTCAATTTCATTCGCGGGGAGAATTATCGGATCGGTTTCGCTGCCGGCTACGACCTAGGGCGCCGCGAGTCGGACGACCTCAATAATTTGAAAGGCTTGGGCAATATCGAAGTGGCACCCGTCTTCAAGCTCTTTGGATCGTACGTCGTCTCGAAGCAGTTTCCCTTGGTCATGCGGGCGGATGTTCGTCGCATTGTGGGAGGGGCCGACGGCTGGGTGGGCGACGTGGAGGCATACTTACCGCTGCCCGGAAGCTCGCAGAAATTAATCATGTTTGCTGGGCCCTCGGTAACCTTCGCGGACCACCGGCACATGCAAACCACGTTCGGAGTGGACGAAAGTCAGGCAGAAGCGTCGGGATATCCGCTGTTCGACGCGCACGGCGGCATCAACGCGGTAGGCTTCGGTTTCAGCGCGACGCGCTTCCTGAGCAAGCGTTGGCTCGTCAACGCCAATTTGGCCGTTAATCGCCTGCTCGGCAGCGCCCGCGATAGTCCATTTACCCACGAGCGACAGAAATTGAACGGCCCAGCAGCTCTTGCCCTCACTGGCGGTGCTTTGGGCTTGTCGGTGGCGTATACCTGGTAGCGGAAAAGGAGTAACGCCGGGCAATAAGATGAGGGATGAAAATGTTGCGCTCGTTACTGCCCGCTCTAATGCTCTTGGTGTGGGCCGCTCCGGCGCCGGCGGCGGACCCCTGCAAGGACGGGTGGTGGGCCGACCTCATGATCGGGTCTTACCACATCCATCCCTATCGACATTTCGACGAGTTCAATCCTGGCGCGGGCGCCGAATGCTGGTTCAAACCGCAATGGGCCGCGACGGCGGGTTACTTCCGCAATTCGCTCGACAGACCTTCGTTCTACGCTGGGGCGGTATATGCACCGGAGGTGCTTCATTGGGGCTGGTTTCGCCTGACGGCGATGGGCGGCGTCATCTCCGGCTACAACTTCGGACGATTCGGTCTGGGTGGCGAGAACAATCGCACCGGTCCCGTGCTCGCGCCCGCCGCCATGACTCGCTTCGGGCGATTCGGCGTGAACTTTATCCTGATCCCGCCGATTCCGCAGGACAACCTGCCGTTCACCGTGGGATTTCAGGTCAAATACCGGCTCCGCTAGGAGCCCTGGAACGGGCTAAGGCTCAAAGCCCCCCGTTCTTCGCGACCGTCCGGCCGATCGCCGACCAATCCGCATCCTCGCCCTCCCTGGCGATGGTCTGCAGTAAATGGTCGCGCAGCACGTTCAGCACCGGCATGGGCACACGCAATGCTTCGGCGGATTGCCCGACCAGGCGCATGTCCTTGAGCCCGAGCGGAGCCGCGAATCCGGCCGGCTTGAATCGCTCCTCGACCAATCCGTTGCCGTAGTTGCGGTAAACGGGCGAGTCGAACAGCGTGCCCGTCAGCACCTCGAGCAATTGCTTCTTGGGAACGCCGCCCCGCTCGGCGAGCGTCATCGCTTCCGCCATCGTCTCGATGGCGGCGAGAATCATGAAGTTGCCGCAGAGCTTGACCAGATTGGCGCCGGACGGCGTCTCACCGATGTAAAAAACCCGCTGGCTGATCGCATCGAACAACGGCTTCGCCCCATCGAGATCAGCCTTCCGGCCACCGGCCACCACGAACAATTTGGCCGCAGCGGCGGCTTCGGGGCGGCCGAACACGGGCGCCGACAACAGGTGCTGCCCGCGCTCCGCGTGCACGGTGGCCAACCGTTCCGCGATGGCGACAGAAATGGTGCTCAACGAGATGTGAAGCGCACCGGGCCGCAGTCCCTCGAGCAAGCCTTGGGGCCCGGCGAGCACGCTCTCCAGTGCGGCGTCGTCGGCGAGCATGGTGAGCACCGCTTCGCGCTCGACTGCCGCCGCCTTGGGGGACGGCGCCGCAACCGCTCCAAGGGCGACCAGGTCCCGAGCCTTCTCCGGCGAGCGGTTCCAGACGGTGACCTCGTGCCCGGCGCGCAGCAGATTGGCGGCAATGGCCGCGCCCATGTTGCCCAGTCCGATGAACCCGATCTTCATGTGCCTTTCCTCCACGCCCGCATGCCCGAAGCCTAGATCGCCGGAAGTTCGCGCGCGAAACCCACATCCTCACTCGGCGGGCGATCGAACTCGCGCGCATAGCGGTGGCCCGCGTAGACGGCTGCGGCGATCGTGCTTGGCGCCAGGCAATCGCCGATCGACACCACCGAGGCGATTCCCGCCTCGGCCACCCGATCGGGGTCCCGCGCCAATTCGACCGCCAACGCGTCGTTGGACACCCGCGAGGTGACGGTGACCACCGAATTCGCGGGCACGCTGGAGCGGCGCCCGGTGAACACGCACTCCAACGCCGCGCGATTGCCGTCGAACTCCACCAGGTTGCAATTCGCCATGATCGTTACGCCGAGCTCCAATAGACTCCTTTGGATGCTGAATTGTTCCAAGGTATTCACCGTCCAGGCCGACACGCAGCCGGCGGGCGTGGCCAGCACGACCTCGATTCCGTCTGTTCGCAGTTTCTCCGCGATGACTCCTCCGAGGTAGTAATGGTCATCGTCGAAAATGAGTACCGGGCCGGGCGGCACCCGACCGTCCATCACATCGTCGGGAGTCAACACCATCGGCCCGGCCAGACCCGGGATCGGCGATTGGTTGGCGCGTCCGATGCCGTCGCCCCGCCAGTGAGCCCCGGTCGCGAGCACGACCCGCTTTGCGCCAAATCCCAGGATGTCCTGCGCGCTCACCGGGTTGCCGCGCACGATCGACACGCCGGCCATCTTGTTGATCTGGCCCACCCGATAGTCGCGCACCCGCGACCAGGCGGCGAGTCCCGGGAGCCGTGTCTCGCGTGCCACCCGGCCGCCGAGAAGCTCCGCGGCGTCGACCAGGTGAACGCCGTGACCGCGCTGCCCGAGGATCCTCGCGCACTCGAGGCCCGCCGGCCCGGCGCCGATCACTAGAAAGTCGTCATCGGCGGTGCGCGGCGCCACCCGCTCGGGATGCCATCCCCTGCGCCACTCCTCCCCCATGGTGGGATTCTGAGTGCAGCGAATCGGGGTCATGGTGTAGTCGCCGCTCACGCAGATGTTGCAACCGATGCATTCGCGGATGTCGTCGATGTCGCCGTTCTCGATCTTGCGGGGCAGGAAGGGGTCCGCGATGGAGGGGCGCGCCGCGCCGATCAAATCCAGGACGCCTCGACGGATTTGCGACACCATGGCGTCCGGCGAGGTGAACCGGCCGACGCCCACCACCGGCTTGGTGGTGACCGTCTTCACGAAGCGCACGAACTCCTCCTGATATCCCTCGGCGGCAAATCGCGACGTCCGGGAGTCGTGGGACCAATCGCTGACGTTCACGTCCCAGAGATCGGGCAGCTCGGCGAGCAGCTCGACGACCTCTCGCCCCTCGCCGTCGGTCGTGATGCCGTCCGTGCCGCGCTGCTCGTCGACCGCGAACCGGACCGCAACCGCGCACTGCGCCCCCACCGCCTCCTTGGTGTCCTCGATCAATTCGCGCAGCAGCCGGGCGCGGTTCTCCAGGCTCCCCCCATACTCGTCGTGACGGTGGTTATGGCGCCGTTGCAGGAAATGCATCGGCAGGGAGAGGCTGTGGGCGGCGTATACGTAGATGATGTCGAAGCCGGCGCTGCGCGCGCGGATCGCGGCTCGACGGTGCCAGCGGCGAAACTCCCGGATGTCCCACGCGCTCATCGCCCGGGCCTGTGCGGGATGATGGCCGGCGGGGGAGGCGATGGCGCTCGGCGCGAGCGAGACTTCGCGGGACAGGAGGTTCGGGGCGTTCATGCCGCCATGCACGAGCTCGATGGCCGCCAGCGCGCCGTGCCGGTGGATGGCCTCGGTCATCAGCGCCAGCGCGGGAAGATCGGCATCGTCCCAAATCCGGCCCTCGATGTAGGGCGACACATCGCTCGAGGGATGGATCTCCACTTCCTCGGTGCTCACCACCGCCCAACCGCCTTCCGCTTTGACTCCGCGCATCGCCGCGTGGGCACGCGGTCGCGCATGCCCCATGCCGTTGCAATGCGGCACCTGAAAGAACCGATTCTTGGCGACGACGGGACCGATCTTGACCGGCTCGAAGAGGATGTCGAAGCGCGGCTCGCGGGGCATCAATCGGCTACTTGGAGGTTCCCGCGAAAAACTTGCTGACGCGCTCGCGCATGTCGTCCGCGAGCGCGGAGACGTAGGGGTCGTGCATGATCCCGATATGGGTTCCGACGATGTTCACGATCTCGGCCCGCGGGGCGATCTTGTGCCACGTGCGCCCGATCTGCGGCAGGTACAGGAGCGGGGCGACGTTCGCCTCGTAGACGATGACCTCGCCGGGGTACGGGTCCGGCGTGTAGGAGAACAGCGCGGAGAACAGCCGGTTGATGAACAGCCGCTGCGCGGGCGGATAGAGGGACAAATCCATGATGCGATCGATCGCATAGCCGCCGCCGAGCTTCTCGGTGCGCTTGAGGCCCATCGCACCCTTGCCGATCGCGACCGCATGCTTGGACAAACTCCACATCAGCGAGTGCAGGGATCTGCTTCTCATGAGGTCGGCATGCAGCAGCCAGCGCGGGATGTTGCGCGCGAGCTCCGCCCAATAACGGGGGTTCCAGCCCCTCAAGACCTCGATGTTCTCCGGCGCCCCGTCGATCGCGATAATGGGCCCGACCTCCCGGCCCAGGGCGCGCAGCTTCTTGGCCATGTCCAGGGCGATGATGGCGCCGATGCAATACCCGCCGATCATGAGCGGGCCTTCGGGCTGAAATTTGGTCAGTGTCTGAACGTAGTGATCGGCCAGGCCCTCGATCGATGCCCCGAACTCGGGATCCTGCATCAGTTTCGGGGGCGCCTGCAGGCCGAAAAAATTGATCGTGCGATCGAGGCGTCGGGCGAGATTCAGGAAATCGGTTCCGGCAGCCCCGGAGACGGAGTGCACGCAATAGAAAGACGGCCGGCTGGGATCCGCCCTCATGGCGGCTTCATTGATCGGCAGCACGACCCGTTCCGAGCTCCGCAGCGCGCGCGCGAACAGCATGCTGTTCGCCGAAGTCACGTTGCTGGTGGAGGAGGCGGTCATCGGAGAATTGTGTGCCCAGAGCGGGCTCGAATCACGGACCTTCTTCTGTTAAGTGTCTGCATTGAACGACAGGTACCAGCGCGCGTAGAGTAAACCGAGCAGACCGCCCCCGCCATCTTTGTTGGCAAATATGGGCGCTATTTGTCATTGGCATGGAAAACTGCCAATTTAATGTCGGTCGAGGGTGCCATCGGCTGTAAGCGCCGTCCGGTTTCCCCGAAAATTTGATATGCTAATCTAGATCGATGGCGAGCATATCCGACGCGGCGATCAGTCCCAGCGTGCGCGGGCGAGACGAAACCAGCAATTGGATTTCGTGCCCCGTCAATCCGGCCTGGGTCCTGGAAGGGAATCCAGTGGCAAGAATCGAACACCTCTCGTCGAGCGCCGACGGCAGCGCCAGCACCTACTTTTGGGACTGCACCGCGGGGCGGTTCAACTGGTTCTACAACTTCGATGAGACGCTGCACATCCTCGAGGGTTCCGTCACGCTCAAATTTTCCGACGGGCGAACGCGCCACGTTGCGGCGGGCGACGTGATCTTTTTCCCCAAGGGATCGAGTGCCGAATGGACCGTCGAGCGCTATATCCGCAAGCTCGCCTTCTGCCGCACGGCGCTGCCGGGTTTTTTGGTGAGCGCGCGGGATGCAGTCCGCCGCGTCAAGCGCCTGGGGCGCGCACCGGCCGCCGGAGGCGCTGGCGGTATGTTCTCCAGCTAACATTAGCGGGCTGACCCGGCCGCCGGCGCGCATCGCGTCCTGCGGGTTTCACCTCATACACGATTGGGCGTAATCCTTCGGTTGTTGTCTGCGCCCGCCGACAACTTTCGCCTTCACAACGCGTCATCGGCGTGTTTCAGTACCGCCACGTGTCTTTGCCTGGATCTGATTTGCCGCGCAAAGTAGGGGCGGGCGCGATCAGGCGTGTGGTTATTTTTACGCGAGGAATGGTGACCGGAAAAGCGGCCAGGGCTAAACGCATGCGCATCTTGATCTACTCCGCCAACTTTGCACCGGAACCCACCGGGGTCGGAAAATATAGCGGCGAAATGGCCGAGTGGCTGGTGGGTGAGGGGCACGAGGTCCGTGTGATTGCCGCTCCCCCCTATTATCCGGCTTGGAAGATCGCCCGCGGCTACCGGTGGCCCCCATTCCGGCGTGAGACCCTTTGCGGCGCCGACGTGCGTCGCGCGCCGCTCTGGGTGCCCAAGTCTCCCGGAGGCATCAAGCGGACGCTCCATCTTTTGTCCTTCGCGCTCACCTCGTTCCCGTTGATCCTGATGCAGCTGGCTTGGCGTCCGGAAATGGTCATCACCGTCGCACCCGCATTCATGTGCGCCCCGGCGGGACTGCTCGCGGCGATGCTCACGGGCGCAAAGTCCTGGTTGCATCTGCAGGATTTCGAAATCGACGTGGCGTTCCGGATGGGATTGTTGAAAGGCAAGCTCCTGCAGCGTGTGGCGCTGCGCATGGAGAGCTGGCTGCTGCGCCGATTCGATACGGTCTCGACCATCTCCAGCCGCATGATGGAGCGGTTGCTGATGAAAGGAGTCTCCGCAGGGCGCATCTGTTACTTCCCCAATTGGGTGGACGTTTCGCGGGTCGGCTCATGGCGCTCGCGGCAGAGCTACCGCGCCGAGCTCGGAATCCCCGAGGGCGCCACCGTCGCGCTTTTCTCGGGAACCCTCGGCGGCAAACAGGGCTTGATGATCATTCCCGCGGCCGCCAGCCTGCTGCAGGCGCGGGCGGATATCGTCTTCGTCGTCTGTGGGGACGGCGTGATGAAGCCGAGGATCGAGGCGGCGGTATCGGGCTTGGCCAACTTCCACCTGATCCCGCTGCAGCCCAAGGAGCGTCTGCAGGAGCTCTTGGCCATGGCGGATCTGCATTTGATGCCGCAGAGCCCGGATGCGGCCGACTTGGTGCTTCCGTCGAAGTTGTCGGGGATGCTGGCGAGCGGGCGGCCGGTCATCGCCGCCTGCGGATCGGGAACCGAGATCGCCGAGATCGTGGCCCAGTGCGGCATCGTGGTGGCGCCGGATGACGCCGCGGGTCTGGCGGGTGCAGTCGTCGATCTCGCGGATGATCCCACCCGCCGCCGCGAGCTCGGTCAACGGGCACGCGACATCGCGGAAACGCGATTCGAGCGCGATAGCACGCTCCGCCGGGTGTTTGGCCCGCTGGATCAAGGGCCCGACGTGGCGGAGGATGCGGTGGTCCATTGAGCCGCCCGGAGCAATCCCGGGTCGGTGGAGCCGGGGTCGCGTTCGGCTGACCCCAGGCTTCGGGTCTGGACGGCGGTCAGGCGAAAAAATTTTTCCCACCGCGGGCTCCGACCGGCGACGGGACCGCGTTTTGCGACAAAAAAACGTTCGCCCTTTCCTACACGCCGTATTGTTGCGCTCGCGCTACGATTAACGGCTTCCGTGAGGCGGGAAAGGCTGCTCGGGGGTACTCTCCGGCGCGCCCCAATGTAGGATTGAACTTACAAAAAAGCCGTTATGGTCAACATGTTAGCGATTGTTTAGTTTTGAAATAGTCGCGCGATTATGCGTATCATCCGGGCTGTTGGATATTGTCGACTAGTCGGTTGTGGTGATCCCTTTTTTTGCCCTCGTGGTGAGTTTCCGGCGCAGGGAGGAGTCGGCCGGGCTCGTGAATCGGTTTGGAGTGTCAGTTGAAGATTTTGATTTACAGTGCCAATTTCGCGCCCGAGCCCACCGGAATAGGCAAGTATTCGGGCGAGATGGCCGAATGGCTCGCTGCCCACGGGCACAACGTCCGGGTGGTTTGTTCGCTTCCGTATTATCCGCAATGGAAACTGGATCCCGCCTACGCGGGCCGCGCTTATCGACGCGACACCTGGCGCAACGTGTCGGTGTGGCGCGCCCCGATCTGGGTGCCTGCCTCTCCGACGGGCATCAAACGCGTGCTGCACCTCCTATCCTTCGCCATCGCCTCGTTGCCGCTCATGGTGCGGCAACTTTTCTGGCGGCCCGATCTCGTCTTGACGGTGGCCCCCGCGTTCGTGTGCGCGCCGATGGGCTGGCTGGCCGCGCGTTTGGCGGGCGCGCGCGCCTGGCTGCATCTTCAGGACTTCGAAGTGGATCTTGCCTTCAACATGGGACTGCTGCGCAGCAAGCCGGTGCGAGGCATCGTGCTGCGCCTGGAGCGATTCATGCTCCGGCGGTTCGACCAGGTCTCGTCGATTTCCACGCGCATGGTGGAAACGCTGCAGCGCAAAGGCGTGCCGAAGGCGCGCACCCGATATTTTCCGAATTGGGTGGACGTGTCGCGCATACACCCTGGTTTCGATGGCGATGCCTTCCGCGTGCAGCTCGGGATCCCGGCCGACAGCGTGGTCGTCTTGTTCTCCGGCTCCATGGGAGGAAAGCAGGGCCTGATGGCAATTCCGGCCGCCGCGTCGCTGCTCTCGGCACGCAGCGACATCGTGTTCGTCGTGAGCGGCGAGGGGGTCATGAAACCTGCGTTGCAGAGCGCCGCGGCGGATCTTCCCAACGTGCGGTTCCTGCCGTTGCAGCCGATCGAGCGGCTCGGCGAGCTGTTGTGCTTCGGCGATATCCACCTGCTGCCGCAGAACGAGGATGCCACCGATCTCGTGCTGCCGTCCAAATTGTGCGGCATGCTGTCGAGCGGCAGGCCGGTGATCACCATGTCCCGGCCGGGCACGGAGCTGCACGCCGTCGTGTCGCAGTGCGGGCTCGTCGTTCTCCCCGACGATACCTCGGCGCTCGCGGCGGCCGTCGTGAAGCTGGCGGATGATCGGGCGGCCCGGGGCGAACTCGGCAAGCGCGCACGCGCCTATGCGGAACATCACTTCGAGATCGACCTCGTGCTCGCCCGACTGTTCGGCTCCGGGGCCCGAACGCAGTCGGCCGCAGCGAGCGAGAACCTCGTCGTGCCCGCCTCCTCATGAGGCGGCGCACCTAAAAATATGTTAATTTTCACCTATTTAGCCTGCCGCGTGCGCTATCGTCCCGAAGCGGCTGCACATCGTCCGATGGACCGGCGCGCTGTGACGGTCATCTCCTCAGGAAGCTCGACATTGCCAATCCAACACATCGACTCGCGTTTCGGACTCGTGCGCTCAGCCTGTCGGCTGGCGGCCCCTCTGGTTGTTGCGGCGATGCTCTCACTGAGCCTGCCGGTGACTCCCGCCCACGCGCAGGCGGCGTCGACCGTGCAGCTCGAGTACCACATCGGCCCCGGGGACATCCTCAAGATCTCGGTGTTCAAGAATCCGGATCTGACCCTCCAGGCACGCGTATCGGAGGTCGGCGCGATCAGCTTTCCCTTGATCGGTTCGGTGCAGGTGAGCGACCTGACCTTGCCGGCCGCGGAGAAGAAAATCGGCGAGCTCCTCAAGGAGGGAGGCTTCGTCGTCAATCCCCAGGTGAACATTCTGCTCGAGACCGCTTTCGGCAATCAGGTCTCGGTGCTCGGTGAAGTCAACAAGCCCGGACGCTATCCGCTGGATGCGGCGGGCGGCCACCTGTCCGGCATGCTGGCGACGGCCGGCGGGATCATGGCGACTGGCTCCGATACCGTGATCGTGAGCGGTGTGCGCGGCGGCAAGCCGTTCCGGCGCGACATCGATGTGGTGAAGGCCGCCATGGAGGGCAACACCGCCGACGATGTTCTCTTGGCGGGTGGCGATACGATTTTCGTGAATCATCAGCCGATGTTCTATATCTACGGACAGGTTCAGAAGGCGGGTCAGTACCGCCTGGAGCGCGGGATGACCGTGATGCAGGCGCTCGCAGTCGGCGGCGGTATCACGACGAAAGGCACGCGGCGCGGGATCGTGCTGCATCGTCGCGATGCCCACGGCAAGGTGAACGAGATCGAGGTCTCGCTCGACGACGATGTGAAGGACGCGGATGTCATTTACGTGAAAGAGAGTTTGTTCTGACGTTTTGAGATTTGGCCTGGCATTCATTTAGGGAAAGCAGCGATGGGTTCTCAGCAGTTGTTTCTGGTCTTGCGGGCGCGCTGGCGTTTCGCCGCGCGCGTGTTCCTCGCCATCCTGATCCTCGTCGTGCTTGTGACGCTGATACTGCCGAAGGAGTATGTGGCCACGGCGTCGGTGGTGGTGCAGGGCAAGGCCGACCCGCTGTCCAACAGCGCAGCCTATCCGGCATTGCTGCCGAGCGACATCGCAACCCAGGTCGACATCATCGAGAGCCATCGCGTCGCGCAGCGCGCCGTCAAGCTGTTGAAGCTCGATGAGTCGCAGGAGATGAAGGACAAATGGCAGCGGCAGGGCAGGGGTGATCTCGTCGGTTGGATCGCCGATTTGCTCCAGAAGAAGGTGACGGTGGTTCCCTCCAAGGAGAGCGACGTGATCGGCATCTCCGCGAAGTGGGGGGATGCGAAATTCGCCGCCGACCTCGCAAACGCCTGGGCGGCAGCCTACATCGACACCAACATCGAGTTGAAGGTCGATTCCGCCAAGCAATACGCCTCCTGGTTCAACGATCAATCGCGCACGCTGCGCGCCGATCTCGAAGCCAAGGAGAAGCGATTGGCGGATTTCCAGAACGCGGCCGGCATCGTCGCGACGGACGACAAGTTTGACGTGGAGAACGCCCGACTGCAGGAGCTGTCCACGGAGCTCGTGGCGATCCAAAGTCAACGACAGCAGAGCCAGTCCCGGCAGCGCCAGGCGCGGGGTGACGCCGAATCGTTGCCGGAAGTGCTGCAAAGCCCGGTGATCGCGAACCTCAAGGCGAGCCTCGCGGTGGCAGAGGCCAAACGCCGCGACATGGCCACGAACTATGGAAAAAATTATCCGGACTACAAGGATGTGGAGGCGCAGATTGCCGGTCTGCACGAGCGCATCGCGCAGGAGAGCGAACGGATCGCCGCCTCGATTGGCGGCACCGCCCAGATCGACGTGCGGCGCGAGGACGATGTGAAGGCGGCCCTGGAGGCGCAGAAGCAGCGGATACTCGATTTGAAGCGTCAGCACGATCAGGTCGCGGATTATCAGAATGACGTGACCATGGCGCAAAAGAATCTCGACGCGGTTTCCCAGCGATTGGCTCAAAGCAGCCTGGAGAGCCAGGCGCAGCAGACGAACATCGAGTTGCTCGCCCCCGCGGCCGTGCCCACCGAGGCTTCGAGCCCGAAACTGATACTCAACGTGCTTTTCGGACTGTTCGTGGGAGTCGTCTGCGGCGTCGGCGCGGCGCTGCTGCGCGAATTGACCGACCGCCGCGTGCGCGATGGGGACGAGCTCCTGCAGCTGCTGGGCGTTCCGATCCTCGGCCGTATTCCCAACGCGAAGACGGCACCGGGGCGCGGCCTCGTGGCCTACGCCCCCCCGGCGGCGGCGCGCTCATGAAGGTCACCTTGAAGAATAAAGCCATGGTCAACCCCGGGGCATCTCCGGAGGGCAGTCGATCGATCGGAGCGATTCTCGTCGGTGAAGGGCGCCTGAGCCCGAGCGATGTCGACAAGATCGAGCGATTCGCGCGGGAGCAGGGACTTCGATTCGGCGATGCCGCGGTGCAACTGCAGCTGCTCGCGAAAGAAGACGTGGAATTCGCGATCGCGAGGCAGTTCAACTACCCCATTCTGGCGTGCGGGCAGAACGGTGTGGGCGAGGAGGTCATCGCCGGCTACAAGCCCGAGAGCCCCATGGTCGAACCGCTGCGCGCCTTGCGCAGCCAAATTTTGTTCCGATGGCCGCGCGACACCACACGAAAGGTCATTGCGGTGACCAGCGCCGAGCGCGGCGACGGGCGCAGCTGGCTGGCGGCGAATCTCGCCACCGTATTCGCGCAGATCGGCGAGCGCACGCTGTTGATCGATGCGGACATGCGTCACCCGAGGCAGCACCTGCTGTTCAACCTCAACAACGAGGTGGGATTGTCGGCCCTGGTCACGGGTCGCGCGACGAGGGAGATCGCGCGGCGTATCCATCCGCAGCTGAGGCTGTTCGTGTTGCCGAGCGGGCGTCTGCCGCCGAATCCGCAGGAGCTCCTGTCGGGACCGGTGTTCGACGTCGTCCTCGAGCAGTTCACCGAGCAGTTCGATGTCATCGTGATCGATACGCCGGCCATGGCGGAGACGGCGGATGCGCAAATTCTGGCGGCGCGCGCCGGCAATGCGCTGATGGTCGCGCGCAGGAATCACACGCGCCAGAAGAGAATCGTGACCGCGATGCGCAACCTTGCGGAAGCCGGGGTCAATGTGCTCGGCAGCGTCATCCAGGAACTCTGAGCGAAGCGCCGCCATGAGGAATACCCGCCCCGCCCCGTGCATCCGGGTCGCCCTGGCAGCATGCATCACCGCGTGCTTTCTAGCGCCGCGAGCCCAGGCCCAGCTTCAGTACTTTCCGCCGGTCCCTGTCGCGCCGGAGAACATGCAGGACAATACGGTGAGCTGGTTCACGCCGTATCTGCAATACGTCTGGACATACGATAACAACGTCTTCCGGCTTCCGAGCGTTCGGAACTATCCTCAGGTCGCATCGCTCATCCCGCCGGGCACCTCCCCCGCCGACCACATCAACTCGGGTTCCGTGGGCTTCGACGGCCATTGGCTGGTGAGCCGGCAGTCCATCGACTACGATTTCGAGGCGGACGAGAACGCCTATGTCCAAAACACCAATCTCAACAACACCTCAGGCCTCGCCAAGGCGCTTTGGAACTGGAGCCTCGCGTCGGATTTGACCGGACAGATTGGTGGCAGCTATACGCGAGCGCTGACCGGATTTGCGGACACCCTGTTCTTTCAGCGGGACATGATCGACCGCCAGGAATATTTTGCCAACGGCCGCTACCAGGTCGGCCCGCATCTGGCGATTTACGGCGGCGTCGACGACACCTACACGAAGAACGAGCTCTCCTCGGAGAGCTACAACAATCTGAACTACGAGACCGGGAAGGTGGGCGCCGAGCTGGCGACCTCCCAGCTGAATACGCTGGGCGTCGAGTACGATTACTCGCACGGGCATTATCCCAATCCGGCGCTCTCCGAAGTCGACAATGTTCTGGTCAACCCGGACTTCAATCAAGACACGCTGTCGCTGCTGTTCAAGTACGCGCCCACCGAGAAGACCACGCTGAGCGGCGATGCGGGATATCTGATTCGCGACTATCCCAACAATCCCGGTCTCCCGCACATCGGGCAGTTCTCGGGTGATATCTGGCATCTGAAGGGGCAGTGGCAGCCGACCGACAAGACCTCGCTCGCCGTGACTGCGAGCCGGGATCTCGCGGCCTACACGTTCGCGCAGGCAGATTATTTCGTGCAGACCGGCGTTTCCCTGACCCCGAGCTGGGTGCAATCCGAGAAATTGACCTGGGTGGTGGTGGTCGCGTGGTATGACCAGAACTACATCGGCGCAAGCACCGCATACGTCACCCCCGTGGCGGGCGTCGGCCTCGCAACCGGCACGCGGCACGACACCATCACCTCCCAGCAGCTGGCGGTTCAATACACGCCCATTCACGCGCTCGTGTTCACGTTCTCCTACCGTCACGAGCTGCGCGATTCCAATCAGCCGCAATTTGGATACAGCGACGACATCGCGAATGCCGGCGTGAAGTTCAAGTTTTGACGGGATGATACGACCCGCGCCGCGAGACCGCGCGGCGCGAGGCGGTCCAGGCTGTTCATGAGGCACCTGCATTTCACCCAGTCGCTCGAGCCCCTGCAGGGCGGTGGACTGGGCTCGAGCGCGATTGCCCTGCACACGCACCTGGAAGCGGCGGGGTTTCGCTCCGTGCTGTGTGCGACCTGCGGAGCCGCCCGCCAGCAGTCCCGCCCGGGGATCCTCGAATATCGCCGGGTGGGTCCGGATTTCCTGTATTACTCCCCGGACATGCTCAAGGATGCGAGCGCGCTGGTTCGCGAGAGCGACGTGGCCCACGGGCACGGACTATACGTCGGGCCCAATCTGATCTTCGGCCGCGAGGCGCGGAGGCAGCACAAGGCCCTGGTGTACCATGTTCACGGCATGTTCGAGCCTTATATCCTGAGGCGGTCGCAATGGAAGAAGAGGCTGGTGAACTGGTTGTTCGAGGACCGCAACATCCGCGATGTGCGTTTCTGGCGGGCATTGACCGCCATCGAAGCGGACCAGATCGCGGCGACCGGCGCGCGCCAGCCGATCGTGGTCATTCCCAACGGGCTCGATGTCGCCGATTTCGCAAGGCCCGCCGTTATGGAGCGCCCGATCCGCACGCCGCTGGTCGCAAATCTCACCAAGCGCTCGCGGCGGATTTTGTTTCTCGGCCGCATTCATCCCAAGAAAGGCTTGATGCTCCTGCTTCCGGCCTGGGCCCGGGTCTGCCCTCGGGCGCAGGACTGGGAGCTCGTCATCGCGGGTCCCGACGAAGGAGGGCACCTCGCGGAGGTGCGCGCGCGCGCCGCCGAGCTCGACCTGGAGAGCCGGGTGACCTTCACCGGGCTGGTGCAGGGTGATGAGAAGGTGCGTCTCCTCCATTCCGCCGACCTGTTCGTGCTGCCCTCGTACTCGGAGGGATTGCCGATGAGCGTTCTCGAGGCGCTCGCCTGTGAAGTGCCCGTCGTCGCCACGCGCGAAAGCAATGTCGGCGATTTGATGGCCGACGGTGCCGGCTGGGATTGCGGCGCGACCGTGGACTCCGTCGCCGAGGCGCTCGAACGGGCCGTGCTCAGCTCCGATTCGGAGCGAGCCGGTCGCGGCTCGGCGGGCCGCCGCGCCGTCGAGGCGCGCTACGCGTGGCCCTCGGTAGTCAATGAGTTGGAACGCGCATGCGCCGCGTATTGCTGACACGATGACCCGCGTCCGGCAGGATCTGTTCGATGGAAGTCCCGACCTCGATCGCGGCCGTCCCCGATGGGTGGAGTCGGCATGGTATCTGTTGAAATGCGTCTTCTTCCTCTCGGCGCTGCCCTGGCCGACCGCGTTGAAATGCGGGTTGCTCCGGCGATTCGGCGCCAAGATCGGGATCGGGGTGTACATCAAACCGCGCGTGAACATCCATTTCCCGTGGAAGCTGGAGATCGGCGACTACAGCTGGATCGGTGAGGAGGTGTTTCTTCTCAACCTCGAGCCGATCGTGATCGGATCGCATTGCTGCATCTCGCAGCGCGCTTTTCTCTGCACCGGCAATCACGATTTCACAGAGCCCAGCATGCCGTATCGAAACCGGCGGATCCTCGTCGAGGATGGCGCGTGGATCGGAGCGCAGGCCTTCGTCGGGCCCGGCGTCGTCATCGGCGGCGAAGCGGTCATTGCCGCCGGCAGCGTCGTGACCAAGGATCAGCCGAGAGAAATGCGCTGTGCGGGGAATCCCTGTGTCGCCATCGGCGCGCGCTGGCGCGAGCCCGCAAATAAAAGACTATAAAATAAGGCGTTTCTTCGAATAGCCGACGTCGTATCGGCGGATCTCGCGCGGCTTTCAGCCGATCGCGAAAAATAAAACGCACGGTCGATCAAATGTCTGCTCACGGAGACAGAGTCTCTCGTGGCCGACAGTTATCTAAAAAAAAACTTCGTAAATATTATCGCAACCGTGAATTGCTTCCGCGTTGATCAATTTTCGTACACCTAACATCCAACGCGCACGAGAGGTTTGTTTCGAGATGCAGCTGAACCGATGACGACACGTATCAGAACAATGGCGGCGATCGCTGCCGCCATGATGATCACGGGATGCTCCGGCGGCTCGTCGGATGGCACATCGACCTCCAGCGCTTCCGGCACCTCCTCGGCGGGCGGCGGGAGCACCTCCGGCGGCACAAGCTCCGGCGGCACGAGCTCCGGCGGCACTACGCCGGTGACTCCGCCCCCGAGCACGGCCGCGAGCATTCCGGCCGGCGCCTTAAGCTGCGCGTCGGCGGAGCAAACTGCGGGCTCCGTCACATCTTCATCCTCATCGCTGGGGATTTCGGTCAGCGGCAACGATCTCACCCAGACGTTCACATCCGGCTCGACCTTCACGGTGAAGTTCGAAGCGGTGTCCCAGAACGGCGACATTCTCGCCTGGCAGATCGTCGACTACACGGGAACGGCTCTCGCCTCGGGGTCGATCGGCGTGCCGCAGGGCTCGACCACCACGACGCTTGCATGCTCCTCGACGCTCGCCGGCTATTTCGCCGCCGCGGCCAAGCTTCAGAACTCCGGCGCCACCCAGCCGCAATTGGGCAGCCGTCCCGCAGGCTACGCATCCTTCGGCATCCTTCCCCATGTCGCGGATATCGTCCCGGCGATGGGCTCCGCCCTCGATCAGCGACGCATCGGGCTGCAGGGCGCAAATTATGTCGAATCGGGAGTCTGTTGCAGCGGCAATGGGCTGCAACCCGTGAACGAGAATCTCGGCAGCACGTGGGTGCTGGATCAGCGCTCCGAGGCGACGACCGAGCCGAATTACGCGGGCCAGTTCAACCCGGCGAGTCATAGTCTCGACCCCGGCCTGAAGCAGGGGACGCTCGCCCGGATCATCAGCATGGACGGTCTGCCCGCCTGGGCGAGCACCGCGCCATCGGCGCACGCGTTCGGGACCTATCCTCCGAAATCCTTCAGCGCATTCCAGAATTATTCGGCGCTCGTGGGCCAGGAAAGCGTGCTCATTCACGCCAAGTACATCCCAAATCAACAAAAGAATTATTACCAGGTCACCTGGGAGCCGGATCCGGGTCCGTCGACGGAGTGGAAGGGCAGCGATGCCCAGTTCGTCGAGTTGTACCAGGCGGCCTGGAACGGCGTGCATTCCTCCGATCCGGACGCGATGGTGATGGGCCCCGCAACACAGGGTCCCGTGACCTGCGGAGAGTGGCTCACCCGTCTTGCGCCGCTCGGCTTCACCAAGTATCTGGACGCGGTCTCCTGTCACGGCTACTACACGATCTCGGCCAGCTCCTCCAAGCCGCCCGAGTCGGCCGACTTGCCCGGTCAGATCCAAGGCCTGCGAAAGGCGATGGTCAGCGTGCTGCCGGCAGGGACCAAGCTGTTCGTCACCGAGAGCGGAATCAGCTATCCGGATGGCGCCCAATATACGGCGGGCTATCCGACCAACGACGTGCTCACGCAGCATGCGGAAGCCGTCGTGCGCACCCATCTGATCATGTTGGGAGAGGGCGTCGACACCTCGTTCCTGTTCTATTCGGCGGATTTCCCCTCGAGCGTGGGCTTCGGCATGTACTTCAACCTGAGCATGGCGAAGAACAACTTCAATTCGCCCAACATCGCCCCCAAGCCGGCTGCGCTCGCGGTTGCGGCGACCGCGCGACTCATCGACGGTTCGAGGAGCCTCGGGGCGCTGACCAACCTGCCATCCGGGGGCTACGGGTATTCCTTCCTGCTGGCCGACAAGGCGCACGCCATGACGGCGCTCTGGGCGCACAACGGCTCGTTCGACGCGAGCATTTCCTACCAGCTTAAGGTCGACTCAGCCGGCGCATCGGGTACCGCCGTCGTCTTCGATGCCATGGGAAACCCGAAGTCGGTCCAGTACGCCAATGGCGTGCTCACGCTCACGCTGTCGGAGATGCCGATCTACGTGATGAGCTCGAATGTCTCCGTGTTGCAGTCGCAGACGCGGGCGCCCGAAGGCTATAGCACCCAGTTTTAAGGCGGTATCCCGCCCGCCGACGCCCGCCGAGCGCTGAGCCGCGCGGCGGGATTTCCCTTTCATATGCTTCTCCATGCTACGGTCACACCTGCGAGCTCAAGAGAAGCAGGGTATGTATTTGTCCGAAAACGATCCAACCCAGGGGGTTGACACCGAGTGGGAGGTTGTTGTCATCGGTGCGGGGGCGGTGGGGCTGGTTGCCGCGGTGTCGCTGGCCCGCGCGGGCGTCAAGGTGCTCCTGCTGGAGACGGGCGCCGCGCAACCCGGGGCCGCGCAGGACCTCAACGCGGTGAGCATGACGGGGCGGGCGCATTCCGGCGCGCTGCACGGGCGCGCGCGAGTCGTCGGGGGCACGACCACGCTCTGGGGGGGGCAGCTGACCCAGTTCGTTCCCTACGATTTCGAGGCGCGCGCGATCATGCCCGAGGCGGCGTGGCCGATATCGTTCACCGAGGTCGCAAGCTATTACGGCGATGTGGCGGGACTGCTGGGTCTGGATCTCGCCCACCTGAGCGACGCGAGCCTCCTGCCCGCCTCGAGCGGGGCGGCTGCGCCGGAATCCGGCTGCGAATTCTTTTTTACCCGGTGGCTGCGCGAGTCCAATCTGGCGCGCTGGTTCGCGGATGATCTGAACAACCGCCCGAATCTGCTGGTGGCGCCCTCCTGCCATGCGAGCGAGCTCTTGTGTGCGGACGACGAGTCGAGGATCACCGGCGTGCGCGTGCGCTCGAGGAACGGCGTGAGCAGCGATTTTCGGGCCCGGCAGGTCGTGCTCGCGTGCGGCACGATCGAAATTTCACGGCTCCTGCTGCTCACCGGCAGAAGGAACCCGGGATGGGCATGGTGCGCCAACCCGAATATCGGCGCCTTTTTTCAGGATCATCTGGACTTGATCATCGGCAAGGTGCACGTGAACGACAAACGGCGCTTCGCGGACCGGTTCGAGAA
>Ga0182012_10001330_pt1 | contig 27122 bp, 23 predicted proteins | sample 612S2SmetaG_FD_120486 | JGI IMG/M metagenome (GOLD analysis project Ga0182012, IMG submission 120486) | Permafrost microbial communities from Stordalen Mire, Sweden - 612S2S metaG | ecosystem: Environmental > Terrestrial > Soil > Wetlands > Permafrost | place: Sweden: Stordalen | collected...
CGAAGAATGATCTGGGCGCGTTCGCGGTAGCCTCGGGGCCCGGCTCCTTTACCGGACTCCGCGTGGGTCTCGCCGCCATAAAAGCGCTGTCGGAAGCGCTGCAAAAGCCCATCGCGGCGGTTTCCGTGCTCGAAGCCGTTGCCTGGAGCGGCAAGTCGCGCGGCCGCGTTCTCGCAGCCCTCGACGCCGGTCGAGGCGATGTCTACGTTGGAGATTACGAACTTCGTCCTCACGTTCGTATGCACAGCGAACGTCTCCTCAGCCGGGAAGAATTCCGGGTCGAAGCCGAATCAGCCGCGCAGAGTCAAAAGACAATCGTCACGCCGAATAGCATTCTGGTGGAGGCGCTACGGGCCGCAAACGGCGCGACCCAGTCAGCCGTGGAGCTAATCGAATACCCCGCTAGCTCAGTCATCGCGGATCTCGGTTGTCAGCATCTCCAGCGCGGCGAGACGGTTCGTCCCGAAGACCTGGACGCAAACTACATTCGCCGATCCGACGCAGAAATTTTTTCCAAGCCCGCGTCTTGAGAATTCCGCATGACTTTTCTCATACGGCCAGCCGAGTTGCAGGATCTGCCCTCGATTCTAGAAATCGAGCAACAGTCTGCGCTCGCCGCCCACTGGACTGCCGAGCAGTACAAAACCGTGCTCAACAACAGCATCATGCTAGTGGCCGAGCAAGCGGGCAAACTCTGCGGATTCCTTTGCGCCACGGCAATTGCAGACGAGTGCGAGATTGAAAATATGGCCGTGATTCCTGATTTTCAGCGGCGCGGCATCGCCGACGAACTGCTGCGTGCGCTCGTTCAACGCGTGGAGTCCACCCCCACCCCCGCCTCCGCCATCTTGCTAGAGGTTCGCGAGTCGAACCGGCCGGCCCGGCGTCTGTACGAAAAGCATGGTTTTCGCGAAGAAGGCCGCCGCCGCGCCTATTACAACCATCCCGTCGACGACGCAATTCTCTACGGCGTGCGATTTGGTCGCTAGCCCCGCTCCAGTCGCGGAGTTTGCTCTCTACTCTCTAGAGCCCGCTTTTCTGCACTACAAACGGTGCAACTCAGGCCCGGTCTTGCGCCTATGATCGGTGGAAATCTCCCTATGAAATTCCATTGAACCCCAACCCTCCCTGTGCTACTTTTTAACCGTGTAGTAACAAAACAATTTAGGAGGTCTAGCTAGGATGCTGACTTCAAGAGACGTTCTCCCGGCCGGTCAGGACGAGTTCCAGCGACTGGCTCAGGAGCACATGCAATACTCCCAACGGCTGGAATCCCTCACCGAAAAGCGTTACCTCACCGACGATGAAAAATTAGAGGAAGTGCGGCTCAAGAAGCTCAAGCTGCGCCTCAAAGACCAGATGCAGAGTCTGGAACACGGCCTCCAACGCCACTCTGCCTAGCTGAGCCACTACCAACCGGCTCCAACCTCACGTTCGCGACTTGCAACGCTCTACTCCTGCCTTCATATAGGGCGCTTCTAAGCGCCTTTTTTCATAGAAGTTAGCGAGAGTCTGGCCGAGATCAAAGGAAAACGTTCCTTTGAAAATGTCTGATGACGGAATCACCGATTCGCCGGACCACGCTCGACTGAAGCCGCTTCATCATGACTGTCTGCTGAGTGCTCCCAAACTGGCCGAACATGGAACGTCTCTCCACCGAGGTTCTTCTGAAGTCCTTGTTGCCAGGACGAAAAGACTGCCTCAAGACGCGACTCGATGGCACAATGTTGGATGGGCATCACCGAATTTCCATCCTCCGCGGGCGTGGTGTGGCTGTCGATAATCTTCCCCGCGAGATCATCGAAAGAGAGGATACTTAGAACAATGTCAACGCAACTCTTTTGGGTCGAGGGCCCGTGGCCCGGGAAATTGGCGCTGGCCGCGCGTCCTCGCGGCGGCGACTGGCTGGAAGACGAACTGTCCGACTGGCGCCGCAGTGGAATCGACATCGTTCTTTCACTACTGACTGCCGAAGAAGAACGGAGCCTCGATCTCCAATACGAAGATCAAGAAACGAAAGCTCAAGGAATGAAGTTCGCCTCCTTGCCAATCCCCGATCGTGAGGTTCCCACCTCAGAATCGGAGCTGTCTGCAACTTTGGGCCGGATCGACGCCGATCTTGCCGAGGGGAAGAATGTCGTTGTGCATTGTCGCCAGGGGATTGGCCGCACCGGCCTAGTAGCAGCTTGCCTTTTGGTCTCCAAGGGTATGTCCCCGAAGTCTGCAGTCAAGAATCTGAGCGCCGCTCGAAGAATTCCGGTTCCGGAGACCGACGAACAGCGCCGCTGGATTGACAACTACGCTGCTGTCTCTGCCCGAGCCAAGTGACGGGTCTTCTTCCGGAGACACTCTTGAGTCTTGGAAACCAGGCCCGCATCACGATACCCAACGTTGTAATGACTTACGCCATATAATTAACCTGATTCAATCCCTATGGTGCGTGACGGATATTTCTATGGCGTGGGCTCGCTCCTCGCCGCAGCCCTCGTAGCTTGGCTGACGGCCTGGCCGTACGCCATTCCACTGTTCTTGTTGGCCGCGTTCTTCCTCTGGTTCTTCCGCGATCCCGAGCGTCAGATTCCCGCCGATGCCGGTGCCGTTGTTTCTCCCGGAGACGGCAAAGTAACCGATGTCTCTCCCGTAACCGTCGGAGGGACCTCGCAAACTCGCATCAGCATCTTTCTCAGCGTCTTTGATGTGCATGTCAACCGTTCGCCGATCGCCGGGGTCATCCGCGACGTTCGTTATCAGCGAGGAAAATTCGTTAACGCCATGTCCGCGCATTCCGCCGAAGAGAATGAACAGAACATCGTTACCGTCGAGGGCGAAGGCCGCACCGTCGTTTTCAAGCAGATTGCCGGCCTGATCGCGCGTCGCATCGTCTTCAATTTCAAGGTGGGAGACTCGATTGCCCGCGGCCAGCGTGTCGGTCTCATCAAGTTTGGCTCGCGCGTGGATGTCCTTTTCGATCGCGATGCCGCCGTTCAGGTGAAGATTGGAGATCGCGTCCGCGGAGGTGCTTCGGTGCTCGCCGTTTTGCCAGTCGCGCAGCCCGCTGGCGTTTCAATCACTGCTGGGCAGGAAACGCACTCATAATATGCACGAACCACGAATAGAATTGGGAACTGAGTAATGCTATGGACGAGATAGTTCAGCGTCGTCGTGAATCTGACCGTCCCCGTGGAAAACTGCGCAAGGGTATGTACATCCTGCCCTCGCTCTTTACCACGGCGAATATCGCCGCCGGTTTCTACGCCATCTTGCAGACCGTTCACGGCAGCATGGGAGAGGCTTGGCACATGGATTTCGCTGCCAAGGCGATCGGATTCGCAGTTTTGTTCGATGGTCTCGACGGCCGCATCGCCCGCATGACCCATACCGACAGCGATTTTGGCCGCGAACTCGATTCCCTCGCGGACGTCATCACCTTCGGAGTTGCTCCCGCCCTGCTTGCCTGGATGTGGGGCTTCCACCTGCTACCGCTCACCATTGCGCCCGAGCTTCACCTCAAGATCACCCAACTCGGCTCGATTGCCTGTTTCGCTTTTCTGATGGCGGGCGCAAGCCGCCTGGCGCGTTTCAATATCGCCAAGAATCCGCAGCCTTCGAATCCTGGACGTCCCGGCAAGAAGTATTTCGTAGGCATGCCGATTCCCGCTGGCGCAGGAGTCATCGCCGCTGTGGTTCACTACGCCGCCGGTGAGCCCGTGACTTCCTGGTGGACCGCGATGAGTTGGCTCATGATGGTCGTCGTGGTCGGCTATCTCATGGTGAGCACCTGGCGCTTTTACAGCTTCAAAGACATTGATTTCCGTTCTCGCCATCCCTTTCGCCTGATTGTTATTTTTGGTATCGTCGGCGCCTCCATCTGGTTCTTTTCGCGCCCCGCGCTTTTCGCGATTGCGATCCTCTACATGGCTTCCGGCGTCCTCTGGCGCCTGCAGTGGATCTTTCATCGCAAAAGCCCTCCCGCACCTCCGGCGTATCGGGAAGCATCTCAAACTCCATGACATCTTCTTCCAAGACGCCCGCTCCCCGGTCTGCCGCATCCCACGCCGATCTTCACGGCATCAATCTGTATCGCGTGGCCATCGTCGGAGCGACTTCGCTCAAGGGCAAAGAGGTTGCCGAAGTTCTGCGCGACCGCAATTTTCCGGCGATCGACGTACGCCTGCTCGACGATGACGAGTCTTTTGGCCAACTGGAAGCCGTCGGCGACGAGATGAATATCGTTCAAAGTATTCGTTCCGAGCAATTCGAGCGCGTGGACTTCGCGTTCTTTTCCGCCGACCCGCGTTCTACGCGCAACAACTGGAAGGTGGCGCGTGACTTGGGCGATACGATTGTGGATCTTTCCTTCGCCCTAGAAGAGGAACCGGGAGCGTCCGTCCGCTCGCCTTGGATCGAGCGCCAGACCAGCCATTTCGTCGCTCCCGAGTTGCAGCCTGGCCCAGTGGTTGTCGCCCATCCCGCCGCCACCGTTCTCGCCTTGCTCGCTTTACGCATCGGAAGCGCGATTAAGATCGAACGCCTCGTCGCGACCGTCTTCGAGCCAGCTTCCGAAAACAGCCAGAAGGGGATGGACGAACTCCACGAACAAACCGTGAATCTTCTCTCGTTTCAAGAGTTGCCCAAGAACGTTTTTGATACGCAGGTAGCCTTCAATATGGTCGCGCGTTACGGCCAGAGATCGAACCTGGCTCTGGACGCCGTGTCCCAACGCATTCGCCGGCACTATCGCAAGATCGCGGCAGGAGCCGTTGAGCCCGCCTTACAGGTCTTGCAAGCGCCCGTCTTCCACGGCCATGCTTTCTCGATTTACCTGGAGACGGAGAAACCCGTCGCCGTGGCCGATCTCTCGCAAGCCCTATCTGGAGAGCATGTAGTCGTCAGCGGCAGCCCCGAAGACACGCCCACGAACGTGAGTGCCGCCGGACAGGAAGACATCCTCGTCTCGGTTACCGCCGATGCCAATCAGAAGAACGGAGTGTGGTTGTGGGTGACCACCGACAATCTCCGCCTCGCTGCTTTGGCCGCGGTGGAATGCGCCGAGACCATGACGGCATCGCGCCCCCGAGGTCAGATTCAATGAACCTCTGGACTGCGGGTCCCTCACCCGCAAGGCTTGCTGCCGCGTTGGGATTTGTTACCGCTCTCGCTTTACTCGTGACTGGCTGCGGATACCACACGGTTGCGAGCAACGTGCAGTTGCCGCAGAACATCCGCACCATCGCGATCCCCGGTTTCGTGAGCCAGAGTCAAACGTTCCGCGTCGAGCAAACGCTCACCGACGCTGTCGTCCGCGAATTCGACGCTCGTACCCAATACCGCGTGATTCACCAAAAGGGAGACGCCGACGCTACCCTGAAAGCCACCGTCTTATCGGCTTCGGCGAATCCACTCGCCTACGACTCGACCACGGGACGTGCCGTCAGCGCTCTCGTCACGGTGAGCATAAAAGTTACGTTGACCGATCGGCAGGGAAAGATTCTCTTCGAGAATCCCGCCTATCTTTTTCACGATCAGTACGAGTTGTCGAGCGATCTCCGTAGTTTTTTTCAGGAAGACTCTCCCGCTGTGGACCGCCTCTCGCGCGACTTCGCGCGCACCCTCGTCGCCAATATTCTGGAGGCTTACTGATGAGCGAGTACCGGTCGAAGCGAAGATCGAAGCGAGAACGATCAGCGAAGCTCGGGGAAATCGACTAGATGCGCGCCTTCACGCAAGCAGACCGCTTTTTCTCGGAACTCGTCTCGCGCCAACTCAAGCCCGCCTACGTGCTGGTGGGCGATGAAGCGTTCTTTCGACGCCGTTGCCGCGATGCCATCCTTGAGCATCTCGTCGCGCCAGATTCCCGCGATTTCGGCTTATTTGAATTGGATCTTGCCGAGACCTCGCTCAACGAAGTTCTCGACCGCGCCCGCACGCCATCGCTCATGGCGCCCTTTCAGGTGTTTTTCGTCCGCGGCGTGAAAACGTTGTTTGGCCGCGGTTCGAACGACGAAAAAATCGCAGCCATCGAAACGTATTGTAAGAACCCCAATCCCGACGCGCTCGTCGTGTTCGTCGCCGACCACATCAGCCTTCCCGCCGACACGCGCCGTATGGACATGACGGATAAGGATCGCTATCAGAAAATCCGCGAAGATCTCGGCCCCTTCTGCGGCATCGTCGAACTTTCTCGCGTCGAAGAGGGCGAGGCTGTCCGCTGGATCGGCGAATACTGCGCTACCCGGGAAGTGAAAATCGATGCCGACGGCGCCCGCGAATTAGTCGACGCCCTCGGCGGCGACATGATGATGGTCTCCAACGAACTCGAGAAGCTGATTCTCTACGTCGGCGAGAAGAAGAAAGTCACGCTCGGCGATGTTGAGACGATGGTCCTGGCCGCCAAGCAGCGTTCACTCTACGAATTGACCGACGCCATCTCGAGCAAAGATCGAGTCCGCGCGCTCGAAGTCCTCCATGGCCTGCTCTCGACCGGAGATGGCGATGACGCCGCTATCGGCCACCTTTACATGCTGGCCAAAACATTTCGTCAGATGCTCGTCATCCTCGAACGCAATGTCCGCGACCAGCGCATGCTTTGGGCGGCACTGTGGCAAGGCTTCCGCGTTCCGCCTTTCGCGGCCGACGATATCATTCGTCAGGCCCGCCGTTACAAGTCAAAACGCGAACTGACGCGCGCGATCCGCCTGGTGGCCAAAGCCGATCTAGCTTTGCGCTCCAATCCCCCAGGCAAACGGATGATTCTCGAAAAACTGATTTTAGATTTGGCTTCCGAGCCCAAACTGGAACCTGCTGGTGGATGGATGCAAGAAGAATTGCCAGTGTAGTGTCGGATAGAATGTACGAGGTTTAGTGCGGAAGGTACCCGGCTTCCATCGGCAACTTGCCATCCACGCGGATTACGCCCACGCGATCTGTAATCGAGTGCTCTTCTACAAAACCAATCGCCCCTGAAGTCGAAGCGACCGCATCAATCACATCCGCATCCGACGTGACTGTTTGGATTGCATCGTTGTGCGCCGCCAGCAGCGCCTTTACATCCGCCTCGCTCATTTTGCTGAGATGTTGCAGGGTAGCCATCTCGCCCGGCGAAGAAGTATGCAAGACCAAAACCACATTCCTGCCATCCGGCCACTTCTTTACTTCTCCGCGAAGAATCTTGGCCAGATGCGCTGAAGTGACGTTCTGCACCGAGTTCTCCTTATTGACGACCACCGCCATGTGGTGCCCGAAGCACGGAGTGAGCAACAAGCTCACCCAGGCACACGTCGCAAGAATTTGTCGGCACTTCATAGAACCTAAGGGTAGCGCGGGAGAGCCCGCGATTTGAGCGCAAAAAAACCTTAAGAGTGACCCCGGTAACCAGAAATTCGGACGCCGCCGGGGTTAAAATCCCATGATGTTGTACCCGCAATCGACGTAAATCACCTCGCCCGTAATCCCGGAACTGGCGTCCGACGCCAGAAAGACGCCTGTACTGCCCACCTCGCTGACCTCGACATTCCGTTGCAGCGGCGCTCGCTCGGCATGTCCCTTCAACATATCCCCGAGGCCCGAGATTCCACGTGCCGCCAAGGTCTTCAGCGGGCCCGCCGAAATTGCATTCACGCGAATTTTCTTTCGCCCCAAGTCGAACGCTAAGTAGCGCACCGAGCATTCCAGGGCCGCCTTCGCCACCGCCATCACGTTGTAATGCGGCACGACTTTTTCCGCCCCGTAATAGGTCATGGTAATGACGCTGCCGCCATCTTCCATCAGTGGAGCCGCGGCCCGGCACAGTGCAATCAGCGAATACACGCTCACATCGTGTGCAATGCGAAATCCCTCGCGCGTCGTATTTACGAAATCGCCCCTCAATTCTTCCGCCGGCGCATACGCCACGCTATGCACCACGACATTCAACTTCCCGTAGCGAGCCTTCAGCTTTTCAAACAACGCCGCAATCTCCTCATCCTTCGAAACATCGCACATGTAGCCTTCCGCACCTGGCAGCGAAAGAATCAGGTCTTTGGCCTCCATCTCCATGCGCTCGTTCTGATAGGTGATGGCCATGTTCATCCCCGCCGCATGCAGTCCTTGCGCAATTGCCCAGGCAATCGACCGCTTGTTCGCCACTCCAAAAACCACCGCCGTCCGCGCCTTTAAATCGTCAAACATGAATGAGGTCTCCTCCAGAATTGTCGCGTGAACACTCGCGTCCGTCGCTTCTAACCTTGCCGCTGGATCTCGTCTTGCGGGCTTCCCATTTTAAACGTCGCGACCTGTGCCATGTTGGCGCGGGATGTTCGCGTGATTCCCGCCAGCTAATTTGCTCCCGCTGTCGCTACAGCCTTCTCCGTCCGGATAGGCCAGCAGGCGCTGCCAAACGCGACCGCATACACTGCGGCGATCATGCCAAAGCCCGCTGCCAGGCTAATTCTCGATGCAATCCACCCCACTCCCAATCCCAATGCGACCTGCAGAAAAGTCCCAAAAAAATAAAAAGTATTCTGCACCCGGCCCATAACGTGTTGCGGAACCTGCTCCATGAGACTCGTGTTCATCGCTACACTGCTGATTCCCCGTGCCGTTCCCATCAAACCATAAAGCAGCACCGCAACCGCCAGCCAGGGAGAAAACGGGGCCAGCGCCATCGCAAAGGTAAGAAGTAACATCGCCACCGCGATCGACCGCCGCGATCCCACTCGCGCGATTAACCCCGGAACATACAGCGCGCTCAGGAACGCTCCCACGCCCCACCCGCCGTTCAGCCACCCGTAGCCGGTCGCCCCAGCGTGAAAGACGCGATCGCTCAGCGGAGCCGTGACCACCACTCCAGACATCATCGCACCCAAAAACAAAGCCCAGCTCGTTCCCAGGAAAACTACGCTTCGATGTCCGCGCAAGAATGTCAGCCCTTCGCGCATCTCCCGCAAAAATCGCCCGACTGCCGTTTCCGCCGCCGCCAGATCGTGACGAAGTTCAACTACTCGCGGCACCATATGCCGCCCTTGTCGCACCGCCAGATAACAAGAAAAAGAAACGATGTATGTGCTCACGTCGATGAGGAGCACTCCACCGAGCCCGATGTGCTCATAGACGAATCCAACGATCGAGCCCGCAATCAGCCATCCGCCTTGAATCCCCGCCAGCAGAAACGTATTGGACTGAACAAACTCCCCTTCCGGCGTCAGTTCTTGAATCAAAGCCGTAATCGTCGGCCAGAACATCCAGAATCCCGCCGCCACCAGCGTATTCATCAGATACAGTTCCCAAACCTGCACCCGATGCAGAAATGCCAGCACCGTCACCGTCAGGATGACGACTGCCCGCGACGCGTCCAGCCACATCACGAGCCGCCGCCGGTCTTCGCGATCGATGATCACTCCTGTAAACGGAAGCATTAGCATCGCTGGAATCGTTTGCAGCGCCGCAAACGTTCCCAACGCCATCTCCGAATGCGTTCGCTGCAAGATCGTCCATGCCACAGCGGCCGAGTTCATCCCGCTCCCCAACATGGAGATCACATTCGCCGCAAATACAAAACGCAGCGACCGTTTTTGTAGGATCGACCGCATATTTTAAGCCAATCATCGAATCTAACATGGAAGGATTTCTTGCCACCGACCGCAACTTACCGAAGCTTGATAAATCTCTGCTCTTCTCGACGTAAGCTTGCATTTCGCTGCCCACGAAAAGCCTTGTCCAATCGGCGAGATCCAAGGTACCGAAGTACCGATTCCCTCAGCCACTCCGTGCCGTATCATATCTGTTGGACTCTGTTGCACGACCAGATCACTACTTTCAAGGGAATCATGTCTCTTTCGGCCACCGCCACGGACCAGTCTGTTTCCCGCTTACGTTGCATTGCCTGCGGCGACCATCCCCATTCCGCCGGCAAAGATTTTCGCTGCACGGTGTGCGGCGACTTGCTGGAATTCTGCTTCCCCGGTTGGACCTCCGCCTCGCCCGACCCCGCCGCATTGAAATCTCTCTGGCTCAAACGATGTACCTCGCGCCACGATCTCGACCAAAGCGGAGTCTGGCGCTTTCGCGAACTCCTTCCGCATATTCCGGAAGAACACGCCATTACTCTGCGGGAAGGCAACACGCCGCTCTACCACTTGCCACGTTGTGCCCGTTCCACCGGAGTCGACAATCTTCACGCCAAGCATCAGGGCATGAATCCGACCGCGTCTTTCAAAGACACGGGCATGACCTTCGCCGCCTCGTCCGCGCATCACGGCAAGTTCCGCTGGGTCGCGTGTGCCTCCACCGGAAACACGTCAGCGTCCATGGCCGCCTATGCCGCCCGCGGAAACATGCACAGCCTCGTGCTCATTCCCGATGGAAAAATTTCCTGGGGCAAGCTTTCCCAATCGCTCGACTACGGAGCTCTCACCTGCCAGCTCCGAACCGACTTCGACGGATGCGTGCGCATCCTCAACGAACTCGTACGCCAGAAGCCGGTCTACCTGTTGAATTCCGTCAACCCCTACCGCATTGAAGGCCAAAAGACCGCCGCCATCGAACTGCTCGAACAACTCGCGTGGGAATCGCCCGACCACATCATTGTTCCCGGAGGCAATCTGGGAAACAGTTCTGCGATCGGTAAGGCACTCCTCGAAATGCTCGAACTCAAGTTAATCTCGCGCCTGCCCAAGCTCTCGATCATTCAGGCGACGGGTGCGAATCCTTTCTATCGCACCGTGCGCGAATTCGCCGGAACGAATCTGGAACCGAAGCTCGAACCCATGACCGCCAACACGCTCGCCACCGCCATCCGTATCGGCAACCCGGCATCGTGGAAAAAAGCTCTGCGCGTACTCGATGCGACCGGCGGCGAAGTCGAAGAAGTCAGCGAAGTTGAGATCGCCGCCGCCAAAGCTGAAATCGGAGCCGACGGCATCGGCTGCGAACCCGCCTCCGCCGTTACCCTCGCAGGGCTCAAGAAGCTGCGTCATCGAGGATTCGTAAAGTCCGGCGAGTCTGTCGTCCTCGTCCTCACCGGACATCTCCTAAAAGATCCCGACTTCACCATCAAGTTCCATCGCGGAGATTTGTTTGCGGGTACCCCTGACGAAGGTGAAGCTCTCCAGACAAAACCTCTGCAACGCGCGCCCCTCGTTCTCGACGCCGATCTCGGGGCGGTCATCGCGGCCCTCGATACTGCCGAGAGAAATTCGTAGCACTTCCCCCCAAATTCGTGTATAAAACACAGTTCAATTGTTAGTGCCGATGGTTAGGGGTCCTGCCTAGGCCGAATCTGGCTAAAGCCTTTCATTTCTATCGTTTAAGAATGATTTCAGCTGTCGAGGAGTTTGCTCTTTCACTATGCCGTCCCGTCCCACTTCGTTAGATCGATCTCTGCGTCTGGCCTTGCCCGCGACCTCCGCCAACCTCGGTCCCGCGTTCGATGCGGCCGCGCTGGCTCTCGATTTTCATCTCCGCCTGCGGGCCGAACGCGCGCCCGATTTCTTTGTCACTGCCCAGGGCCGCGACGCGCAGATTTGCAGCCGCATGGAGAACCACCTCATCGTCACCACCTATTGCGAGGTGCTCGAGTCGGAGAATCGCAAGATCGCACCGCTGCGTATCCACATCGAAAACGAGATTCCCATCGGCCGCGGTTGCGGATCATCCGCCGCTGCCCGCCTCGCCGGCATCGCGCTGGCCGTCCATTTCGGACACCTGCGCTGGAAGAATGATCGCATCGTCGGCGAAGCTTCGATGCGCGAGCATCATCCCGATAACGCCGCGGCCTGCTGGATGGGCGCACTTGCCGTCGCTCGCATGGCGAATCAGGTTCAGGCCCAGGTCGTCGAAGTGAAGCCGAAAGGGAAGTGGCCGCTCCTGCTGGCCGTTCCCGAAGCTCCGGTCTCGACCGAGCAAGCGCGTCGCGTCCTGCCATTTCAGTATTCGCGTGCGGACGCTGTCACCAACATTCAGAACTCGATGCTCTTGCTCGCGGCTTTCACGCAAGATCGTCCTGACCTGCTCTCGTCCGCGCTCGAAGACCGCATCCACCAGCCCTATCGAGCGCCTTTGTCGCCTCTGCTTCCGGCGTTGAAAGAACTTACCGGCGAAAGCGGAATTCTCGGCGCAGCCCTCAGTGGAGCGGGCCCTTCGGTTCTCGTATTTCTGGATCCCAAAGTTCCTTCCAAAAAGGCGAAGCAAAGAGTGGTCGCACACCTCGCCAAGCGCCGCCTAACCGCCGAACTCATCCTCACCGAGATCGCGCAACACGGCGGTCGCGATGGCGTGGACTGGAAGAAACACCATCCACCGTCCAAAAAGTAGGTATTTCGCCTGCCTTAAGGTTGGTACCACCCTGCTCCCGCTGCGCGAATTATCGCCCGGACAACGGAGCTAGCGCTCGAGTCAGTAGCGAGCCGCTATCGTCGAGCACCGACACCTCGGCACGCACTGAACTGCGCTTCCGAAGATTCGGGTTCGGGACAAGAAAGGAAATCAAAGTCCGACTGGATGTGCAGCCTGTCACCTGCCGTTGTTCTTCGATAAGTCCCGAATTCGGGCCGGTAAAACGCAACACCACTTCAACCGATCCGGTGAGGTTCTGGCAGCGCAACGGAATCACCACTTCGAGTTCTCCATCCACGCTACGCTTCGCATTCGGCAAACCCGCGTAAACCACCACCGGCGAAATGCCTCCTGGAGAAGCATAACGATCCGGCCAGAGGCGATCATATTCCCGGCCCGCCGCCCCATAAATTTTCTGCAAACGCTCGTCGCGCTCGCCCCATCCAGGATGCGAGGGATCAAGCGAGTTTCCGCCCTCTTGCCCTGACCGCGCTGCCATCAGATGATGCAGCGCCGGCAAAAAGTCAGGATCAAATCCGGCTCGCGTCATTAACATCAAACCTTCCGCGTCCGCGTCGAATTCCATCTCTTGACAGAAACGCGCCAACTCCGTCGAAGATCCCTGCGGATCGACCCACGAACCGGAGAATGCGCCTCGGCCATCCAGCATCATTTGCGAAGCGCCCGATTCCTCCAACGACTTCTGGAACAGATACCGCCGGGCCCAGTCTCGTTGAATAGTGTGCGCAATCTCGTGCGATAGAGCCGCCGCCCACAGTCCGCCTCGCGTTCCCCAAAATACGGCGAGATCTTCGTCCACATAAATCGTGCCGTCCGGAGACGAGAACACATTTCCCGCTCCCTTCGCGATGCGTAGCTCCCATGAGAACTTCGCGTTCTGCGGAGGAACCTGCCGCAGAAGCGTTTGCAGAACGCCCTCGCCCACCGCGAATTGGCCCGTCGCAGGCTTGGTGTAGGGAAGCAAGAGAGAGCGCACTCGTGCGGCAAACACCGTGTCGGCTTTAAAAGCAGGAGGAATCACTACCGGACGGATCGCTTGCGGCGCTGCGATTGGGGCAAGGTTTGGCCCGAACACGCCTAGCAGCGCGATCAAAACCAAACGCGGAGTCGTGGGGCTCACTCCCGACATGCGCCACTCCCAAACTGGCATGCCCGCAGCTTCTAATTCTCTAATCGCTGGTTTGAGCGCTCTAGATATCGCTTTCAGCCAACAATCGAAATATAGCAGGAGCTTGTCTGCGAGTCAGTGATGAAAAACCAAAGAAATATTCAAGTCAAAGGAGTTGCTTCCGGCGCATGGACTGAGTGAAAAAATCAATCTCTGACTACCGCGGGCGCCAAATCGAGTTCACACGCCGTAATGCGGTGCCCGCGCAGCGTGAAGACTCCGAGCGCCAGCACTACGGCAGACGCGCCGAGCGCATCCGAAACGCCAACCCTCTGGGCCAGCGCTCCCCAGAACGTCGCTCCAATCGCCATGCCACCTTGCAAGATCAGCAAATAAAACGACAGCGCCCGCGCTCGCAGATACGCAGGACACATCGTCTGCGCCGCCACATTCAGACACGCGAGAATTCCGATCCATGCCGCGCCCGCTACCAGCATTACCGCGCACAGCGTTGCGAAAGCCGCAACGCGTCCTGCGGCAAATGTCATCCCGGCAAAAATCAGGATGGCCGCGCCCACTACGCCATCCACCGAAAGGCCCTCGCGCAAGCGCGGCAGCGCCAGTGCTCCGACAAGAGCGCCTACACCGAAGCACCCCAGCAAAACTCCATATCCTCGCGCCCCATACGGCAGGGCGAGAATGGGCAGGAGCGCGAGCATGGCCACTGCCGCAATACTGAAGGTTCCCGTTCGCAGCAACACCGACTTCGCTAGTTGGCTCTGCTTTACATAACGAAAGCCGTCGCCGATCACTGAGCGCATTCTTTGTTTCGGCATGGGAGTTTCTGCCGGACGCTTCCAGCGATACAGAAAAACAATGACGCCAAAAAATGACGCGGCATTCAACAAGAACGTCGGCCCGCAGCCGACCGCCGCGACCAAAACCCCACCAATCGCCGGGCCCACCGCTCGCGCCACATTAAATCCGGCGGAATTCAGGGCCACCGCCGCAGCATGCTGTTCCGCAGGCACCAGTTCCGGCGTAATCGCCTGCCACGCCGGATCGTTCATGACAGCACCCAGACCCAGCAGAAACGTAAACAGCAGCAGCACCCACGGCCCCACACAACTCGTGAGCGTAAGAATGCCAAGCGCCGCGGACGCCAGCACCATCCAACCTTGGGTCAGCAGCAGAAAACGTCGCCGGTCCACCATATCCGCCAACGCGCCTGCCGGCAGGATCACGAGAAATACCGGCAAAGACGCCGCCGCTTGCACCAGCCCCACCATCAGCGGATTCATGGTTAGCTGCGTCATCATCCATCCCGCCCCGACGTTCTGCATCCACGTTCCGGTGTAAGAAATGACCGACGCAATCCACAATGACCGAAACAGCGTTTCGCCCAGCGGCGCCCAAGGCGAGACCGAATGCCTGCGCCCCATCGGCGCGACCACCGGCATTTTGATCATTTCCGCCATGCTTGAATCCGAGCGACTAACGACTAGCGACTAACGACCAGCGATGCCGTTCTGAACGGCCATTCCCCTCGCCGCCACGACCGCATCAGATAAATCACGATCCCCGCTACCAGAATCACCGCCGCATACCGAATCTCCCGCAACGCATCTTTACGCGACAGCAGCATATAAACAAAGCCTAATGACGCCACCACGGCGGGCACAGGGTACAGCCACATCCGAAACGGACGCGGCAACTCCGGTTGCCGTATACGCAGTACGATCAGCCCCACCGCCTGCACCAGGTACTGCAGCACAATGCGAATCACCACCAGCGAGGCGATCAAATCCGCCAGTCGGAGGAAGCAAAACAGCGCCGCCACTCCGGTCAACGCCAGCAAAGAAACATAGGGAAACTTGTGAACCGGATGCACGCGCGCAAATGCCCGAAAATAATTGCCATCGAGCGCGGCCGCGTACGGCACCCGCGAATACCCCAGCGTCAGCGAAAACACCGAGGCAAAAGCAGTCCACATCACCAACATCGAAATGAGCGAAGCCGCGCCTTGCCCATAAACTCGCTGCATCAAAGTCGCGACCACGTACAACTTACTGTTCGACGCTCCCGCCTGCGCCATTTCCTGCCAGGGAATAACCCCCAGGATGCTGACGTTCATTACTACATATAGACAGGCGACTGCGAGAATGGATAGCAACAGGGCGCGCGGAATATTTTTCGTCGGTTCTTTGACCTCATCTCCCAGAAAACAGACGTTGTAGTATCCGCCAATATCATAGGCCGCGATCAGCATGGCCGAACCCAGACCGGCAAAGAAGTTCCACGAAAACGAAAACGCTCCCGCCGGGAGATCGAAGGCTCGATGTGCGTTGAAATGGGTCAGGCCCGCAAAGATGATCCATCCGATGGTCAGCATCACGCCTGCCCAGAGCACCTTTGTCAGCCGCGCGACCGCGGCAATGCGGCGGTACAGCAAGAAAGCCGTCACCGCGCAAACACCAATCGCCAGGAACGTAGCCGGCATTACCCTCCACGTCAGTTGCAAAGCCCCAAATATGGGAAGACTCACGGCCCAGGTGCGGGATGACCAGACGTTTTCCAGTCGAGGAAAGAAAAACGCCGCATACTGCGATAGGCCGACGCATCCCGACGCAATCGAGAGTGGTGCGCTGAAAGAAAGTTGCCAGATGAACAGAAATGAAATTAGCCGGCCCAGCTTCTGTGGACCATAGATTTCTTTCAGGTAACGATAGGATCCGCCGGATCCCGGCATCGCCGCGCCCAGTTCAGCCCACACTTGGCCATCGCAGATCGCCAGAACCGCGCCTAGCACCCATCCCAGCATCGCTTGCGGCCCGCCCATCGCAGTCACGATCAGCGGGATGGTAATAAACGGCCCCACGCCGATCATATCGATCATGTTCAGCGCAGTCGCCGACCCGAGCCCGATCCCACGGACAAGTTGCGGCTTGTTCTCGTCGTGCCCGTCAGCTGAAATTGTCATGAGGTAGGTCGTCGGTCGCTAGTCTTTCGTCGTTCGCAACCGATCATTGGTGTAGAAAGCATGTAGCGTCTTGATCAAGAACAATTTGTCATCCTGAGCGAAGCGAGGAACCCGCTTTTTTAAGCATCGCAACCGTCGCCCGCGTCTTATTCTGCTCTGCGAACGACGAACAGCGAACGACGACTAGCTACTTATTCCCAATCAAATTCACAAACAACCGCACCGCCCCCGGTACACCCGCTGGCAACTGTCGGAAAAAAGCGTATCCGGTGTAGATATAAGTGCCCTTGCCATACTTCCCGACTAGCAGCCCACCCTTCTGCTCGCCTTCCCCCGGATCATGCGATTCCAGCAGCGGCGTAAACTTCGGATCCCATTGCGACATGAAATACAGCCCACGCTCCTGCACCCATCCTGCGAAATCTTTCTGCGTGATCTCGTTGGGAGAATGAAAAATCGCGTTCCCCGGATCCAGCATCACCACCGGTGCATCCTCCACCGAAACCCGCGCCCGGCTCAGAGTTGCCGGATACGGCGTGAATTTTCCAGAGTTGAAATCCCCCGCCGCCGGCGTGTATCCGAGGGTGTTGTATTGCACCACCAACCGTCCGCCCGCTTGCACAAAGTCGAGCAGCCGTTTGTTGTTGGCAATCACATCCTTCTGGGTATCGTAAGCGCGAATCCCCAGCACAATCGTCTGATACCGGCTCAAATCTTGTGTGCTCAGCTTCTCCGCGGGAATGAGTGTCACGTCCATGCCGATCTGTCGCAGCACCGTAGGAATCTCATCCCCCGCACCCATGATGTAGCCCACTTTCAGGTCCGTCGGAATCTTCACATCGATAAATCGGACGCGTTGCACCGCTGGTTGGTAGTAATAAAAAGTTCCTAGATCGTCGCGTGTCACCACGGAATAACCTTCCGCGAAGCTGGCGCGGCCGCTCTTCATCACCGCCTTAATCTCTTGCCGTCCTTCGCTACGGTTGCGTGGCTGCACCGTGAATTTCGCGCTATGCTTTTCTCCGCGATCATTGAACGCGAGCTTTTCCTCCCGCGGTTCCACGCGCCAGCCTTTCGGCGTTTCGATTTGCAAGCTCCCATCATCCTTATTCGGACCGTCAGCCCCGTGAGTTTCCGGCAGCGTCTTCAAGTCCAAATTGCTCGTGACATCGACCTGCACGTGCGATTGGGGACCATCCTCCGTAGGCAACACAAGCTCTCCCGGATCCAGCATCACCGAGAACGCCGGTGCTACCGCCAGTGGACGCTCGACCACCTCTCCCGAAGAATCTTTGTACTGCACCATGCAAACCGCAGAGATCCTTCCGATTTTCGGCGCGGTCGCGCTCGACGTCACCGGAGGCGGCGGAAAAGGCAGATTCTGATACTGCGCATCGTCAATCGTGTTCAAGGCCTCGGTCTGCGGATTATCTCGATGCCAGTACGGCCGCGTCAGTTCGGCCGTCGCCGGAACCTGCACCTTGAACCGCGTAATCGCTTCGTTGCCCGCAGTCTCTCGCGACAGCACAGTCGAACTCCATCCCTCCGGTAGCGACAATGCGGTCTGCGGATATTGGGTCGGCAACTCCGGCCCCGACAATTTCGCGGTCACTTCAAACGACGTTCCCGGCACCGCCATGAACGCATCTTCCGGACTCGATCCCACCGGAGCATCGACCACGACATGCAACGCGACATTCGACGCGAGAGCCATCGCCTTCGAAATCTCACCCCGCTTCTCATCCAGAACTTGCAGCAAGCTATCCTTCGCGCGGTTCGACAGACTCGACTGCTGAACCTGCAAAATAATTTTCCCCAGCGCCGCGCCCGCTGCTACTAAAGGCTCAACCGCTGCCTCCGGTCTCTTCTCCGCTCCCGCCTGCGCGTCGTCGATCTTCGCCTTCACATCCCCGAGCGCGAGCGCCAGCCAGGGCACCCGTTTTTCGTCTTCACCCAGTCGATGCGCTAACCCCGGCAGTGTCTCGTCCAGCCCGTCAAAAAAACTTTGTTCGTGCCCCTCCTTATCCTGTGGAGATTCCACGACCGCGTCAATCAACCTGTAATACGTGAAACGATCTCCCGGCTCCACAGTCCAATTCGCCGCGCCCTGCGATTGCTGGTGACGGAGCCCCTGCATTGCAAACTGTATGTACGAAGTGCCCAATACCGGATCGACGATCCCGGTATTCAGCCGCACCGTGTAATTCGCCCCATCGCAAGTGTTCGCGCCAAACCCGCATACATTTCCGATGTACAATTTTTTTGCCTGCCACGGTTCAAGCCCGTCTTTCAATTGTTCCGGAAACCGCTTCGCATCGGCCGCCGCGCGAAACGCCTCTTTCGTCAGAATTTCCGACGCCTGGTGATGCCCGTGCCCGTCGCGTTCCGTTCCCGAAAAGCGCGCCACCAGCACCTCCGGACGAAACGTTCGAATCACTCGCACCATATCGGCCAACCCAATGTCGTGTCCCTGCCACTTTTGAAACGTTTCTTCGGGAGTCTTCGAATATCCAAAATCCGCCACGCGTGAGAAGCGCTGCTCCACTCCGTAATAGCGATCGGCCGCCAGCAGTTCGAGCGTGCGCAACACGCCGAGCCCGTCAAAAAGATTGCTGCCGAGTTTGTTCTGTCCACCCTCGCCTCGGTTCAGCGTCATCAGCAGCGTCGAAACGCCCTTTCCCCGCGACTCCAGCGTCAGCATCCCTCCATCTTCGTCGTCTGGATGCGCCGTGGTTTGCATCAGGCTGGCCGTCGTCTGCAAACGCCGCAACATCAGCTTCAACCCGGCAGCGCCCGTCTCCTGCGGCAACGGTTCGTAGAAATGGTCGGGACTCGCAGCGCTCTTAGCCGTCTTTTGATCCTGCGCTTCGTGAGTGGGAGCCAGTTCCACATGCTGTGCACGAACGCAGGCTGCGCCCGACATCGCAAACAATCCCAACAGCGCGCGCAGCGCGCGCCGTCGACACACGAATCCAACCGAGAAGCCCCTTAACATTGCAAACATGCACATCTGATGGATTTTACTCAAAGAAGGGATCAAATGTTATTCGCCGCTCAAACCATCGGTCATCCTCAAAGGCCTATCCCGTCTCGAAGAAAAGGCTGTCACCCAACCAGAATTGTCATCCAGCGCGCCGCGGAGGGATCCGCTCTCCGCCACCCTCCTCAGCATTCTCGGCAGACCCACTACCGCCCCAGTCCCTGCGCCGCCGCGAACTTCTCCTGGCATTCTGTCGCTTGCTGCACAATCTGCCGGAACCCCGCATCCTCGCGCACACTAGCCAGCAAAGGATCCGATTGCAGCGCCTGCCGCGCACAATAGTTCTCCGAAACCGCCTTGTGCAGGAAGTCGAACGCAGCTTGTTTCTCCCCGCACGCCGCCAGCAACGCTCCCTGGTAGTACTTCAATTCCGAATCCTGCTCCGGCAACAATTCGCTCTCCGAGAGCTGCGCCAAGCGATGGATCTCCGTTGCCGGCGCTTGCTCCAGGCACGCTCGCAGTACTCCCCGCATCCACATCCGGTTGTCCGTCATTTTTTCGACGGCGCGTTGCGCGTCCGCCGACTTTCCCATCCGCATCAGAACCGTCACGCGCACTGCGTTCGACCACTCCGAGCCCGCATCCAGATTCAAGTACTCCATTGCTCTTCCTGATTTCCCCTGCTCGAAAAACGCAAACGAGCACGAGCGCCAGTTGAAGTTCCGCGAGTCGATCGCCAGCGCCCGATCGCATTCGCTTTGCGCTTCGTCCAGCCGCCCCGCATAACGCGACACATAGGCCAAGGAATAATGAGCGAATGCGTTGTCCGGACGCTTCTGCACCAGCCCTCGCGCTTCTTCGTATGCCTTGTCGAGGTCTCCCGATTCAACTTCGTTCGCCGCCAACAGTCCCGCCGCGCTCACTCGCCCCGGCTCCAGCGCCAACGCCTTCTGGTAGGCCGCATTCGAGCGTCGATATCCCGCAGCGCCACCGCCTGAATAAATCGCGTCGAAATAATAGCGCCGCCCTAGGGCTTCCCATGCTGGAGCATAATTCGCATCCAGCGCCACCACCCGTTCCAGCATTCCGATCGCTTCTTTGTTAGCTGTCCCATCGTGCCCGATCGCCACGCTGCGCAAGAACAAGTCATACGCTTCGCGATTCGCGGGAGTACTGCTGCTCTCGACCGCCGCATGCGGAGCTCCTAGTGTCGGAACCAGTTCCAGCCGCACTTTTTTCGCCATCTGGTTGCGCAGCACAATCAGATTGTCCGCCGGAGCCTGCAACGTGCCCGTCCACAGCACCTTGTTGTCCTTCACGTCGATCGCTTCCAGCGTCACCATCACCATTTTGTTTTGCCGCAGGAAGTGCCCCGAGACCACCGTTCCCACACCGAGTTCGCGCCCCGCCTTCGCCGGATCTGCCCCCGCATTGGCATATTTCTGTGTTGCTGTTGAAGGCCGTACCTCCAGCGAATGCGCGTAAGTCAACGCATTCGCAATCTCATCGGCCAGAGCGAAGCGAAGAAACTCGCTCTCCGGATCGTTATCAACATTCTGCAGAGGCAGCACTGCAATCGTCCGGATCGCCGCGTCCGTCGCTGGCACCCGATGCTTCAGGACCCAAGTCCCCACCGACACCACAATCGTCAGCAACAAGGCTGCTAATGCGAGCACGACCCACTTCAGTTTCGAACCCGCCTTCTGAAACGTTCGCGTGGATGTCTGCAGCCCTGCCACATAGCGCAGCCCGCTTCGCAGCGTGGGTTCCGTGCTCTTATTCAGCCGCACCAGATCGGCTTTCATCTCCGCCGCGTTCTTGTAACGCTTGTCGCGCTCCTTCTCCATCGCTTTTCCAATGATGGATTCCAGCTCCGCGGGTATCTCGGGATTGATCGATCGCGGCGAAGCCGGCTTCGCGTTAATCACCGCATGCAGCGTCGTGACTACGTTCGTTCCGGTAAACGGCTTCTTCCCCGTGGCCATCTCGAACAGCACCACGCCGAATGAAAAAATGTCGCTCCTCACATCGAGATCTTCCGACTTCGCCTGCTCGGGAGACATATAAACCGCGGTCCCGGGAATCACTCCGACCTGCGTCAACGATTCTTCGAGTGACGAGTCTGTCGTCGTGCCCACGCTCCCATCTTTCGCCAATTTGGCCAATCCGAAATCGAGAATCTTGACCTGCCCGTTCGGAGTTATAAAAATATTTGCAGGCTTGATGTCACGATGCACAATTCCCTTCGCATGCGAGGCCGCCAGCGCATCCGCAACCTGCACCGCAATGTCGAGCAGGTCATCAATCTCCAAAGCCTTTCCGTGGATCCGCTGCTTAAGGCTCTCCCCCTCCAGTTTTTCCATCACAATAAAAGGGTGGCCGTTGTTGTCCTCGATATCATGGATCGTGCAGATTCCCGCGTGATTCAGTTGCGACGCCGCCCGCGCCTCGCGCGTAAACCGCTCCAGCGACCGCGGATCTTTAGCCAGATGATCGGGAATAAATTTCAGCGCGACATGCCGCCCCAGGCGCAAATCTTCCGCCTCGTAAACAATCCCCATCCCGCCGCCGCCCAGCTTCGACAGCACCCGGTAATGCGAAACGGTCTGGCCAACAATCTCCATAGCGTACGTGTGGTGGCGGACATTTTGTCCGCCGCTGCTGCGTTCGACCTCACCTCGTGTCAAGTGAACGCTTGGTGCCCCAGGTTCGAGCCCGTCTTTTTGGGCGCTAACCTGGGCCCTTGCCCGCTGCCCGTGACGAAAGCCAACCAAGATTTCTAACGACAACCCGGCCAAACCGGCCGGCTGTCCACGAAGGCGTAATGTTAGGCGTTGAATGAAGTTGGGTCAACCAAAGTGTGCGATTGGACCCGGACACGTCTACGGCATATTATTCCCAACGTGTACTTTCTCGCGGGCACCAAGATAGCTTCGAACCTGAGATCCCTCGCCCTTGTTTTTGTCCTCTGCCTAGAGACCGTGAGCGCCCAATCAATCGATCCTCTTCCCCTGGAAATTCATCGACTACCCGTATTCATGTTCTTTCCGGTATCCGCGAAGAGACTGTGTGGACGGTCGCAGGCGGTACAGGACAACCTAATTGTAGCGGCGCCCAAAACCAGGATCCAGGTATATCGAGCGGAATGGCGGAAACCGTGCTGCGATAAATCAGATCTCGTCGGCAGCTAACTGACCGACGCAAACGGCAATTTCGATTGTGAGGAGTTTTTAGGTGGCGAATACTGGCTCGCCGTCAAATCGGGTGACAGGGAAAATGTAATCGGAATCGACTTGGATCTCCGTCACGATTGGAAAGGTAGCTGTGAAGCCCAAGGTGTAGTCGTCGAAAAGAATTTGTTAAGTTGGTTTGCTGGTCGATCGATCTTGTGAATTGCTGTTCACGGAACCGCAGAAAGCGTAAAACAGTCCGAACAATCCCCGCTACCCGATCAGCGCCGCCGACGATCCCACCCACTGCATCCCTTTGTTCTGATCGACGCCCATCATCGACCCGCGCCCCATCCGCACAATCGTCAGCACGGGCAGTAACTCGTCGAGCCATACATACATAATTCGCAACTCGACCTTGGTCTCGCCGTAAGGAGTGTCAATCACCGGAGTGAAATTCATCCGCTCCTGCAAAATGTATTCACCACGCTTCGCTGCCGGAATCGCATCAATATCGGCTCGTGACGGAGCGATCACAACGCCCAATCCCGCGAAAGAAAATAGCGGCTTGAGAACGAAATTTTCCAGATCCGCCGGAATCTCCGGCAGTTGATCCAAAAACCAAGTCCGCGGCACCGATGGATGCTTCAGGTACGGAATCGAATACTTGCTGATCCGGAAATACCAGTTCGGATGCCCCGCCCACTCCACATCCAGATCATCGCGAAAATCGAATGGCGGCTTCACGCTTTTGCGTTCCAGTTCGTCCACAATCGTCCGGTTATAAATCCGCTCAATCCGAACGCGCTTGCCGTATTGCTCGTAAAACAATTCCCTTCCGGACTTCCGAATCTTCGTAATGCAAACGGTCTGTATTCCGAGCATCTTCTCCGTCAGCAAAAAATCGGGCCGCGTCTTCTGCTGGTCGGGATGCACCTCCATCAAAACCACGTTCGCCGGATCGTGTCCCGCCACAATCGCGTCCCGCAATAGCTCTTTGTATCCGCCGGCTTCCAACCCGCCAAGAAAGTACCTCAGCTTTGGATCGAGCTCGAATACGTCAGCGTAAGTCTGCGCCAGCACTGGCTGGTACGCATACAGAGAAGGGAAGGCCTGCAACTCCACTAACTTCGGCTGCAACTCTCCCGCCGCATCCCGCACCAACCCAAAGTCCACCTGCACAAACATCGGATGCTTGGCTTCGTTCACCACGTGAAACTCCGCCGGGATCGAAGCCTCAGACCGTGCCAGATAATCGGGATTCTCGACCAACTGCCGGATCAGCGCCTTGCCATCCTCTGTCATGCGCGTAACCAGCGCATCCGGGAAAAAACACGGCGTCTCGCACAGCGCGAATGGCACCTCCATCCCGCAGCGAGCGGTCATCTCCTCCCGCAACTGCGCATATTTTTCCTGGGTAAATCGCGAGTTGAAGTCCTGCCGGTAGGAGGAAATCATAAGAGTTGGGTGTCATCAAGAGGGATCCTCGAAACCCAGTTTATATGTCCTCCCATGAAATTCCCGCGCTACGTTTGCCCGTCTCCAAGAAGTAGATCGCTATTTCTTTCACCATTTCGTGCGGCAAGTAATAGCGTGCGGGCACGGGTGTCGGTGTGTTCCCACAGAGGAACTCAACTTGCGGCCGACCCGGATCGAGACTCTCAACCGCCGGCGGCAGGGCTAGTAGATAGGGAGGATCCCCATTGCTGAGACCATATTGAACGAAGCCGACATCTTCAGCTAAACCCACTGTAAGTTTGTAGTCATTGTTCCCTGCGAGTTGAAATACAACGGCATTCCTCGTTCGTAGCCGCTCAAAGGTCCCAGCTTAGTTCCTCAGCACTTTCGATCTTTGTAGCATTTAGCGGATTCGACGCGTCTTGCGGGTCCAGAAATTCCAGAGTCATTGGCAATCCTGAGAACCACAATCGAGTCTAGCTTCCTCGGCACTCTCCGCGTCTCGGCGGTGAAAAGCCTTATGCTTCAATTAAAAACTGCCCATCCCGCATAATCTGTTCATCGTCCACCCAAATATCGAATTTCCGCCCCACCACATCAATGTGTGTTGCCGAAAACCATTCCGCGCCCGTGTGCGCCCCATACGGATTGCCAAAAGCAATGTGGATCCCCGGATACTTCTCATCCTGCAATATCTCGCCAATCACATCTTTCAGCTCAATGTTCGTGCCAATCGCAAACTCGCCTACCCGGTTGCTGTTCTCATCCGTGTGCGTGTACGCCCAGAAATCATCCTTCAATTCTTTGTTGGACGAGTGCGCCTCGATCAGCCGGTTCGCCTTCACCGTGATGGTCAACGGATTCGCCTTCAAGTCGCCGAACTTCTCGCACAAGTAATCGCCCACCACCCCGTCAATCACGAACGTTCCGTTCACCTCGCCCGGGGTCGTAAACACCTCGCCACCCGGCAGGTTGCCCCACTTCTCCGTGCTGATAATTCCACTCGTCTTTACCCAGCGATAATTGGGATTCAAATACGCCGTCAAATCCGTCCCCGCCCGCGTCTTGGCGCGAATCTGCTTTGCCTTGCGCACCGTCTCTAGCACTTTCACGCTCAGCCGGTCGACCTTCAAAAAATCCGCCCGCATGCCTTCCAGCATGATTTGCTTTTTAATGTTGACCATGTGGGCGTGCCGGATCTTGCGCCGGTTCACCACATCGGTCATCTGCATGCGCGACTTCAGTTCGTTGCTCTGGGCCGTCACCGCAAAAATGCTGACCTGGCTGGTCTCCAGATCTTCCGCAATCGCCAGCGGCAGATCGATCAACGGACGCGTCGCCACGTCCTCCAGCACCCACGTACGGTAAGCACAGCCCACGTCGTCCAATTCGTGCACGATTGCGGCTGCAATCTCAAGGCTCACCTGATCGGTGATCACAGTGACTTTCTCCGTCGGTTGCACGCGCAGGCATACGCGCACCGCATTCCGCGCCCCCTGCGAGAGTTCCGGATCAAAAGCCAATCGATTCAGTTGTCGGTTTAAGTTTTCTGCAGTTTTCATCAAACGAATCAGCCCGCCCGTGCGGTGGGCGCACTTTCTGCTTCGTCAACGCCCACCTGAGTTTCTTCAATGATGTAGTCCATTACGGCCTTCATGTCGCCGGTTTCGCGATATACATCGAGCTGGCGATCCGCCCCTGTCCCCATTTTCATGATCTCTCGGATGTATTCCACCTCTTTGCGGCTGCCCAGTTCGTCCAACACGTCATCGACGAACTCCAGATATTCTTCGATCAGCTCGCGCTCCGGAACCTCGGTCGACTTTCCAAAGTCGATCAGCTTTCCATTGATGCCATAGCGCGCCGCCCGCCACTTGTTTTCCATCAGCAGCGAACGCCGGTAGAGCCGGAAACCCTGATTCTGCGAGTACAGCTTATACAGCTTCGCCACCGTCGCCTGAATCAGGGCTGCCAGCGCAATCGTCTCATCGAGCCGCATCGGCAAATCGCAGACTCGAAATTCCAAAGTATCGAAAAATGGATGCGGCCGTATATCCCACCAGATCTTCTTCGCGTTATCGATCGAATTTGTCTTCACCAGCAGCTTGACGTAATTCTCGTATTCGCCCCAGCTCGGAAAATAATCCGGCAGGTTCGTCCGCGGAAACTTATCAAACACCTTGCAGCGGTAGGACTTCAGCCCAGTGTCCATCCCCAGCCAGAATGGCGAATTCGTCGACAGGGCCAGCAAATGCGGCACGAAATACCGCGCGTGGTTCATCAGGTGAATCAGTGTCTCGCGATCTTCAACCCCGACGTGTACGTGCAGTCCGAAAATCAAATTCGCCCGCGCCACCAGTTGCATGTCCTGCACAATATTCTTGTAGCGCTCGCCCGGCGTTACTTCCTGCACCCGCCAATCTGCAAACGGATGCGTCGCCGCTGCCGCCAGCCGCAACCCGTTTTCTCGCGCCAACCGGATCATGTGGTGCCGCAAACTCTTCAGCTCTTCTCGCGCCTCGCGGATGCTCGCGCAAACCGATGTCCCCACTTCCACCACCGACTGGTGCATCTCGGTCTTGACACGCTCTTGCAGCACTAATCGGCCTTTTTCAATAATCTCGGCGTGAATGTGTGATCGAAGGTCTCGGCTTTCAGGGTCAACTGTCTGGTACTCTTCTTCGATTCCGAGCGTGAATGTAGGCTTCATTGCGGCATCCAGAACTGCCAGATAGGGAGAAACGCTGGCAGAAGTTGAAACAGTATACCAACGATCAGCCCGCCCTATGTGTCGACCGTCTGTGTAGCAACGGCCAGTGTAGGGACGGCCGGTGTGGGAACAGCCGGTGTAGCAAGATCCGGTGCGGGGACGGGGCATTTCTGCCCGTCCAGCCCAAGGCCACGAATCCACCTTCTACTTCGCCCCATTCAAGAACGCAGCCCACCGCAACTCCCCGACCGGATTCTTCCCGCTAAGTGCCTTCTTTACCGCCATCTCCGCCACCGCGTCCACGATCCAGGCAAAGTTCTCCGGCCCCACCGACGCGATCTCCGCATCCGGCGCCGGATTCATAAAATCAATCGCATACGGCACGC
>Ga0182012_10001331_pt1 | contig 27121 bp, 21 predicted proteins | sample 612S2SmetaG_FD_120486 | JGI IMG/M metagenome (GOLD analysis project Ga0182012, IMG submission 120486) | Permafrost microbial communities from Stordalen Mire, Sweden - 612S2S metaG | ecosystem: Environmental > Terrestrial > Soil > Wetlands > Permafrost | place: Sweden: Stordalen | collected...
AAATCGTAACTTCTCTCTCATGACCGGTTCCCTCCGCTTGTGGCTCTGGACTAAAGTTCGTCAAACAAACTCAGCCTAACCCACGACTAGCGCATCGAGCCGGTCACACCATAATGACTAACTTTCCAACCGGCAGGTCCCAAACAAATCAAAAGCTCCGCGTAGATCATCTCTTCCCCAAAAGAAGCCCGGCAGGGAGCCAGAAGACTTCCGCAAAAGAAATGATCCGCACTTTGCAGATAATTACTTGGCGACGGCGCACAATCACACCATCGGCAATTTTCCGGGGACGCAGCGGTCCAAACCCTCTGGTTTCCCGGAAATCGCCCGTAACCCCTTTGATATCTAATTTCTGTGGCGATCTTCAATGGAATGACATATTTGGCGCAGATGCCCTACGATAACCCCTTTCCTTAGAGTAATTTAGCCGCAGAATCCGGATAGGGGGGGGGGGGGGGGGGGAGGGGGGGGTAAACAGGGGGGGGGGTTTCGACAGAAAAGCGCGGGGGGATCGCCCCCCAGCCGCGGCAGCGACCAGGTCGCCATGAGCCAGTTCGAAGATGACGAGGAAAAGGAATCCTGCAGCCAGTCTCGGGACCGTCCGTCCCAGCTGTCCCAATTCAGGACACTCTAGCCTTCCCCGTTCAATTCCGGCCATTTGCGAGATTCGCTCCCATTCCTCCTCACGTATTTCCCGAAACGAGCGATGAAATAGGGGAAGGCGATTCCAAGACTGCTCCTCACGGGTGCTGTTCTAAAAAGGGTCGGCGCTGCTGCTTTCAGGTCGCTGGCCCCAGTTCCCCGCGAAGTCAAAGCCCGGAATCGATCGCTCTATACGGACTGGAGGCATTCGGGTGATCCGGCAGGCAATATCGTGCGACATCTGCGCAACGGAAAAAAAGCAGACCAATCACTGGTTCGTCGCCTACGAACAGGGCGGCGAACTGCGCGTCAGCGGATGGCAATCGCGCAACCGCCTGCGCCCCGGATCGAAGCATCTGTGCGGACAAACCTGCCTGCACAAACTTGTCGACGAGTTCATGGCAAAGGCAATCGCCTTCAAGCCGCAAAAAGGCTCCGCCAGCTTCTCTGAAGCGCACGATGAAGTCGAGGGAACCGATGCGAGCCTCACCTCCAGCGCTGCCTATGCTGATGTTGAATCATCTGCCCGATTAATCCCGGCCCCTGCGCGTCCCGCACTGCCGACACCCTTCAAGGCTACGGCGGAGCTGGTCACAATCTCGCAACGTACGGATTCATCCGAAGGGTTTGTCCCGTCCGAAGGGTTTATCCCCGATGACCCGCCGCGTTTTGCCTCCCGCAACTGGCGGGCCGAAGCATGGGAGCGGGAACGCGAGCGCGAATTGCGCGCTGTCGAGCGCCGCCCCGACATCGCCCGCCGCCGTTCGAGCGCTTAAAAGGAATTCTTTATGTGGATTGATCTATTGCTTGTTCTTGTTGCCGTGTTGCCGCTCTTCAGCCGCAACAAAACTCGCACGACGAATGCTGACAAATTTCCGGCAGTGATCGCCGGCCAAACCCCTATTCCGCCGCAGGTCCGTCTTTAAGCAGCGTCAGCAAACCAGCTTCATCAAGCACGGGAATCTTCAGTTCGATGGCCTTGTCAAGCTTCGATCCGGCTTCTTCACCCGCGACCACGTAGCTGGTCTTCTTGCTCACTGACCCGGCAGTCTTCCCGCCAGCGTCCTCAATTCGCTTCTTGGCTTCGTCGCGCGTCAGAGTCGGCAGCGTGCCGGTCAGCACAAAGGTCAATCCCGCCAGCTGCGTCGAACGCACCTTCTTCTCAGCCGTCATTTTCACTTTGAGTGTTTCAAGGCTGTCGACCAATGCCCGATTCGAAGGACGCGTGAAGAAATCGACAATCGCTTCAGAGATCCTTGGGCCAACCTCCTCGACACGCTCAAGCTGCTCGCCATCGGCCTTCATAACTTCTCGAATGTCACCAAATTCTTCAGCGAGCAGCTCCGCTGTCCTTTCGCCGACGAAACGAATACCGAGTCCCATCAGAACGCGCGCGAGACCTGCCTCCTTCGACGCCGCGATTTCTTTCTGGAGGTTTGCGGTTCCCTTGGGACCAAGCAGCTGTCGCTCCCTTGTCTCCTCCACGCCTGTCTTCTTGTTGATTTGCGTCACTTGCGCAGTGAGCGCGAGCAAGTCTTCATCCTTAAGCCGATACAGGTCTGCGACACTTGCCACAAGTTTCTTCTCGAGCAGTTGCTGCACGACCGCATCGCCTAGGCCTTCAATGTTCATCACTCCGCGCGAACCAAAGTGCAACAGCGTCTCGCGCAGTTTGGCTGGACAGTCGGCATTCACACAGCGCCAGTCCACTTCGCCCTCTTCGCGCACAACTGGATTACCGCACTCTGGACAGTCCGTTGGGAAATGAAACTTGCGGTTCCCGCGGGGATGCGCATCGTCCGTAATGACCTCAGCAACCTTGGGAATCACGTCGCCGCCGCGCTCCACCTTCACCCAGTCGCCAAGCAGCAGACCCAGACGGTCAATGAAGTCGGCGTTGTGAAGGGTTGCGCGGCTCACCGTAACTCCGCCGACGAACACCGGCGTAAGCATCGCCGTCGGAGTCAGCTTGCCGGTACGGCCCACCGTGATCAGGATGTCGTTCACCTGCGTCACTCCCGACTTGGCCGTGAACTTGTACGCGATGGCCCAGCGCGGCGCGCGTCCGGTATAGCCAAGCCGCTGCTGCGTCGCATGCGAATCCACTTTCAGCACAACGCCGTCAATCTCATAGCCAAGCGTCGATCGCTTGCTTTCGGCATCGTCGATGAACTCGGTCATCTCTTCCACCGTGCCCACAAGTTTGCGATGGGCATTTACGCGGAATCCGAGCGAACCGAGCACATCGAGCGTTGCGCGCTGCCCGTTGGGCCAGTACTCGCCCTCAATAAGCAGAAAATATGCAAAAAACACCAGCCTGCGGTTGGCAACAATGCTGGGCTCAAGCGTGCGCAGCGTGCCAGCCGCCGCGTTGCGGGGATTGACCGCTGCAGGCAACCCTTCCTGCTCACGTTCTTCATTCATGCGGAGAAACGCTGCCTCCGGCATCACCACCTCGCCGCGTATTTCGATTGCCTGCGGCAATCCTGCCTTCTTCAGCTTGTCTGGTGATATCGAAAGAGGGACGCTGCGAATGGTGCGAACATTGGTCGTCACGTCTTCGCCGGTCTGGCCATCGCCGCGCGTCACGCCTGACGCCAGCCGCGCGCTCCCGTCTTCGCCGGCCTCGTAACGCAGTGCAATGCTCAGCCCGTCGAGCTTCAGCTCCGCCATGTACTCGACAACCAGGTTTCCTGCCAGTTCATGCACCCTGCGGTCCCAGTCGGCAAGCTCCTCGGCCGAGTATGCATTGTCAAGGCTCAACATAGGCCGCGAGTGCCGGACCTTCCTGAAGCCCTCGGCCGGCTTGCCTCCCACACGCTGCGTGGGCGAGTCGGGTGTCAACAGCTCGGGATGCGCTGCCTCGATCCGCTTCAGCTCGTTCATCAGCCCGTCGTACTCCTGGTCAGAGACCTCGGGCGCATCGAGTGCGTAATAGAGGTGCTCATGGCGGCGCAGTTCAGCGCGCAACTCCTCTGTGCGCCTGGCCGGTTTCAATGGGGTGTCTTTAGGCTTGCCCATGGGCTGGATTATAGGAGGCGACAGGCCCTGTGAGCAGGCCCGATACTATGGAATTAAGAGAGTCATGGAACCGATCACCCATTTCCTTACCGGAGCCTGCATCGGTCGCGCCGGCCTGAACCGCAAGACGACCTACGCTACGCTTGCCGCCGTGCTGGCAGCCGAGGCGGCCGACCTCGACGTCCTCTGGTCCTTCGCCGGTCCGGTCGAAGAGCTGAAGCACCATCGCGGCATCACTCACACCTTTCTTGGTGCGCCGTTTGTTGCGGGAGCCGTGGTTGGCGTCATCTGGATCGGACACAGCCTGTGGATGCGCCGCCGTCGCACGATCGATCCACTCCTCCAAAACCCGAAAGTGCCCCCGGCACCGACGTCGGTCCGCTGGGGCTGGCTGTATCTCACGGCCCTGATTGCCGCCCTCAGCCATCTCCTGCTCGACTGGACAAACAACTACGGCTTGCGGCCCTTCTTTCCATTCAATCCGCGCTGGTACGCGGGCAGCTTTGTCTTCATCGCCGAGCCGGTGATTTGGGTGTTGTTGGTGCTGGCTTTGCTTGTACCGTGGATCTTCGGACTAGCCGACAGCGAGATTGGCGCGCGCGCCAAGCCCTTTCGCGGCCGTAGTTGGGCCATCTTTGCTCTGACAGGAATGGCGGTGCTCTGGTGCTGGCGCTGGGCAGAGCATGCACAGGCCCAGGCAATGCTTGAGAACATTCAGGTGACATCGGCTCCCGTCAATCGCGTGGCGCTGGAACCGTATCCCGTCAATCCCTACCGTTGGCACGCCATTCTTGAAACCCCGGACTTCTACCAGACCGCCGAGATCAATACCTGGACCGGCGAGATAGTGAGCGAGCCGCTCCGCGATTCAATCCATAAGCCTACAGACACTGCCGCCGTCGAAGCGGCCAAGCGAACGCCTCTCGGCCAGGTTTATCTCGATTGGGGAATCTGGGCAGTGGTGCGCGATGTGGGTCAGGAGCCTGTGGCCGCCATGAATCCGCCCGATTTGCCCCCCAACCGCTCCTGGACCACGGTCGAGTTCAGCGATCTTCGCTTTGCATACTCCTTTCTGGGGACAGGCCGCCAAGCGGGTCGGTCACCGCTCGGAGGATGGGTTTATATCGTGGATAACCACGAAGATGGGGGAGAAGGAATGGGCGGACGCCCACAGAAATAGAAGAATTTTGACTCAGATGGAAAAATTTATTGGTCCGGTGGAACCGTTTGGGTTGACCCGGGGACTCGCGGACCGCAGAATGAAGGAGAAGACATAAGCATTCGGAATGGTTCCCCGTGTCCCTGGGAAATCGCTCCTCACTTTAGAAAAATGAGGTTTTCATGATCGCCTATCTGCTCCTGTTGGTTGCCGTCCTCACTCGTATAACGCCCCATGCCGGGTGGTTGAACTTTACTGCGGTGGGCGGCATGCTGCTCTACTTTGGCGCGCGGCGCTCGTGGCGCGAGATGCTGGCTCCGCTGGCGGTGCTCGTGGCGACAGACTACTTCCTCACGGTCTACACCTATCACTATGCCTTCCGCTGGGAGGCTTATCTCCCCACCTGGGCCTGGTACGTGGCGGCAATGGCGCTCGGACAGATCCTGCTGAAAGCCAGAACGACGTTTGTGCGCGTCGCCGCAGCCACACTGCTCGGACCCACCTCGTTCTTTGTGATTTCGAACTACGCGGTGTGGGTGGCGGGCGGCATGTATCCTCGCACCCTGGCCGGGCTCCAGGCCTGCTACGTGGCGGCCATTCCCTTCTACCGCAACGATCTAGCCTCAACAGCGATCGTTCTCGGCGTGGCTTTTGGCGCGCCCGCGCTTGTGCGCCGCATGGCTCCAGCCCCCGCGCAAGCATTGGCGGGAAAATAGCCCTCCATTAAGTCAGGCTCGATATTGAACCGCGCCCTAGCATGGGGCGCGGTTTGTATTTGTGACCAAGATGGGGGATGGGCGCAAACGAAAGTCATTTGACAGCCGTACGCGCAAACAAATCGAATAGCCCGAATGCTGTTGGTTCCATCCACAACCTGGAGAGACTGCCATGCGGATGCAAATCAAAACGGGAATCGGTGTGGCCTTGCTTGCGGGCTCAATCCTGATGACTGTCCATGCGCAAACTGCTAATGTGAGCTCGAAAAAGAACGGAAACAACCAGAGCGCAGGTAACTCCCAAACCAATGGCGCGGATGGACAAAGGAAGTCTGGACAGGTTGTGCACCAGGACTACGACAAGGTGCAGGCGGGCAAGCCTGAAGGCCCATCGGCGCCGCCAAACCAGAGCGGGACGCAGGGATCAACTGCGGACAACAACGGCGTTGCCAAATCAAAAACAAAATTTCGCCAGGAATTTGGACCGACGCAGGCGAACAAGAAGAATGACGTAATCACGCCTTCCGGACCTGGCGGACAGGACGGCAAGCCAAAAACCGCTGACGCAAAGAAGCAAGCGCCAAAGTAGAAACGGTTTGCGGTTCGTCTGCAGATCCGAGCCGGGCTCGTTAATCTTCCAGCAGTTTTCCTGAGCGCTTTCTCTTCATCCACCACCAGGCAAAGCCCAGCATCGCCAGAACGATCACCAGGGCAACCAGGGGCACGGCGTGGTGCGCCACCAGGTCAGCCGCGCCCGGACCGAGTTTGAGCACCAGAAGCGACAGGATCAACCAGCGCACCATTCTGCCGGCAATCACTGCTAGCATGAATGGAATCACGCGCATCTCAAATACCCCCGCAGCGAAAACAAACATCTTCCACGGCGCCGGAGGCGGCAGCATCGAAGGGATCATCACAGCCAGAAACTCCTGCCGCTCAAAGCGGGTGCGCAGCCGTTCAAACCGTTCGCGGTTGATGCGCTTAAGCAGGAATAGTTCGCCGCCGGCCCGTCCCAACCCATAGGGAAGCAGCCCTCCGATTGCCGAGCCGATCGCAGCCATCAGGCAGTAGAGCCAGAAATTCGACTTGTTGTTCCACACGTAAACGGCGAGAATCGCGTCCATCGGAACGGGAATGGTCGAGGAGTCAAGGAGTGCGATAACGCCGATTCCCCAAAAACCAAGCTTCGCCAGCGCCGGCAGCAGCGCAAGCTTCCACCAGGCCATAATTCGTACAAAAAACTGCATCAAAAAAGTTCCCTTTCCGCCCGCTGATCCGTCCATCCAATAAGACCATTGTACGAGGTGAAGCATCTGGCAGACTCCGGCCATTTACACCCCAGGAGTTTGCGCGGCTCATGTAAGTACCGATTCTGGATCACAATTTGAGCGGGATGAGAGAATAGATCGAAAGGATTCCGAGCGGAGCCAGCAAAGTAGGCCCCTCCCCGGGAGTCTCCTCTAGAACCAATGCCCACCAGCGAAGCGCCAACCAACGTGAACGAGCCCAATGAGCCGCCGACGAGCCCAGTAGCGGCTGAGGACAAGGACAGCCCTGTCCTTGCCCCGGAGAGCCCGCAATCTGCTCCCTCTGCGCTGCGAGGTTCGCGCTGGGTCGACTACGACACCCATGAATTGCTCGAGATGATCAGCGAGCTCGAAGACGAGCGGCGCTGGGCGAGGCTGCGCGAGGGAATGTTGTGGGCGGTTCTGGCTCACATCGCTGTTCTACTGGCACTTTTCCTGTTGCCCAGATACATCGTCATGCCCAAGGTGGTCGACAAAACCGCAAAGCTGGACAAGGACGAGTTCACTTATATGGACACGCCGCGCTTCCGGCCCAAGGTTGAGGTAAAGCCGCTCATCAAGCCCCCTGTGATCGACAAGCAGACCATGGACGAAATGCGGAAGCAGTCCGCAGCGCCAGCGCCGGTTACGCCTCCGCCACAGGAAACCAAGCCTCCGGAACAGCAGGCGCCGGTCCAGCCACAGCCCGCACAGCCGCCTCCGCCTAACCCGCAATCGCAGCTTGAGGCGCCGCGGCCTGCGACTGTACCTGCACGGCCAAACTTTGCCATGAACTCGACCAATCCCGCTGACCAGCTTCGTGAGGCGATGCGGAATGCCGCCCGCAGCCACGGTGCCGGTGAGGTGGGCAATCAACCATCCCCTGGACTGGCCCTGCATCCCGGCGCTGGCTCTGGTGGCGTGCAGGTCCTCTCTGATACCCAGGGCGTCGACTTCAGCAACTGGCTGCAGCGCTGGCATTGGGAAACCGAACACACATGGGATCCTCTCATCCCCGATGAGGTCAACCCGCCTATTTACAAGTCCGGCATGGTTGCCATTGAATTCAAGGTTCTTCCGAATGGGCGGTTAATGCCCGACAGCGTGCACCTGGTCGGCCGCTCCGGCGATACCGCCCTCGATAGGGCCGCATGGGGCGCGCTCACCGGCTCAAACTATCCGCCACTGCCCCACGAGTTCCACGGGCCCTATCTAGAGCTGCGCGCTTACTTCCTGTACAACATGGAACCCGGTCACTAAGCCGCAGCAATTCACGATTCGTTCGCACTAATCAAAAAGCCCACGCTCCACGCGTGGGCTTTCCTGTGAACAAACGCAATTGCCGGCCTATTGGGGCGGAGGTAGCTTCACGCGTTGCGGAGCCTGGTTGCCATTCGTCTGGTCCGTGCCCTGCGCAGGGTTGTCCGATGTATTCGCCATCGACGCCAGCTCCGATTGCCGATACTTCGAAGTGCTCACGTACCCGTGAATGTGATCTTTACTGATGTCGTTGATCACAATCTCCACCGGCTGCGGGCTGTCAGGCATGTAGAACATCACCGGCTGAAGCAGGTTCACATGCTTCTGCGTAACGGTACGATCGTTCACCATCAAGTCAAGGTCGGCAAACTGATGCTTGGCGTCGGCTTTTTTCAGCCGCAGTTCCACCGAACCGGCATGCTTGAACACTTTCGCCTTCGCCACATCGAACTCCGCGTAGTTCCGCTCGCCCTTCTTCTCCAGCAGCACCAGTTCATCGTGCGTGTGCGCGATCGAGCCGGTAAGTTCAGTGCGCGTGTTCACCAGGTCGCCCTGCGTCGATGTCAGCCCATTGCGCGTGTCATCGATCGCTTTACCCTGCTCATCCAGTTGCGACTGCAGTTTTTTGAAGCGCGGATCATCCCTGCGAACGGCCACAATTCGACGGCCGCCAACTCCCTGCACTCCTGATCCCTGCGAGCTTGTTTTGGCCGGTTGGGTCGCCTGAGCTTGCTGCAGCGTCGCCAGATCATTCACCTTGGCCGTCAAGTCGCCAATCTGATGCTGCGTTGCGCTCAGCGCAGCCGTCTGCTGCGCGTTGGTCGCCGCCAGGTCCTGCGCGGCGCGGTGCTCGTGAATCGCGTATCCGCCCAAAGCGCAGCCAAGTAACACCGCCGCAACCAGAGCGATCATGCCTTTGTGTTCCACCGTTTCAGGTGTCGAAGCAAACTCCACCATATTTCCTCCGGAGTGGGCGGTCAGAACCGCTCCTTCCATGAAAACGATGCACGTTTGCTTCCAGTCGTCCAGAACCGCGAAGTGCCCTGATTGCCTCGTTTGCCGTTCCTGCGTATGAATCCAGCAATGGAAAGAATTGCAAAGAGCCGGTAATTCTTACCTGATTATGGAGGTAATCCGCGAAAGCGCCCGCTCCGATCGAGCCATTACGTTGGTACCGTTCAACAAAAAGCCCACGCTTTTCGGCGTGGGCTTTTCTTTGAGACTAGTGGAAACAACTATCCGTTCAACACATCCTGCAATTTGTTGAGCGTACGATGCAGATCCTTGTCCGTGCGGCGCTGCTCGTCGATCTTGCTGATCGAGTGCATCACTGTTGTATGGTGCTTGTTGCCGAACTGGCGACCGATCTCCGGCAGGCTGGCTTCCGTCATTTGCTTCGCCAGGTACATGGCAATCTGGCGCGGCACAACCACGTTGCGCGAGTTGTTCTTCTGCTTCAGATCGCTCACGCGCATGCCAAAGTTCTCAGCTACGGCACGCTGAATGGCCTCAATGGTGATCTTGCGCACCTGCATGTCAATGAATTGCTTCAGGCACTGCTGCGTCGAGGCTAGCGTGATCTCCATGTGATTGTGATGGCACCAGGCAATCAGCCGCACCAGCGCGCCCTCTAGCTCGCGCACATTGGTGCGCACATTCGAGGCCACGAACAGCGCCACGTCCGTCGGCAACTGCACCTGCTCGCTCTCGGCCTTCTTCAGCAGGATGGCCACCTTGGTCTCGAGATCGGGCGGCTGAATGTCCGCAATCAGGCCCCACTCAAAGCGCGAGCGCAGCCGGTCTTCAATCTCCGCCAGTTCCTTCGGCGGACGATCTGAAGCAATCACGATCTGCTTCATGCTCTCGTGCAGCGCATTGAAGGTGTGGAAGAACTCCTCCTGCGTGCGCTCCTTCTGGGCAATGAACTGGATATCGTCAATCAGCAGAACGTCCACTGAGCGGAACCGGTCGCGAAAGCTCGTCATCCGGTCGTTGCGCAGCGACGTGATCATCTCGTTCGTAAATTTTTCCGCCGACACGTAGCAGATGCTTGCCGAGGGCTGGCGCCGCTTCACCTCGTGGCCAATGGCATGCATCAGGTGCGTCTTGCCCATCCCGACGCCGCCGTACAGAAAAAGCGGATTGTAGGCGCGCGAAGGCCGCTCGGCGACTGCCAGCGAAGCAGCTCGCGCAAACTGGTTGCCGTTGCCGATCACGAAGGCGTCAAAAGTGTACCGCGAATTGAGCTGCGCGGCTGTCGACCAGTCGAAACGTCCTTGCTCGGGTGCGCGCGCGGGAACCTGTGGTGGAGCAGTGGGAGCGTGTGCCGGCACAGGAGCAAATCCGCCGTCCTTCCGCTGCGGCGGAATCGAAGGATCTTCTTCGGCGGTGACAAAACTCACATCGTCAAACTCAAGAGACTGAAGATCGATAGCTTCCTGAATCAAATCGCCGTACTTGTCCCCGATGTGCTGGAATTCCGGCGAAGGGACGCGAACATAAAGCGTTCTGCCCGTCGCGTGGCTGTAGCGCGTGGGCTTGAGCCAGGTCTCGAAGGATTGGCGGATCACCTTCTTCTCTAATGCAGCGAGAATCTGGAGCCAGGGATTGAGAGCCGAGCTGGGAGAAGTTGCAAAAGCCATCGAACATTTCCTTGAGTTTCGTCGCCTGCGAAACGTTACGCCGGTTATTCAGCGGAATTTCAGCAACGGATCATCGCTGGCGGAAGATGATGGCATTCCGTCTTGCATGCGATGACCAATTCCTCTGATTGCCGCTGATGTGCCCCTGAATTTGTGAGCCTCGGGGCGGTGGGTTAAACGACCATTCCGTGGGACGATTTAAAGTTTCCTGAACGGTCCCGATAGTAGCACATTTGGCGCTCGTTGCAATCACTCTTTCACAAACTTTTCCCAAGCGTGATTGAGTTGCACCATGGATGGTGAAACTTCACTTGAATGTTACCGCAAGTTACTTTTTTAAAGTTTCACAACTGCCCCGATTCTTATTCCACGCCTCATGTGCCACGGCACGATTTCGAGTTTCCTATTTCCCCTTGTTTGTTGGCGCTGAGAACAGTGATGTTCTTTTGATTCGCCGGCATCGGACAGTTCGCGCTGGATTCCTGGCCCACATTCGGTTATACTTAAGTTCGCTGTCAAAGCGCAGATTCTTTAGAGGAAACAGGAGCGCATTTCTATGCCCAAGCGCACATTTCAACCCAACCGCCACCGCCGTGTAAAAGTACACGGATTCAGGGCGCGCATGAAGACCAAGGCCGGCGCTGCCGTGTTGAGCCGCCGCCGCGCCATCGGCCGTAAGCGCGTTTCCGTCAGCGCTGGCTTCCGCGACTAAGTCTTCCCACGCCTTCGGTCCGCCCCACCCTGCAAATTTCCAGTTTCCGAACCGGATTGTGCTGCCGGGTGCGGCTGTTCCGGATCGAGCTGTTGCCTGCAATGCCCCCTGCAATGACCTCTTCGCTCAAGCCTGCCCGTCACCAGTCATTGGTGGGCGCACGTCTGCGCAAGCACGCTGACTATCAGCGAGCATATGCGGCGGCGCGCAAGCGCCAATCCGCATCGATGAGTTGGTTTCTGGCTCCGCAAACCATGCAGTCCGCCGGCCCACGCGTCGGGCTCACTGTGGGCAAAGTGATCGGCAAGGCGCATGAGCGCAATCGCATCAAGCGCCGCATGCGCGAGGCACTGCGCCGGCATGTGGATCTGCTCTCCACCGGCTTCGATCTCATTCTGCATCCCCGTCGCTCGGTGCTGACCGTGGAATTTGCGAAACTTGAGGCCGAGGTTGTGCGTATCCTTGAACAGGCAAGTGTCGATGCCGCCCGCCTCGGCCAGAATTCTTCATCGCGGCCGGCTTCCGCTTCGTCCGCATCATGACCCGCCTGCTACTCGCACTTCTTGCCTTCTACCGCCGCTGGCTCTCCCCTGCCCTGCACTCGCTGGGCCCCGGTGGATGCCGCTACCTGCCCACTTGCTCGGAATACGCTGAGATCGCAATTGCCACACATGGCCCGCTGCGCGGTACAGGCCTCGCCCTCTGGAGGTTGTTGCGCTGCCACCCCTTCACCCGCGGAGGCCTCGATCCCGTTCCCCCAGTTGCGCATGCGAGACCTTTTCCCCACGAACCATTACCATAGGAAGTGAGGCGGCCCTGAGGCTGCCCTTTCGAATCGACAGGACGTACCCTTTGCCCGAAATTCAGAATCCCAATATTCAGGCGCAAGGTCCCGGCGGCGGTAGCGGCGGCGATATGCGCTCGACGATCATCTTCACGCTGCTCATTCTCGCTGGACTGCTGGCGTATCAGTATTTCGTCAAGCCGCCAGCGCCTCCGGCCCCGGCGCCGCAGTCGCAATCGCAGCCAGTCGCTCAGCCAGGACAGCAGGCCTCGGCGGAACAAGCGGCCGCCCAGGCTCAGCCGACGGCAAACGCCGTGTCGGCAACTCCAGCCATTGGCGCGACCCTTGAAACGGATACTACGGTTGAGAACGAGCTGTATAAGATCGACTTCACCAACCGCGGCGGACGGGTAAAGCACTGGATCATCAAAAACTTCGTCGACACGGCCGGCAAGCCCCTCGACATGGTGCAACCGCAAGCCTCTGAGCAGTTCGGTTATCCGCTCTCCCTGTACACCTACGAGCAGCCACTCACCAGCCAACTGAACAATGCGCTGTACGAAGTGACGGTAAACGGCGCACAGCCCCCAGGCAATGGCCAGCTGCTGGCGCCCACCGCCATCACCTTCCACTACGCCATTAACGGGCTCGACGTCGTCAAGACGTTCCGGTTCGATTCCAGCTATGTCGTCACGGCCGAGGTCGCGGTGAGGCGAAACGGTACGCCCGTCCGCACGCTTGTCGAGTGGCCTGCGGGCCTTGGCGACATGGAGGAGTTCCTCCCGACGTCGACCACCCGCTCGCAGGTGCGCACCTCGTTCGCTTCCTCTTTCGCCTGGTCGCTCGACGGCAAGCAGGATTCAGTTGCTGCCAAAAAGTTGAGCGGCAACGCGACCCTCGTTGCCCCCTACAGCTATGCGGCGATCATGGATCTCTACTTCGCGGCTGCCTTCCTTCCAGAAAATCCCGAGTCGGCAACCGTAGTCACGCTGCACAACACCATCGATCTCCCCACCGACCTCAGCGATCCCAACAGCAAGAAGAGCCCCGCCGACGTCATCGGACTGGCTGTGGGCGACACCACTGGCGTCACGCACGTCCGCCTGTTTGCTGGACCCAAGGCAACCGACATCCTGTCCTCGATCCACGCCACGGGCGCGGACGGAAAGGCAACGGGACAGTCGCTCGAACCGCTGATCCAATTCGGCTTTTGGACGTTCATCGCCAAGCCCCTCTACATCGTGCTCCGCTTCATGGTCCTCCATGGCATTGGCAACTGGGGCTGGGCCATCATCATTTTCACCGTTGTCTTCAGCCTTGTCATGCTGCCCACACGGTTCATGATGATGCGGTCGTCGCTCAAGATGATGCGCATACAGCCAAAGGTCGATGCCATCAAGAAGCGCTACGCCCATCTCAAGACAAGCGATCCAAAACGGTCTGAGATGAACACCGAGATGATGGAGCTCTATAAAACAGAAGGCGTCAACATGTACGGCGGATGTCTTCCCCTCCTCATCCAGATGCCGCTCTTCTTCGCCTATTTCCGCGTTCTGCAAAACGCGGTGGAGTTGCGTCAGGCGCACTGGTACTGGCTAACCGACCTCTCTAATCCCGATCCGCTGCATATCCTGCCCATCCTCATCATCCTCACCATGTTCCTCACGCAGTACATCACCCCGTCGCCAGGCATGGATCCTGCACAGCGCCGCATGATGGCTTTCATGATGCCGATCTTCTTCGGATTCATGTTGTGGAAATACGCTTCGGGGCTCGCACTCTATTGGGGAACCAGCAACTTCATCAATCTCGGCATCCAGGTCGCCATCAATCAGTCCAAGCTGGGCAGGGAGATGCACGATATTGCCGCCAGGCGGGCCCTCAAAAAATCTGGCGTAAATCCCAAAACGATTCAGGGACGGAAGTAAAGATATCCTTTGTTTCTGAAGCCCCGCTTGAGGTCGTCCTCGAGCGGGGTTTCCCTTTGAGTCGCCAACCTCATTCGATCCGGCACGCTCCGGTGGTGTATCTTCCTACCGTATGGGGTCTACAAACAACATCCCGCATCCCGCACCCGAAGCCGAAGAAGTCTATCGCCGCTGGCTCCAGTTCCTTGACGATGAGTTCATCCGGCACGGCTCTCCTGAACGCCGTTGCGAGATTGTGCGCGACCAGCTTCATCAGCTCTACCTTGGCCGCCCGCATGCGACCAAGTCTGCCGTTAGCCTTACCTCGGAATTGCCGGGAACCATCCTCGCGCTCTCGCTCGATCCCGCCAACGTGACCCTTGAAGCCGAGTACTTTGCTGACACCGATCGTGAGCGCTACAGCCGCCGCAAGCCTTTGCTCTGGTTCTGGAAGATGTTTGACCGCTCGCCCATCGGCCTGAATCACTGGCTCGGCTTGCGTTTCCGTTGCATGCTCGCACGCCACATCTTCGACCACCTCGGCTCCGGAGTAAAGATCTACCACGGCGTTGAGCTCACCTTCGGCTATAACCTCTCCATCGGCGACGGAGTGACCATCCGCCAGGGAGCTCTGCTGAACGATCGCGGCGGCCTCAAGGTCGGCAATGGAGCGGTGATTGGATCGTTTTCGCGGGTCTTTTCGCACTCCCACGATCCAGAGGAATTCGAAAAGGTCACTCTCGTACCCACCGTCATCGGCCCGCGAGCCCGTATCGCCAGCCACGCAATCGTCCTCGCAGGCCATCATGTCGCAGAGGGCGAAGCCGTAGGCACCTTCCCTGCAAGCGGCCTTTAAAGAATCCGCGTACCGGCCACATGCTAACCTGAATTGTTAGCGCCAGTGGAGAGTTCGTTTGATAGAAACCCGCTTTCTTATTGCCGTCTTCGAGTTTGTACTTCTGCTGTTTTCGCTCAGCTTTCACGAGTGTGCTCATGCCTGGATGGCCTCCCGCCTCGGCGACCAGACCGCTCGTCTTGAGGGCCGCATCACGCTCAACCCCATGTGTCACGTCGATCCCGTGGGCACTCTGCTTTTTCCCGCGCTCATCATCTTTGGGCCATTCATTGGTTTAAATTTCTTCAGCGGCTTTCTCATCGGGTGGGCCAAGCCAACGCCTGTCATCACACGAAATTTTAAAAAAATCGTGCGCGACGACAATCTCACCACTCTGGCCGGCCCTGTTTCGAACCTCATCCTCGTTCTGCTTGCGTTTTGCGGCCTTGCCATTATGTCAGTCGTCATTCCAAACGGCCGCGACATTGTGCAGTCTTCGTTCATCGCCGCACTCAATCCCGGCATGCCTTTGACCATGCAGCCGGTGGCCTTGCTCCTCAGCCTGGCTATCCTGATTAATCTCTCACTCCTGTTCTTCAACCTGCTGCCTATACCTCCGCTCGACGGCAGCCGCGTCGTGCGCAATCTGCTGCCCTACAACGCCGTCCAGGTCTACGACCGGATTCCCATCTGGGTCAGTTACCTGCTGATGATTTTCGTCGGCGGAGCCATCATGGGAGCGCTTCTGCGGCCTTCGCTCCGACTGGTCTTCAACGCTCTTATCCACATTTAAAGAGCCCTCCGCATCCCGAGCCATCTCCGGGCGGGCCCTCGCTTCCCGGTACAATGGAATGAGCCTTTTGAGAGTTCTTGTAAAGGGCAGCCGCACTCGTTTGGCGCCACCATGGAATTGAAGATCAAACATGTCTGAAACTCAAACTTCACTGCTTCGTCCCCGCGTGCTCAGCGGCATGCGCCCCACCGGCAAGCTCCATTTGGGCAACTACATGGGAGCCCTCGCCAACTGGGTCAAGCTGCAGGACGAAGACAAGTACGATTGCTACTTCTTCATCGCAGATCTGCATGCGTTGACGACGGATTATGCCGACACATCGGCCATCGAGCCGAACACGCTTGAAGTGGCGCTTGACTTCCTTGCCGCCGGGCTCGATCCCCAGCGTTCGACCATCTTTGTCCAGAGCCAAGTGGTCCAGCATTTCGAGCTGCCCCTCTTGCTCGGCATGATTACGCCCCTCGGCTGGCTTGAGCGCGTTCCAAGCTACAAGGAGATGCAGGAAAATCTCGCCAATAAAGACCTGACCACATTTGGATTCCTGGGCTATCCGGTTCTTATGGCCTCTGACATCCTCCTCTACCAGCCGCAGTTTGTTCCCGTGGGGCAGGATCAGCAGGCGCACGTCGAGCTCACTCGTGAAATTGCGCGCCGGTTCAACCAGTTCTACAAGTTTGGTGAACACGAAGTCTTACCCGAGCCAAAAGTTCTGCTCACACCCTCGCCCAAGCTCCCCGGTACCGACGGCCGCAAGATGTCAAAGAGCTACGGCAACACCATCCAGATGACAGATCCGGAGCCCGTGGTTCGACAAAAGCTGAAGACGATGGTCACCGACCCGGCCCGCGTTCGCCGCACTGACAAAGGTGATCCCGACAAGTGCCCCGTAGGCGACCTGCACAAAGTATTCTCGTCTTCCGATACGCTTGCGAAGGTGTACGATGGCTGCCGCTCGGCTGGAATCGGTTGCATCGAGTGCAAGGGTTGGGCCGCTGACGCGCTCGTGCAGATACTCAAGCCAATCCAGGAACGCCGCGCCAGCTACAGTGCGCCGCAGGTGCTCGAGATTCTCGAAGACGGTTCGCGCCGCGCCCGCGCCCGCGCCGAACAAACCATGGAAGAAGTCCGCTCTGCGATGCATCTTCCGTTTGCATCAGCGAACGGCCGATGAGCCCTGTGTAAGCCTCCGAGGGAAATTCAATGGAAGAGAAGTCGGTCCCGTGGTGGCGCAAGGCGATTCATTTTGCCCTGGATGGAATTCGCTCAGGCTTCGGGCTCTTCTCGCGGACGCCCCAAAAAAACGAAACACCAGAGCCGGCACGCCCTGCCGGCCAACAAAATAGTCTAAAAGAAGAATCAGAATTGATCGATCATTCCCCCACACTCAACCCGGAAATTGCCCCGGAAATAGAAACTCTCGCTGAAGTTCAGGCAGCCACGTCTGCGTCGGTCGCAACCCCATCGGCGCAGGCCCCGTCACAGGTCGTTCGAGAGTTTGAGCCCGATGTGGAAGCTGTGCCCGAGCCAGCCACTCAGGCCGCGGCGGAAATACTCCCCGTCACCGAAACCGAACCCGTTCCAGAGGCCCACTCTCCACAAATCGAAACGGAAGCTGAAGCTGAAGCAGCCGATAAGGATGAAGCTGCAATCAGCATGAGCGCTGCCGAGCAAGAGCCCGAACAGAACAAGAACATCGAAGAACGTCATCGGCCCGCAATCCACTCTTCTGAAGAGCCCGCCGTCGGGGTGAAGTCTGCACCCGAGCCGACCCCTGAACCAATTGAGGAGATTGTCCCGGATTTGCCCCCTGAACCATCTGAGCCGCCATCAGCTGAACCGGAAGTCGACACACCAGAGCCGCCGCTTCGGGTCACTGTCCTCCAAACTCCCGCAATTGAATCGGAAACAAAACAGATCCAGCTCGCAAGCGAGTCCGCAGAAATCGAAACAGCCCAGGAAACGCAGAACAAATCCCAGCCAGACCCAATCGAACCGGTAGCGCCCGCAGAAACTGTCGATCCCGCTCCCATCGAAAATCCTGTCCCTGGCGCCCCCGCCTCCCCCGTAGAATCAAAGAAGTCGGTAGCCATCGAAACCCCGAAGGACTCAGTCGAACAACCCGCCTTCGCTGAAGTGGGTGTTGAAGAGGACGTTGAAGACGAATCTTTGAACGAGGCCATCCTCCCGGCGGAAGCGGTTCCAACTTCGGAAGCAGAACCGCCCGCCACAGAACAGGACCCAGAGCAAGAGCCGTTACAAGCACCGCCAACTATGGAAATCAACGAACCCAACCCGGAGCAAACTGCGGAACAGCCCACCGAGTCCGAGACCGGACATGCTCTCGAAATGATCGAGGAACCAGTCGTTCCCTTAGGCGAGCTCCCGGTTGAAGCAGCGCCGAATCCGGCCGTTGATCCACAGCAAGAAGCAGCACCCGCCCCGGCCAATCCGCCCGCGCACAAGCCGATCATCAAGCTCGAGTCCCGCGATAACGAAGCCGATCTTTCCCCGTTTTCGGTCATCGTGGCCCAGGTGTACGACGGCCCGCTTGACCTGTTGCTCGACCTGATCCGCAAGCAGGACATCGACATCTACGACATTCCCATCGCCCGCATCACGGCGCAGTTCCTGGCCTACGTCAATCAATTGAAGGCTACGGATGTCGACGTCGCCGGCGAGTTCATCTATACCGCGTCGCTGCTCATCCACATCAAGAGCAAGATGCTTCTTCCGCGCGCGCCGTCTGGTCCCGACGACGCCGCAGAAGACCCGCGCCGCGAGTTGGTCGAGCGCCTTCTCGAACACGAGCGCTTCAAGAACGCTGCCCAGATGCTCCAGCAGAAGCAGATGCTGGAAGCAGCTACATGGTCGAACCCAGGCATCCACGAGTTCCGTGACGACGTATCTGCCGAGCCCGAAATCGCTGCCGATACAGTCGACCTTGTGCGCATCTTCCGCGACATTCTGGAGCGTGCCCGCAACAGGCCAATCATCAACGTGCAGGAAGACTCCGTCACTGTCGGCCAGATGATCCAGTTTCTTGCCCGCCGACTCACCATGGAAGACAAGCCAGTCGCCCTGCGGCGGCTGCTCAGCCATACACGCTCGGAGCGCGCCCTCATCGCCATGTTCCTGGCTTTGCTTGAACTGGTGCGCATGCAGGCCATCCTGCTCCGGCAGGACCGCGCCTTCAGCGAAATCTTCATCAAGAAGAACATTGGCTTCGAGAACCTGATGAACGACGGCCTGGCGAACGCACGGGACGACTGGCAATAGGTCCATCAGCCTCGGTACCTAGGGCTCTGTCATCCAACTCTCGGCAGGGTGGCCAAATCCCCTCCGGGAGGCCGCCTGCGCTTAACATGGGGCAAATAAAAAGCGAAATCTCGCACTGTGAAGTCTCTCCCGCCCAGGATCGCCACCCAAAAAATGGCTTCCGTCATCCTTCTGAAGCACTGGTGCAAACTCGCACAATCAGTTTTCTTCACGCCCCGCCTTTTCCACTGCGACCGGCAAGCATTTTCACGCCTTAAGCGCTATCCGGTGTAAAATCAAACTTAATCTGGCATCCGCTCCCTCATCGCCGGATAAGCAATCGTAGACCTATGCGATTGTTGAGGTTTTATGGACGTCCTCTCTCCCGACCCTTCACACTCCAGCTTCAAGCCATCCCTATTTCATTTAGATTGCAATCCCCGTTTGCAGCACCTCAATTGGAGGACCAGGCGTCTCCGGAGTTTTTCCGGGCGCATTGGTGATTTCTAATGGCTGACCTTGCAACGGTCGTTGAAGTCATCCCTTCGGGCAAAACTCTGCAAGACCGCAGGACGAAGAAGTCTTCAAGCCGAGCAGGAATCATCGCCTTCCTCATCGCCCTGGCAGGCGGCCTTGGCTACATAGCGTTCCACGTGGCACGTGATCTGGATAACGTCACGGTCACCAGCGCATGGCCCTATCTCCTGTTGGGCCTCGCCTTGCTCATCGCCCTTGGCTTTGAATTCGTTAACGGCTTCCACGACACCGCCAATGCCGTCGCCACGGTCATCTACACCCACTCGTTGGAACCCAATATTGCCGTCGTGTGGTCGGGAATCTGCAACCTCGCTGGCGTGCTCTTCTCCACTGGCACCGTAGCCTTCGCCGTCATCACGCTGCTCCCCGTTGAACTCATCCTAAAAGTCAGTTCCGGAGCAGGTTTTGCGATGGTCTTCGCTCTTCTCATTGCCGCCATCATCTGGAACCTCGGAACCTGGTGGTTCGGCCTCCCGGCTTCCAGTTCGCACACCATGGTCGGCTCCATCATGGGGGTTGGCCTCGCCAACCAGTTCTTGAATTTCCGCAGCGGCGCCTCCGGCCTCGACTGGCAGCAGGTCATCAAGGTTCTCAAGGCTTTGCTCATCTCGCCCATTCTCGGTTTTGCCCTCGCCGGAATCCTGATCCTCATTTCCAAGCGCCTCATCAAATCCCCCGCCCTTTATCAGGCGCCTAAAGACAAGACGCCTCCGCCCTTTCCCATCCGCGCCCTCATGGTGCTCACCTGTACAGGCGTCAGTTTCTTCCATGGTTCCAACGACGGACAAAAAGGCATGGGCCTCATCATGCTCATCCTCATCGGCACCGTTCCCACGGCTTATGCCCTCAACCATGCGGTCAGCCCCATGGAGGTGCAGCAGTTTATTGCGGCCTCTGAACAAGCCACGCAAATCCTCGATCGCCATGTGAGCCCTGCCGCCGCCGACCCCGACCCTCGCGCCACGGTCACCGCCTACCTCCGCACCCGGCAGATGCAGCCCGCCACCTTACCGGCTCTCGGCGATCTCGTGGAAAATGTAGACCGCGAAGTTGTGCTCTACAAAGCCTTCAAATCGGTTCCGGCAGAGGATCAGTCCAACATCCGCAACGACATGTATCTGACCAGCGAAGCCCTCCGCCAGATGCAGAAGGACCATAACCCGGCCTTTACCGCAGAGGAGACGACGGCTCTCGATAACTACAAAACCCGCCTGGATAAAGCCACCAAGTTCATTCCCACCTGGGTGAAAGTGGCTGTTGCCCTCGCGCTCGGCCTCGGTACCATGGTCGGCTGGAAGCGCATCGTCGTCACCGTCGGCGAGAAGATCGGCAAGGAGCACCTGACCTACGCGCAGGGCGCCAGCGCCGGCCTCGTCACCATGGCCACCATCTTTGCCGCAGACCAATTCGGGTTGCCGGTCAGTACAACCCACATCCTCAGTTCCGGTGTGGCCGGCACCATGGCTGCCAACGGAAGCGGTCTCCGTTTGTCTACGATACGGAACATCGCTGCGGGCTGGGTCTTCACCTTGCCCGCGGCAGCTCTGCTCTCCGGGTTGCTCTACCTCATCTTCCACAGCATCTCCTGATTTGTTTGCAAGCCATTTTGCATCCGAGCTTTGGTTCTTTCGCTTCTTCGACGCCGCCTTCGGGCGGCGTCGGCGCTTTCCGGAATTAAATCCTGCCCATCGCCGACCGCCTGGCAACTCTCTGCTCTGAAATCGACAGGCTCCTCAAGTGAGTTCCGCGAATGCCGATACATTCACTGGACGGTTCCGCATTCTGCCCGCCGACATCGGTATTGCGCATGGCCTCACAGCTTCACTGTGCCCATGCCGCATTTGCTCTTCTTCTCGGTGATCAGCTGCCCCGTTTCAGGGAGACAAGCCATGGCGACTCTTGCGGCAGAAGCTCAAAAGCCCATCACTGCTCAGCCGGAGTCGTCAGCCGAAATGCGGTATGTCGCCCGCCAGCCAATTCTCGACCTGCAGGGTCGCGTTCATGGCTACGATCTGCTCTTCCGCAACACACCCGAGACTATCCTTCGCAAAGACGGCGAAATGGCCGTCGAAACCATGCTCGACAACGAAGTCATCTTCGGGCTTGAGCGGCTCACAAACGGCCTGCCCGCATTCATCACCTGCACTGCTGAGGCGCTGGCTGAGGGTTGGGTGCTGGTGCTGGTGCCCGGACTTACCGTTCTGGGGGTATCCGCCAGCCTGGAGCCGGCTCCCGCCCTCGTGGAGGCCTGCGAAACCCTGCGCGGACGTGGCTTTCGTCTCGCGCTCGACGATTTCACCCGGCGGGTTCCTCCTCATCCGCTGCTCGAGCAGGCCGACTACGTCCGTCTCGACTTCAGGCACTTCACAAACTCTGAAAACGAGCAGCTCCAAAAATGGGGTCTGAAATCGCTCGTCAGAGTAGCCCAGAACGTAAAAACTGAAGAGGACCAGCGCAAGGCCTGCACTCTCGGCTTCACCTTGTTCCAGGGTGACTACTTCTGCCACCCGGTTTTATTAAAAAAACGTAAGGTTCCGGCAAACCGCCTTTCCCATCTTGAAATCGTTCGCGAGCTCTATCACGATCCGATCAACATCCATAAGGTAAGTAATCTAGTCAGGCGCGACGCCGCCCTTACTTATCGCCTTCTACGGCTCGTCAACTCCCCCATCTACGGCATCTACCGTGAGATCCGTTCCATTGAGTCGGCCATCACCGTGTTGGGTGAAGCTACCTTCCGCCGCGTTGTGTCGCTGGCCGTACTCAGCGAGCTCAATGTCGACCAGCCTGCGGCAATCCTTCAAATGGCCCTGGCGCGCGCGCGTTTTTGTGAGCTGGCGGCTCACGACTGCGGCCTTGATGCCGATGAACAGTACCTCCTGGGCATGCTCAGCCTGTTGCCGGCCATGCTTGGCGTCCCTATGGAAGAGATTGTGCCCATCCTTCCCTTGCGCGGCCAGATTTGCGAAGCCCTGGCTGGAAATTACACCTCCGAGGGCAGATTGCTTGGGTGGCTCGAATCGCATGAGCGCGGCAACTGGGCTTCCTGCGACCGGATCGTCTCAACCCATCGCCTCGACGCGCATATGCTCCTCCGCAGCTACTTCCAAGCCGTCTCATGGGCAGAGCCGCCGGTAACCACCTGACCAAACACCATTTCTCTTTTTGCTTTTTGTGTAGCTCGCCAGCACGCTCACCTGCGGACCGCGCTGCCAGTTCCTCCACCTCTAAGTCGCTGACCTACCCCGCTCCATCGTTCGTAGCCTTGCCGCGCATCTCCTGATTCTCATATTCAAACAGGCTTAACATTTCGAGCGTCTGATTCATTCTCCTTTCATCTGCAGCGCCTATCTCTGTCTAGGTCCGGCATCCGGGGCCCCGGCTCTACGGGACAGACTCTCTCCACATCTTCCGGAGGTCCATTCCATGGCCGACTTGGCTACTACTGCTGGCTCCCCACCCATTGGGGTGTCGATCCTCGATAAAAAATGAAGAAGGACATGCCCACATGGGTCAGCCTCATCCTTGTCCTGGCGGCATTGGTGGGCGGACTCTCGTTCATCGGTGTTCATGTCATCCAGGATCTTGGCACCATCAAGATCGTGAGCGTCTGGCCCTATGTGCTTCTCAGCCTGGCACTCCTCATCGCGCTCAGCTTTGAGTTTGTCAATGGCTTCCACGACACCGCCAACGCCGTTGCCACGGTGATTTATACGCACTCTCTCGATCCGAACATCGCCGTCATCTGGTCGGGTCTTTGCAACTTGACCGGCGTTCTCATGTCCTCCGGTGCGGTTGCCTTCAGCGTCATCACCTTGCTCCCGGTCGAGCTCATCCTCAGGGTCAGCTCGGGCGCAGGATACTCCATGGTGTTTGCACTCCTCATCGCCGCCATCCTGTGGAACCTGGGCACCTGGTGGCTTGGTCTCCCGGCCTCGAGCCTGCACACCATGGTCGGCTCCATCATTGGCGTCGGCGTCGCCAACCAGATCATGAGTTCCTTCAGCGGTACCTCCGGCGTGGACTGGACGCAGGCCAGCAAGGTCTTCCAGGTGCTCCTCATCTCGCCTGTTATCGGCTTCGTCGGAGCCGCTCTCTTGTTCCTCCTCTCCAAATGGACCATCCGCTACCCTGCGCTCTATGAGGCGCCCAAGGACAACACGCCTCCACCGTGGCCCATCCGCCTGCTGCTCATCTTCACCTGCTCCGGCGTCAGTTTCTCTCATGGTTCCAACGACGGCCAAAAAGGCATGGGCCTCATAATGCTGATTCTCATCGGCACCGTCCCCACGGCTTACGCTCTCAACCACGCCGTAACTCCAAGGGACATGCAGGACTTCGTCGCTGCATCCGACAAGGCCGTCTCCATCATCTAGTCTCGCGTTGACAAGAACGCGGTCATGGCCGGAGACCCGCGCTCCAACCTCACGGAATACCTGCAAACCAAGCAGTTGCAGCCTGAAGACATGACCGCACTCAGCGAAATCATCCGCGATCTTGAGGGCGATGTGCAGGCCTATGGCGACTACAAAAGCGTTCCGCCAAACCTGCAGACCAACGTCCGCAATGACATGTACGTCACCAGCGAAGCCCTTCGCCTCATGCTCAAGGCAGACAACCCCAAGTTCAATCCGGATGAGAAGGCGGCATTGAACAACTACAAATCCAAAGTCGACAAGGCCACCAAATTCATCCCCGCCTGGGTCAAGGTGGCTGTAGCCCTAGCGCTGGGGCTCGGCACCATGGTGGGCTGGAAGCGCATTGTGGTCACCGTCGGTGAAAAAATCGGCAAAGAACACCTCACCTACGCCCAGGGCGCCTGCGCAGAGTTGGTCGCCATGGCCACCATCTCCACTGCCGATAACTTCGGATTGCCCGTCTCCACCACCCACGTGCTCAGCTCGGGCGTTGCCGGAACTATGGCGGCCAACAAGAGGGGTCTGCAGGTAGCAACCTTGCGCAACATTGCTATGGCCTGGATCTTCACGCTCCCCGTAGCTGCCCTGCCTTCTGGCTCCCTCTATTTCCTCTTCCGCCAGATTTCAAACTAGTTAGCCAGACCGTCACAAAGAGGCGTCCCCAGCCAGGGACGCCTCTTTTTGCGCTTTCCAGGGTGTATCTGGCCCCCGTCAACAGGCACCATGGCTCCATATCCGGTACCATACTTGAGGTACCTATAGACGAATGAGCCTGAAAGCAAAGCTGGAAGCAGTCATTTACGCCGCCGAAGAGCCGGTTACACTGGCCCAACTCGCTCTCCTATTCACCGACGAAGCCCTCGAATGGAAGGCGGAGCAGGAAGCCGAAGCGGCCCAGGCCGCCGAAGCCTCAGGCTCCGAAGGAGAATCCGAGCCTGCCGCCGACGCCGAGCTCGGTTTCATCGAGCCCGAACTCGCAGCAGCGGCTGCACCTTCTCCGGAATCGACCCTCCCCGTCAGCCCGCAGGCTGAAGACACCGCTCCCGAGGGAGAAGACTCCAACATCGACCTCCCCAAAGAAGGCGGCGCTGAGCTCGACTCCGGCTCCGATTCAGAAGCGGTCGGCGATGCGGCAGCCGAGGCGGCGCTGAAGCGCGAAGCGCGACTGCGTGACCGCGAGGCCCGCACCATTCTCCGCCAGTTGCTCGACGAGCTGATCGCCACCTACGCTTCTGACGGCCGTGGCATTGAGATTCGCGAGATCGCCGGCGGATATCGCATGGCCACCAAGCCCGAATATCACGATGCGGTGCGCACCTTTGTCAAGAGTCTGAAGCCTGCACTCAAGCTCTCCTTGCCTGCCCTTGAAACGCTCGCGGTCATTGCCTACAAGCAACCGGTCACAGCTCCTGAGGTGAACGAGATTCGCGGCGTCGATTCGTCGGGCGTTTTCGGTTCGCTGCTGGCGCGCAAGCTCATCGCCACTGCTGGCCGCAAGCCCGTCATCGGCCGTCCCATCCTTTACAAGACCACTAAAGAGTTCCTGTTGCGCTTCGGCCTCAAGGATGTCACCGAACTGCCTTCAATGGAGGAGTTCGAGAAGATGGCCGCCATTGAGTTGGAAGATCCCGAATTCGCCGAGCCCGAACCGGCCGATTCTGAACTGGATGATCGGCCTGAATCCTCTTCGGAGTTCCGGGACGATCCTCGCCTCGAAGTCGATCAGGTTGGAAGTGATGAGCCCGGAGACAAAGCAACCGCCACTGAAGTCACCCCCGAAGCCGCGCCAGCAGCGCCCCCTCCCACTGAGTAAGTAGAAACTGAGGCAGTACCCATGGAGAAGAAACCCAGGAAGACTCGTATCCGCAAAGACAAGCCAGTTGAACAGGCGCAGGAAATCGCGCCCGATCCTGAAACTGTCGTAGCAACACCACCCGTTGTGGAAGACCCCATCGGCGATGTGCTGGACGGAGAGGGCAAAGTCTTGCTTGCAGATGACGCTTCTTCTCAAACGGAATCAGGCGGCGAAGAAAACCCACCCGAAGCCGAAGCCACTCCGGTCGAGACCGATGAAGACGATGAGTCCGGTTTCACCCCCATCGCGCGCCCTGCCGGAAAGCCCGAACGCCTGCAGAAGATCCTTGCGCAGGCCGGTGTGGCCAGCCGTCGCAAGGCCGAGCAGATGATTGAGGAAGGCCGAGTGCAGGTTAACGGCGCCGTGGTCACTGAGCTCGGCACCAAGGCCGACGTCGGCCGCGATCACATCCGCGTTGATGGAAAGCTCTTGCACGGCGCCGAACGCCTGCGCTACTTCGTCCTCAATAAACCTCGTGGCTTTGTCACCACGGTCAAGGATCCCGAGGGCCGCCCTACCGTTATGCAGTTCTTCGAGAAGATGCGGGAGCGCCTCTACCCTGTCGGCCGTTTGGACTACTTGAGCGAAGGCCTGCTGGTCGTCACCAATGATGGCGATTTGGCAAACCGTCTCACCAAGGCCGGATCGGGCGTGGAAAAAACCTACCTCGTCAAGGTTGCCGGTCAACCCACTGAAGATGAACTCGACCTGCTTCGTGGCGGCGTCAGCATTGAAAAAGGAAAGCCTGGCTCGCCAAAGGTGCGCACCGCTGGTGCTCGCATCCGCCAGGTTCGCCTCGGAGATAACCCGTGGTTCGAAGTAGTGCTAATCGAGGGTCGCAATCGGGAACTGCGCAAGATGTTTTCGGCAGTTGGCCATTTTGTCGAGAAGATTCGACGCATCGGCTACGGCCCCCTTGTTCTGGACCAGGAGCCGGGCCACATGCGCGAGCTTCAGCCGGATGAGCTGACGAAACTGCGCCTGGCTTCCGAGGGAAAATTCAAACTCCCCAAGGCAAAAGAAGTGCGCCGCCGCAACCTTGCCGACGCCGCATTGCCCACGCTCCGGCCCAAAGCCGGGCCACGCAGCACGTCCAAACCATTCGACTCCAGGAAACCAGCCAGGCCTTTCGAACCCCGCAATGTTGAAGAGGGCGCAGCACCGTCAAGCGCTCCCGGCGAGTTTCGCCCCAAACGTCCGTTCAGCCCCGGCAAGCCTTTCCGATCAGATAAGCCCTTCCGCCCAGCGCGTCCCTCAGGTGAGGGATTCCGCCCGGCCGCCGGCGCATCCAAATTCGGC
>Ga0182012_10001332_pt1 | contig 27099 bp, 20 predicted proteins | sample 612S2SmetaG_FD_120486 | JGI IMG/M metagenome (GOLD analysis project Ga0182012, IMG submission 120486) | Permafrost microbial communities from Stordalen Mire, Sweden - 612S2S metaG | ecosystem: Environmental > Terrestrial > Soil > Wetlands > Permafrost | place: Sweden: Stordalen | collected...
AGAAATCGGTATTCGCTTGGAACCGGCTGTGAATATGACCCCTGCCATATCTCGACTGCCGATCCTTCGCCTGCGTGCCGCCAGCGAATCATTATGAGAGACGCGAGAAGAATAAGAGCGCCAAGACCACAAGCAATCACCAGCCGAGAATAGGCTCGCCGAGCCTCCGGAATCGCCGGTGTAATGACCATCGGCTCTGGAGATGGGGCTAACTGAACGGTATCAACCGTCATCTCAGGTTGGGAATAGGTCGGATCTAAACTGGGTGCTATCTCCGTCGTTTTCGAAGTAGTGTAAGGCTTATAACGGAACTGAACAGCGTACTGCCCGTTTGGAATTTCGATCCGCAATTCGTGCGACGAACCTGCACCAGCATAGTATTCCGCCAGGCGCTTGCGAAGCCGATGTGCCTCGACCCGCACAATGGCGTCTTTCTTTTGATCAAAGTCCGGAGAGCGCCCTAGCGCTTCGACGGCGATGCGATATTCCTTGACTGAACCGCTCTCCCCTTCGAAGTGCTGTTCACAAACGTAGCGAAGAAAATTCGCGAGATTTGGCGCGCGGTCAAAGATGCCAGACCTGAGGACTGCCTCTAGTTCCGCTCGTTCCGCCTGCCCCTGAGCAGTGGTTGTAGCCGACATAGCTGTGTAGTTGATTTAGATTGTATCAGAACAGATAACCCCCAATGTTCACTAATTAGCAATCATTAACGCCGTTGGTTCTAAAAGGTTTAGTACCGTTAACGCGAAAAGAAACCTCTAAATTAACCCCAAGGGCATTGCTATCGCTTGCTTAACGTAACTATATTAGGTGAAGCGTTTCGCCTACATCGAAAGTTGTAGAGCCCACGTCGGTTTACTTACAGGGGGCCTTTTCATGTTTAAAGGGTTTTGTCTTAAAGTCCTCGTCAGTTGGACTTTCTTAATGGCACTTTTCGCGGGTCTTGCCAATGCACAAGCAACGGGCACTCTTACCGGAACTGTCGCCGATCCAACGGGAGCCGTTGTTCCAGGCGCAACCGTTGTAATGAAGAACGCACTGAGTGGCGACGAACGTCGCACAGTCACTAATAGCGATGGATTCTTTTCCATCGTTGCAGTGCAACCCGGGGATTATGTTGTCTCCATCACTGCGCAAGGGTTTGAGCTTTTTAAGCAGGAAGGAGTGCACTTCGATTCTGGAGATAAGCGCAACCTTTCCAATATCTCTCTAAAGGTTGGATCTGCTACTGAGACCGTCACGGTTTCCGGTACGGCGGAAGAACTGACTCCTGTCGATTCCGGTGAAAAGTCGGTTGTTATCGGCCAGAAGCAATTAGAAAACATCGCCATCGTTGGGCAGAATGCCGCCGAATTCATCAAGCTGCTTCCTGGATTCGCGCTAACTGGTACAAACTCGGCCAATCAGGGTTGGCAGTCGCAGCAGCAAAGCACTGGGGCAGGTCCCGTTGGCAATTTCTCTGCTAACGGCCAGCGAACAGGTGCCCTAGACATCACTTCCGACGGCGCACACATTATCGATCCTGGTTGCAATTGCGGCCAGGCCGTCAATACTGTCTCCGACATGACGGCTGAAATGAAGGTTCTGACCTCCAATTTCGGTGCGGAAAATGCTAAAGGACCTGTCGTCATCGCGGCGATCGGCAAATCCGGCGGAAACAAGTTCCACGGTGAAGCTTATCTCTATGCTCGCGATGCTACCTTCGACGCCGCCAACGCTTTCAATAATAGTCTCGGCACCAACCCCTACACTGGCCTGAAAAATGCACCCAAGCCGGACACCTACTTTTACTATCCAGGTTTCAATGTTGGCGGCCCAGTCATCCTTCCGAAGACCAACTTCAATAAGAATCACGACAAGCTGTTCTTCTTCTTTGCGTATGAAGACTACACGCAGCAGGTGCAAGATCCCAGCCACGATATTTTTACTTCTTTCGTTCCCACAGCGGAAATGCGTGCTGGAAACTTCACACAATCCTACTTAAATAGCTACTTGGGTCCAAACAGCAGCGCGGGCTATGCAGTAACGGGTTCGGCAACTAACAACGGAAGCTATTCCTCAAATGGCCAAATTCCGATTTCGAAAATGGACCCGATTGGCGTCAATTTGCTAAAGCTCTATCCGCTGCCGAATGTAGATCCGAAGCTGAATAGCGGCGACAACTATCTTTACTCGACCACTCACTCCGATCAGATGTACCAGATTCGCCCCCGAATTGATTGGAGCATCAGTGACAGCACCAAGGTATTCGTCAGCTACAACCACCAAAGTGAAGTCAATCACGACAACAGCACTTTGTGGTGGGGAACTGGCCCTGCCGTTCCTTATCCCAGTTCGCAAAACCAGCCAAATACTTCCGATTCAATCTCAACAAGTTTGATTAAGACATTCAGCCCAACTCTTACAAATGAGCTGGTCTTTACGTACACGAATCTTTATGTAGGGTTTACGTATGCCAACCCCGCCAAAATTAACGCTGACACCCTTGGCATCAACTACAAGCACTTGTTCAACAATTCAGTTAACAACCAGATCCCAGAACTGACGGGGTGGAGTGACGGATTAGCCAACATTATTAACCCGAGTGGCTATGAGCAGAACAACACGCTTTACGCCAACAAATGGTTGCCGAGTTTGTCTGACAACATTTCAAAAGTTTGGGGTACCCACACCGCCAAGTTCGGCTTTTATTGGGAGCGCACCAAAAATCAACAGCCGAGCGACAGCACTGTCAATGGCCAACAAGTTTATTCTAACTGGGGCCAAGGCTCTACGGGAAATGCATATGCAGACATGTTGACCGGCATCATGACCCAGTACAACGAAACCAATTTTGATCCGGTGATTGCGATGCACTACACCAGCGTTGCGTTCTACGCCCAAGATTCGTGGAAGGTGTCGCGTCGCTTGACACTTGATTACGGCATGCGTTTTGATCATCTCGGTCCATGGGTTGACGATCAGGGAATTGGTGCCGCTGTGTTTCTTCCTGGCCAATACGTGGCCAGCGACGCTGGTTCTCAATTGGATGGATTCGCTTGGAACAAGATCGATAAGGCTGTTCCTCTATCGGGAACGAAAGGCCGCGCGCTGTTCTACAATCCTCGCTTTGGCGCTGCGTGGGACGTGTTTGGAACGGGCAAAACCGTGCTCCGCGGCGGCTTCGGAATGTATCGCTTCCACGACGAGCAAAACGTTCAGGCCTCCGCCCTGGGCTTAGCGGCCGGCAGTTACGGCTACACTCCAGGCAACCCGCCCAATAACGCCCCACTCACCTTTGCCTATTTGGCTTCGCTTACGCCAAGCGCGGTTGCGCCGGGTGGCGTGAAAACGCTCGACCTAACTGACACCCAGCAGCCGTTGACTACAAGCTACAGTTTCACGGTTTCACAAAGAATGCCGTGGACTTCAACAGCCGAATTCTCCTACGTTGGAAACAAGTCAAAGTACTTGAACAATGCAAGCAACGGTACTTACGGCAACATCAACGCCATACAATACGGCACTTTGTTTAGTAATCCTTCGAGCTTTGGACCCATCACGACCGATCCCAACAATGCACCGAATAATAGCCCAGTGGGAACAGGAGCCAGCAGTTACAATCCGTACCCGCAATACGGTCAAATTTATCAACAGGAACACAACAACTATTCGAATTACAATTCGTTCCAAGCAAGTTGGAATAAGCAGTCAGGTCACTTGAACTGGCTCGCAAATTACACCTTCAGCAAGGCTCTGGGGGTGCGCGGTGAGAATAGTTCGAACGGTGTTGGTAATCCTCTAGATCCGGCCGCCAACTACGGTGTTCTGCCAAACGACAGAACCCATATCTTAAATATTGCGTACGTTTATCAAATGGGACAGCTTTATCATCAGAGCAACCGCTTTATCAAGGGCGCAATCAATGGTTGGCAGATCTCTGGCACGACTCAAGCGCAGAGTGGTTCGCCGCTGCAAGCGGTTTCCAGTTCGAACTTTAACTTCAGTGGTTACCTTGCCCCTGGGTCTCCATATCCTGGTGGTGTGGTTCCGACAGACAACACTCTTTACAAGACCTCAAGCGACGACATCAACGGTACTCCGTATATTTCGGTTCAACCTGTGCTGACTTGCGATCCAAGCAAGAATCTGAAGCCGAATCAATTCATTAACGGAAATTGCTTTGCGGCTCCAACTCTTGGACACAATGGCGCTATCGTCATGCCGTACATAAAAGGCCCTGCCTTCTTTAATAGTGATTTGTCTCTCTTTAAGAACTTCCAGATGGGTGAAGTCAGGAAGATACAGCTTCGGCTGTCGGCTTACAACTTCTTGAACCACCCGCTTACTTCATTCAACGCAAACGGCGGCGACAATAACCTGAACTTGAGCTTGGATCAGACAGGCAAGCTAGCGAACCCGACTTTCGGATACGCCAACTACAAAAACGGCAACCGAACCGTCCAGTTCGTCTTTAAGTTCTTCTTCTAAAGAAGACTACGTGAATCGGAAACGGGGTGGGATGGCGACAGCTCTCCCGCCCCATTCGTTTTTTCTAACATGTTAGACTCTCGGCAAACGTTGTGATGTACCGTCTTGTCGTCCTCTCTTTGTTCGCTTTATCCTTGTCTGTGGCGCGCCAGGGTAACACTGGGCAATCGCCGCAAGACCTTCTCAAGGAAGCTGTAGCTCTCCACCAGCAAGGCAAACTTGAAGAAGCAATTCACGATTATGTGATGTTCCTTGACCTATATCCCGACGCCGCGCAAGTTCGCTCGAACCTCGGAGCGGCACTTGTTGGCGCCGGACAATACCAACGGGCCATCGAACAATACAACTTGGCATTGAAGACCAAACCCGATAATACCGTCCGATTGAATCTCGCGCTGGCGTATTACAAATCCGCCCAGTATGTAAGAGCGGCCCAGGAATTATCAACCGTGCATGCTGCCGATCCAGCTAATGCGAAAACCACCTTGCTCTTAGCGGACTGCGATTTGCGGCAAGGCGACAACAAAAAGGCTATTGAGTTGCTCACCCCACTTCGCCAAAGTAATCCCGACGATCTGGGAGTCGCCTACATCCTAGGGATGGCACTCCTCAGAGATGGTCAGTCGGAGGAAGGGCAACTTGTGATTGACCGGATTATGCGAAAAGGCGATTCGGCAGAAGCTCACCTCTTAATGGGCACCGCTAAATTTACCGCCAAAGAATTCGCTCCGGCGGTAGCCGATTTCGCCAAGGCTGTTGAACTGAATCCCGATCTGCCGGACGCCTGGTCGTATTATGGCCAAGCTTTATTCGCGACTGGCGATCTCACAGGCAGTCGCAAGGCATTCCTTAAAGAGCTAGAGCACGATCCCAACGACTTCCAAGCCAATTTGCATGTTGGCGCAATGCTCCGTCTAGACCAGGATTATGAGCATGCTCTACCCTATTTTCAACGCGCAGAGGCCGTACGGCCCTTCGATACCGCGATTCAATATCAAATCGCCCTAGTGAAAATTGCCCAGGGAAAAATTGAGGAAGCACGCGCTTCGTTAGAATCCATCGTCAAGATGTCCCCTACTTTCATTGAGGCACATGTTTCGCTGGCAACGATTTACTACCGCGAAAAGCGCAAGCAGGATGGCGATCGCGAACGCGCACTTGTGCAAAAACTAAACGCCGATATTCAAGCCCAGCAACCCGCTGCCAAACAAACCGATGCTGAGAAAATAGTACGATGACTCGGCTCACTCATTGGCTGTTATGCGCTTCGGTACTTGTTGTTGTTTGTTTCGCGCAACAGCACCCAGCGGCCGGAGTTCTAGAAAAACTGTCACAAGAAGGGGAAGCGGACCGCCAAAGTAACAAGATTGACGAAGCCATTGCAGTCTACAAAAAAGGGGTGGCCTTAAAGCCTTCGTGGGATGAAGGCTGGTGGTACCTTGGCACCCTTTACTATGACCTTGATAAGTACACCGACGCTCGTGACGCTTTCAAGCATCTCTCAGTGATCAAACCTGATGTAGCAGCCGGTTGGGCTATGCTTGGGCTGTGTGAGTATCAAACACGTGACTACGCCAGTTCGTTGAAACACGTGCGCCGGTCGATTGAACTCGGCATCTCCGCCAACCAGAATATCTCGGATGTAGTCCACTACCACTACGCATTGCTCTTGACTCGTAACGGCGAATTTGAAGAATCGATGAAGACTCTCACGCTGTTCGCTCAGCGGAACTTGAACGTGCCTGATTATGTGGAAGCGATGGGCATTGCTGCTTTGCGGAAACCGCTGTTACCTAGCGAGTTGCCGCCCGCCGAGCGCGAAATGGTTCTCGAAATAGGGCGGGCCATGTATGACGCAGCGGCGCTAAAAACTGCCGTTGCCGCAACCGAGTTGAAAGCTGCGGTTGAGAAATACAACACTCAGCCGAATATTCATTACATTTACGGGAGTTTTCTGCTTTTCAGCGATGTAGATGCGGGCTTGGCGGAGTTGAAAAAGGAACTCGAGCGATCGCCCGCGCATGTGCCGGCTCTGGTGACTCTCGCATCGGAGTACTTGAAAGTTCAGGATTATAAATCGGCAATTCCATTTGCCGAGTCGGCAGTGCAAGCGGATCCCGCCTCGTTCCCGGCGCACGCCGTTTTGGGCCGCATCCTGTGTGAAGGTGAGATAGATCCCGCCCGAGGCGTGAAGGAGTTGGAAAGAGCTCGTGCCCTTGCCCCGGGCAGTCCGCAAGTTCATATGGCTCTCGCCACTGCATATGCCAAGGTTGGGCGCAAGGACGATGCCGCTAAGGAAAGACAAGAATTCCTCAGAGAGCGTAAAATCTCCGACGAAGCGAATAAGAACACTCCATGAAACGAGATGCCAGGTGCGCGCAACAGCCAGTGGAGCCCAGGTTCGCCCTGGCGGCTCTCCTGCTGTTTCTGTCTCCTGTGCCAGCCCTTGCAGCTCCGGCAACCAATTCACGCCCTGTCCGTGAGTGTGCCACTTGCCATCCCGCGCAAGCCAAGCCTCATCCCGCAACATCTATGGGGCACGCCGCTGAATCAGTGGCTGAATGTGGGGTTTTGCAGACCCATCCGTCCATGACGTTTAGCGCAAACGGCTACTCTTACAAGATTGAGCGTAAAGGTGACCAAAGTCTCTATTCAGTGAGTGATGGCGCGAGTACCTTGACAGTCCCGATTGCCTGGGCGTTTGGTTTGGGAGCAGCCGGACAAACATACGTCTTAGAGAAAGACGGCGCTTATTACGAGAGCTTCGTCAGCTACTACAAGCAGCCCGATGCCCTGGATTTGACGATGGGCGACCAGAAATTTAAGCCAACGACGCTGTTGGAGGCGCTGGGGCGCGCCATGGGAGAACGTGAAAAAGTGGCTTGCTTTAATTGCCACTCAACCAACTCGGTGACCGACTCAAAGCTGACGGTAGACAAGATGGTGGCCGGAGTCCAGTGTGAACGTTGCCATGGTGACGCGACGAACCACCTGGCTGGACTGAAGAAAGGCGACTCCTCTTTGTTCGCCATGAAGAGGCTAGGCGTCATGTCTTCAGAGGAAACTAATAACTTTTGTGGACAGTGTCATCGCACGTGGGAGCAGATCGCGTCGAACGGTCCCCACGGAGTTTTGAATGTCCGGTTCCAACCGTACCGCCTCACCAACAGCAGGTGTTTTGACGGTGACGATAAGCGTATAGCGTGCACTGGATGCCATAATCCGCACGAAGAGATTGATAGAGTAACGGCAAATTATGACTCAAAATGCCAGAGCTGCCACGCCAGCGGTAAATCCGGCGCCAATGTTTGCAAAGTAGCAACGAAAGACTGCGCTGGCTGCCACATGCCCAAAGTAGAGTTGCCAGGGTCGCATCATCAGTTTTCAGATCACGATATTCGAATCGTACGAGCTAATTCCAGATATCCGGATTAGCGGTACCAAGTAAAGGAGCGTTCTTCAATGAGAAGCTTTAACGTACTACTCACGGGTTTTTTGGCCTTTTCCATCGCGCTTACCGCCCAGACGCCTCCGCCTCCACCGGACAGCACTCCGCAAAATCCTGTCTTTAAGAACAGCGGCGAAGAAGTGCTGGTTGATGTGGTTGTGAGAGATAAGAAAGGCCGGATGATAAAGGATCTCAAACCTGAGAACTTTGAAGTTCTAGACAACGGCACAAAGAAGACCATCAAGTCCTTCCGCCTGGTGGAAGGCACCGATGCCGTGAATCCAAGTGGCGCGCGGATGCAACTCGATCCCCTCCGCCAGATCCGTCTCATCACTCTGATCTTCCACGGCTTGGATCAGAACGGCCGAATTTTGTCCAGAGATGCTGCCCTGACGTTGATCAAATCTGAGCTTGGCCAGAACGTCTACATGTCGGTTCTGGTGATTGGCCATAAGTTGCAAGCGATCCAGCCTTTTACTAATGATCGCGAACTACTTCGCAAAGCGATTGTGCGCGCTACTGGAGGTGCAAACGACTTCACCAACGACTCGGCTACAGTCGTGAACCAACTCCAGCAACTCGTAGGCCCATTTCAAGGTGGTGGCGCTAGCTTGAGTGACCAGGTAGCCAGTATGAACAATGGCGGAGGAGGTTCGGGCGCAGCCGGAGCGCCTAATGGCGCACAAGCCGCAGACCAAGCCATGGCGCAAATCATGCTGCAAATGTTGACTGCCAGCCAAGATGACATTTCCACCGACTGGGGCCGAAACTCCATCTTTGCCCTCTTGAATGCGGTGAAAGATCAGTATCGGCTCCCAGGTAGAAAAACAGTGCTCTTCTTCTCGTCTGGCTTTAGCGTTCCGCAAAGTGCGGAACAAGCCTTCCAGAACGTGATCAGCATCGCCAACCGTTCGAATGTGAGTTTCTATTCCATCGATTCGCATGGACTCACAATTAGATCCGCTAACCAGGACTCTATCAATGACTTGTCGAACGCGGCAGCGCAGGACCGAGCCAACGCCTCTTCTGGCCGAAACGTAAGTATGGACATGGCCAAGGCGCAAGATCACGCCATGGACGCGGGCAAAGCCAATACCCAAGACACTCTCGGAAGATTGGCCAAAGAGACAGGCGGGGAACTGTTTGCCAATACCAACGATTTCAAGGGTCCAGTTCGCAAGATTACCGAGGAAATTGAGACTTATTACGAAATTAGCTACGACCCGCAGATTGAAAAGTACGATGGTTCGCTAAGGACAATTAGTGTGAAGACTGACGACGCCAATTATCGTGTGCAGGCTCGGTCCAGTTATTTTGCGCTCCCGCCGTCACTCACTACAAATGGCCAAGTAGTTCTTCCCTACGAGGTCCCATTGCTCAAGGCCTTGGATCAAAAGCCACTCATGCGCGACTTCACCTTCAAGTCTACTGGCATGCACTTTCGGGGCGCCGCCGACCTTCCCACCTGCGATGTGGTCCTCGACATCCCGATCGGCAGCCTAACTCTGAATGAGAACAAAACGGCCGGTCAATTTGAGGGGAAACTCGCTTACGTTGCACTGGTGAAAGACGGAAAAGGGCAGGTCTTGAAAAAGCTCCGGAATGAGGTTGCCTTGAAAATAACTCCCGATAAATTGGAGGCCTTTAAAGCTGGTCACTTTGTTTACTCCGAACCGTTCCAGTTAGCCCCCGGCCGCTACACCTTGGAAACAGCTGTGCTTGACGGCGCTGGTGAAAAAGTGAGTGCTCGGAAATCCAGTTTCATGGTTCCCGCTCTGGGTTCGGCCCTGAGCATTAGCAGCATAACGGTCGTTCGGAACATGAAGCCGGCCGATCCGAGTGTCAATCCTAACGATCCTATGCTCATGAAAGACCAAGTGGTCACACCTTTTGTTGACCCTACCGTCAAGAAATCGGAATTACAAGGGCTGCCCTTTTATGTCGTTGTCTATGCCGATAAGTCGAGTACAGAGAAGCCAGGCTTGCTGATGGAATTCAGCAAAGATGGGCAGGTATTGGGCAAGGTTCAAGCAGAACTCGGAGCAGCGGACCCACAAGGCAGAATTCAGTATGTCGCTACCGCACCTCTCGCGAACTTTGAACCAGGTAACTATCAAGTGCGCTTCGTTGTTAAGCAAGGCGCCGAGGGTGCGGCGGAGACTGTGAGCTTTACTCTGGAGCCCTAGAAAATGCGTTGTTCCAAGGTTTGGCGAACCCAGCTCCCAGCAATTTGGTTGTTGGCGATTGTTCCCGTTTCGGCTTGGCAAGCTAACTCTCCGATCATTAGAGTCGGTGCCGACGAAGTGCTACTCGATGTTGTAGCAAGAGACAAGAAAGGTCAGCCAGTTACCAATCTCGAGGTGGGAGACCTTGAACTCTACGACAATGGAGCGCGGCGGACCATTACCTCGCTGCGCTTGGTCCGAGGGTCGGCTATCTTGTCTGCCGATGCGCCAAAGGAGCCAGTTCCAGGCGCGCCGGCAATTGTCAAGCCGATCGACCCACTACGCCAGGTTCGCTTGATGACTCTTATCTTTAACCGCCTGGATTTAAATGCGCGGCAATTGGCGAGATCGGCGGCCCTTGATCTGCTGAAGAACGAATTTCCGCAAAATGTTTACATGGCGGTGCTGGTGCTAGATCAAAATCTTGAAGCCATTCAGCCATTCACGAATGACAGGGATCTCATCAAGAAGGCCGTGGAGCGCGCCACCAGCGGCAAGTACACCGAATTCCAGTCAGATTCTGCGCATATCCAGCAGCAATTGCAGCAGTTGATGGGGCCGCAAACCGGCGGGGATTCGTTGGGCGAGCAATTAGGAAATCTGTCGACCGGGGGCGGAGGATCAGGCGCTGCGGGCGCTCCCGATGCTGGACTCTCGGCGAATCAAGCGATGGCTCAAATGATGTACAACACGCTGCTGCTAACTCGCACAACAGAACTCGCGCAGACTGGGCGAGCCGCGATTTATGGATTGTTGGATGCCGTCCGCCAGCAATATCGTTTGCCAGGAAGAAAATCGGTGTTGTTTTTCTCCTCCGGCTTTGGGATTCCGCAGGGCATGGAGGAAACATTCAAAACGGTGATTAGCACTGCTAATCGTTTCAATGTGACTTTCTACTCGATTGATGCCGGGGGATTAGGCACCAAGAGCTTAAATCAAGAAGCGGTTTCTCAACAGCGTGATGCCATGGCTGCTTCGCGCGCCAACATGTCAAGACGAGGCAATGGCTCCGTAACACCAGCCATGGCTGCCGCTACTGATAGCGCTATCAATGCCGGGAAGGCAAATACCCAGGACACGCTAGCCAATTTGGCGGAGTCCACTGGTGGATTCTTAATCGCGAATACCAACGATTTTCGCGGCCCGCTGCATAAAGTCACTGAGGACGTGGAGACGTATTACGAGATCACTTACAATCCGGGGATCGAGAAATACGATGGCAGCTTTCGTAAGGTTGAGTTGAAAACCAGCCGCGCGAACATTCATCTGCAGACTCGGGCTGGTTACTTTGCTCTGCCCGCGGCTCTCATGGCCAGTGGCTCGGTTCTGTCTCCCTACGAGTTGCCTCTGATGCAGGCCCTCGATGCTAAGCCGCTCCCAAAATCGTTTGGCTTCCAGGCAACTGGTTTACACTTCCGTGGGAAGGATCCCGCTTCGATTTGTGATCTTGTTGTCGACGTGCCTCTATCTGGCATTGCGGTAAGTCAGGAGAAGGACTCCGAAAATTTTCAAGGTGACCTAGCCTACGTCGCCCTTGTGAAAAACGGCCAGGGAGTGGTTGTCAAGAAGTTCAGCAAAGACATTCCCATCGCCGCCACCTCTGCCCAAGTGGCTGAGTTGCGAGCGAGCCACTTTATTTCGAGCGAGCACTTCGAATTGCCTCCCGGTCGGTACACGCTGGAATCCAGTGTGCTCGACCGAAGTAATAATTCTATAAGCGCTCGTAAATCTAGTTTCCTCATGCCGGCTGTTGAGGGGCACTTGGCGATGAGTAGCGTAACAATGATGCGCGGGCTTCGCAACAAATCGGAGGGCGCGTCTCAGGAAGATCCGTTCCAAATGGGGGACAAGACAGTCACTCCTATGTTGAATCCCGTCTTGAAGAAGAGCGACACCTCCACCATGTCGTTCTTTGTGGTCATTTATCCGAATGCCAGCCTCAACGCGAAGACCGAGCTGGTTATGGAGTTCAGCCGCGACGGACAGGTAATGGGTAGTGGGTCGCCCGCACTGGGCCCAGCCGACGACCAAGGACGAATCCAATATGTCGCCACTGTGCCATCCGCCAAGCTTGAGCGTGGTAACTATCGAATTCGCTTTGTTGTGAAGCAAGGCGCGGAAGCGGCAGAAGAATCTGTCACGTTCACTTTGGAGTAACTGGTTGACCAAGTATAATCGGCGGCATTGGTTGGCGCTTGCCGCCGGTGGCGCGTTTAGTCTGTCAAATACTCCGCGCGTCAACGCAGCGGCTGACGAACTGTTTTCCGAAGTGCCTCCCTCGGTCAGCCGCATAGAGTTTGTTCACGACAGTGCAATGTCTGTTAATCGCCATTTGCCCGAAACTATGGGCCCAGGCGCGGCCTTCTTGGATTACGATAACGACGGCTGGATGGACATTTATCTGGTGAATTCCGGGCCGTGCGACTTTTGGACCCCCACCAAGCCTGTCAGGAATGCGCTCTACAAAAACAACCGCGATGGCACGTTCACTGATGTAACAGACAAGGCAGGTGTCGGAGGTGGCATTTTCGGTATGGGCGTAGCTGTCGGAGATTTTGACAACGATGGCTGGCCCGATCTTTTTGTGACTGGATACGGAGGTTGTATTCTCTACAAGAACAACCGCGACGGCACGTTCACTGACGTCACTCAGAATTCTGGTCTCAAGAACTCCGATTGGACAACTAGCGCGGTATGGTTCGATTACGACGGCGACGGTAAACTCGATCTCTTCGTCTGCCGTTTCGTGGACTATTCGCCAGGACACCGATCTGGCTGTGGCAGCAACAAGCTCGGAAAGAATTACTACTGCATCCCTCGCGTCTTCACCGGAACCACAAGTCTCCTCTACCACAATAATGGCGATGGTACGTTTACCGATGTGAGCAAGCAATCTCCCATCGGGTCTCTCATCGGCAAAGGATTGGGAGTTGTCGCGACAGACATCAACAACGATGGCCGTATGGATTTGTTCGTTGCTAACGACACAGTGCAGAACTATCTATATGTGAATCGGGGCTCTGGTCCGCATGGCTGGAAGTGGGAGGAAGTTGCGCTTGCGGCCGAAGTTGGTTATAGCGAAAATGGCAAAGCTCGTTCCGGCATGGGCGTGGATTCGGCGGATTTAAACAACAGTGGCTGGCAAGATCTTTTCGTGGCAAACGTCGACCAGGAAATGTTCTCCGTTTATGTCAACAACAAAGACGAAACCTTCCATGACTCGGCCGCGTTCGAAGGTGTGGCGCAAGCGACCCGCCTGCTCAGCGGCTGGGGGCTCAAATACTTTGATTACGATAACGACGGCCGTATCGATCTGATTCTGGCGAATGGGCATCCCGACGACATGATTGCCGAATATTCGCTTCAAGTGAAATGGAAAGAGCCTCTGCTTTTGTTTCACCAAGCGGAAGATGGCAAACTGCACAATGTCAGCCAGCAGGCGGGTGCGCCATTTACCCGCCTCTACAACGCTCGCGGACTTGCGGTTGGCGACTATACCAATAGCGGCGCTCTCGACGTGTTGGTTTGTGTGAACGGTGGCGCGCCGCTGCTGCTAAAAAACAATGCCGCCCAAGGTAACAACTGGCTTGGTTTCAAGTTAGAGGGTGTCACCTGTAATCGAGATGCTATCGGTGCCCGTATCGTTTGCCATGCTGGCGGCAAGAATCTTTCACGCTTGAAGACGAGCGGCGGAAGTTACCTCTCTTCGCACGATCCGCGCATCGTCTTTGGCCTCGGGAAGGCTGAGGCCGTTGACGAAATAGAAATTCATTGGCCCAAACCCAGTTCCCAAGTCGACCGTTTGACAGGGGTGCGAATCAATCAGTATGTTCACGTCATTGAAGGCAAAGGGATCATATGAAGTCTGGCGGTGAAGGTCAGATTTGAACTTACGGATACGCCAATTTCTAACAGCACGTAATATCTCCTCGGCTATGCGTTGCCAGATCTCGAATAAATCAATAGCGCGGCGGGGGAGACTTCATAAATAAAAATCGCCAGCCGTCGCGTACTAGGCCGTGCGCCCACACAATCAGGTTGTGCTCTCTTGCCCATTTCAATGCGCGTTGACCGGTTCTCACACCGCAACGAGCCTTCATCGCGATTGCCCTGTGGGACGGAAAGCATTCGCCGCTACGCGGGTTATAGAAGCCGAATAGCAAGGTCTCATAAATCCTCATCCAGCCATAGGGAACGCCTCCATGCCGGTCAATCTCCGCTTGCAGGCCGATGATGCAAGCGGTCTTGTCGCCACGTTTCAGGGCAGGGCCGTAGATGGTTCCGAATTGTTTTTCAATCATTTACTTTGCTCCTTGGGGTTGTAGAAGCCCGCAGGGCAGGGCCGGAAATAGGCGCAAAACAACCCGTTAAGCGAAAGGTGATTTTTCGCTTGCATTCGGTCGGGTTTTCGGGGAAAGTCAGTCTTGCTACGGAATGAATTTCCCCGGTTTACACCGGACTGTACGGCCCGCCACTAGCGGGCTTTGCTGTTTCTGGGTTTGATTTCTCCCGGATATTGCTGAACTTGCCGCACCGAATCAGCGCGAAGACTGGCAATCCTGCCGCAAAATCAATTCCCAGTCGAGAGTCCGCGTGCGGCGGCAACATCTTGTGTAGGCGAGAACTGTTAATGATGACATCGCTAGCGGATTCGCGTAGACTGGCGCACCGGTTAAACTGATACATAAGGGTATTGAATGACCTTGACGATCAAACTCTCCGATAAGCAAGCGACGGTACTCCAAGCGAGAGCCGAAGCGGAGGGCCTCGCCTCGGTCGAGGCATGGATTCAGAAACTCGCCGAGCAGGAGCAGTCAGAACCCGTCAAACGGCCTATGCACCCTGCGGCACAGATAATCCTCGACAGCATGAAGGATGTTCCGCCTGAAGTAATGGCGACAATGCCGACCGACGGTGCAAGCCAGCATGACCATTACATTTACGGTTGGCCGAAGAGGGACGTGTGACGGCGGTTTTCGCCGACACGTTTTATTGGGTTGCCCTCGCGGATTCCGCCGACAGTGCTCACCGGACAGCACTAGAACTCACGTCAAGGTTTGCTGACGCAACAATCGTCACAACGGATGAAGTGTTGACTGAATACCTCACTTTCTTTGCAACCGCTCCTGAGCGATTTCGGAGTAGGGCGGCTGAAGGTGTCGAGAAGCTGTTGACGACGAGTTCGGTTATTCAGGTGATTCCGCAAAGCCGGGAGTCTTTTCGCGCCGGTCTGCAACTGTACCGTGCGCGTCCTGACAAGGGATACAGCCTGACGGATTGCATTTCGATGCAGACGATGAAGCGCGAAGGGCTAGCGGAGGCGCTCACAAACGACCGGCATTTCGAGCAAGAAGGCTTTAAGGCGCTATTTCGCTAGCGATATTGAGAACGGCTATTTAATTAGCCTTACCACATAGTGTGCCGGAACCTGTGCGGCGTCGGTGGTTCTTCAAATTTGCCAGTTAGCTCGAAAACCTTATTGATCTTGCGCCGCCGCATATCGGTAACAGTCTCAAGCCGGTCGGATGTGCCGACAACAAAAACCCGCTGCCTACTCGCTTTGCCCGCGCGTGTAACCGGTCGGCAAGCCAATCAGGGATATAGGCAAAAACCTCGCCGCCGTTTTTCTTGGCGCGAAGGAAAACTTCATTGCCTTTGAGCCGGTTCATATGAAACAGCGCAACATCAGAGATGCGAAGGCCGGTATAGATCATGACCCATATGAAATCCTTCACGTCCTCGCCGGTCCATGTGCCGCTGTCCCTGCCGTTCGTCCATGATACGGCCCCTGCCCTGTCGAAAGCGTCGATGATGCGTTGCAGTTCCTCATCCGGGTATGGAAATTTGTTGGTGACGCGGTTAGCGCCGATGGGTGGCCTTAGTCGCTGCTGACGGGGTTTTCAGTGATCCATTTGCGATTGACGCTAAACCGGAAAAAAGCCCTGAGCGTGCTCAGGCGTTTGGCCTTTGCCCTGACGCCAAGCTTGAGGCCGCTATAAAAAACATCCATATCGCTCGATGTGAATTGATCAAGCATTACATATCCGCGTGTGTCGCCGTATTCCCTTAACTGCTTCGCAAAGGTTTTGTATTTGCGTAGCGTGGCGGGCGCAACCTTTGCGCCCTCACGATTGCTGAGAAATACCTTGATCGCGTCATCTTTGGTGATGCGCGTCTCTGCTGGCTTTGCGGCTGTCTCTGGCGGTGTCGGCGCTATGGGTTTGTCGACCATCTGGCGCCGCTGGTATCGTGGTCCCTACGGGAATCGCCACTGAGTCCACTACGGCTGAATTCTCTGGAACTCTGGTGCGCACAAAGCAACTCCGGACGGTGTTCGATTTTGAGAACCGGGATGCTTTGTTCGCCGCAGTTCACAGAAGTTTTAAATTCTGTGTTTTAGTCATCGCTTCCGCTAAGGCGGCTGACTTCGCGTTTTTCCTAGCGCACCCAGCGGAACTTTTGGAACAAGACAAGCGCTTCAGTCTGACACCTGCGCAAATTTCAAAAATCAATCCCAATACAAGGACCGCACCCATTTTTCGGTCGAAATATGATGCTGAATTGACTAAGAAAATCTACGGTGCGATCTCCGTGCTGGTCAACGACTCGGACCCGAACGGTAACCCCTGGTTGTTCGACTATATGACAAAAATGTTCGACATGGCCGATAACAGTGGTGACTTTCTAGGCGAGACCGATCTCATCAGCGCTGGTTTTTCGGCGCTGGATTTCAGGCTCGTCAGGGCGGGAGAGACGGCGTGGGTTCCTCTCTACGAGGCTAAGATGGTTCATCTCTATGACCATAGATGGGCCACGTTTGAACGAGTCGTCTTTCGAGAGTGCACTCTTGAGGAGAAACAGACTAGTCGTTTCGAGCCGAGGCCACGCTATTGGTTACCTGAGGCTAGAGTTAAGGAACGCTTGGCAACGAAAAACTGGGATCGCCCGTGGCTGATCGGTTGGCGAGGCATTTGTCGAGCCACGGATGAGCGGACGCTGATTGCCAGCGTTTACCCGGCCACAGCCGTCGCAAATTCGCTAAAGAACCTCTTTGTCGCTCAACCCGCTGCACTGGCCTCCGTTTTTGTCGCGTGTCTTTCGAGCCTCGTTCTGGACTACGTGGAGCGGCAGAAGGTCGGAGAGATAAATCTGACGGTGGATGCGCTCAAGCAGCTACCAATACCCTCGCCTCGATCCTTTAGTGCCGATTCTGTCTCCACAATTTCGTCTTGTGTTGTTGAACTCGTCTACACTTCGGCAACAATGCGTTTCTTCGCTCTGGATGTTGGGTATTCTGGCCCCCATACCCCTGGGACGAATCGAGTCGGGCGCGAATTCGCGCGAGATTGGATGCTTGGTGCGCCCGTGTGTACGGCTTGAACCGTGATGAACTGCGCTACATTCTCGATCCCGTAGATGTGATGGGCGACGAATATCCGTCGGAAACGTTTCGCGTCCTCAAAAACAACGAGATGAAGAAATATGGCGAGTATCGTACTCGCCGTTTGGTGCTGGAAGCTTGGGACCGTTTGGAGTCGGGCGATTTGAAATGATCGAGAACCCGCCGTCGTTTGTGGTTTGCACGGAGCTGCACAAAGCCGGTTTCGACAATGGATTCCGGGTGGATGTTGGGTGGATGCGGGATGGCTGCATTACCGATCGACGACGGCACGTGGGGAGGTTTGGCTGGCGGCGGAGATGGGCTTGCCTGCTGCGGTGATGGCGATGGCGGCGAATGGTTCGGCGGCTGCAGCAGCAGCGGGGCCGGGTGTGGCGACTTACGCGTTTGCGACGTTATCGGAATTGCATGAGGCGCTGGACCGGGCGTACCGTTTAGGCGTGAGCTTGCCGGATGCGCCGCTGAAGGAGTTTGAAGCAGCGACGGTGGCGGCACCACGGAGCACGGAGGCGGAACGGTTGGTGGTGCAGCGGGTGGGGCAGGACATTTTTCGAAAGGCGCTGATAGAGTATTGGGGCGGCGGGTGTCCGCTGACGGGGATTCGGGAAGCGGCGTTGCTGCGGGCGTCGCACATTGTGCCGAGGCCGGAGTGCGAGACGGATGCGCTGCGGCTGGATGTGCATAACGGGCTGTTGCTTTCGGCGCTGTGGGATGCGGCGTTCGATGCGGGGTTGGTGAGCTTTGATGATGAGGTGCGGGTGATGGCGGGGAAGGGGTTGAGTAAAGAGGCGGCGGCGCGCCTAGAGATGGGATTTGTTGGGCGGCTGAGGGTGACGGAGGCGCACAAGGGGAATTTAGCGAGGCATCGGAGGAAGTTTGGGTTTGCATAATTTACTCGGGCGTCTCGCCAGCTACAGTTGGGTTTTGGCGTTCTCAGATGATTCTGAACACCATGCTCTTTGTCATCCAGCAGTGTCCGAACTTGTCGTGTCTGGCGAAGCCGTTTTGGCTCTAAGACAAAACTGGCTAGTTAAGCGGAATGACAGCAATTACGGGAGCAATTAAATCATTGATTCTATTGCTCTTGCTCATCCAGAATTGCTCCTGATTGCTCCTAATTGCTCCATTCTCTTCGGCCCGACGAGAAACGAAAGTTCGCTTTAAGATGTTAGCGACAATGCCACCGCCCCGCCTTCGTCAAGCCGCTCACACTGATCCTGTCTTCGTCCCGCAACTCCCGAAGCAAGGTCTGCACCTGCTTCCGCGATAGTTCCTTGAGCACATCTTGAAGGTCCGAAAGCCATGCCCCTTCCGGCTCAGCCTCGCGAATGTGGCGAACCAGCAACTCCTTTTGCGTGTGCTTCCTTGCGCACAGGAGGGCGGCGATCCCTATATCAAGGCTCGGCACACATCTCTGCAGAAGATCCCGTTGATCGCCGCTGGAAGAGTGACTCAACAAACGGCTGCCAACTTTATTTTTCTGGTTGCAAATTATCACTCTTCGCTTAAAAATCGAATTGCTTGCGCGGAGGATAGGGCTCTCCAGGGATGGAACTCGAGCGCTGTTGCAAGTCCGGACTGGCGGCGGCTTCTAAACCGCCGTCTCCTCAATCGGCTGCATTGAACAACAAGGGCGCTTCCACGTGGTCACATTGAACTTGCGAGCCAGCAGACGCAGCCTACACTCTAAAAAGCGCCAGATGTTGACACCTATGAATATGGGCTAAAGTGTTACCCATGTGGCGGGCTATACACGTTTCGCCCCCTTCCCGAGAAAAGCGGTGAGATCGAGAGTTGGAAGAGTAGTCGTAGGAATTAGGAATAATGATGAGACCACACCGATCAAGATCAAGTCATCGGTGCAAAACAAGCTGATCATTAGGACAATAGGTGTCAGAAAAGATGTTATACTTCTGACAGATATGGGAGCTCTGACGGGCAAAGTGTTGAAATACATCGGCGAATTGCCGGAGGGTACTCCAGCGGGTGCCAAGGAACTGCTGCATCTGGGAAGCCGCGATGCAGTAGATCAGACGCTTTCTCGACTCGTGCGACTTGGCGAATTGATGCGAGCAGGGCGCGGTCTGTATCTTCGACCAATGAAAAGCCGTTTTGGTGCTCATCCACCGCAAGCGTCAAAAGTAGTGGAAGCACTCGCTACGCAGCGAGGCGAGCGCATCGCGCCGCATGGCGCCATGGCGGCCAATCAACTTGGCCTGACGACACAGGTACCGGTGCGTGAGGTTTATCTGACCTCGGGGCGAAGCCGAAGCCTGAAGCTTGGCGCGCAGGTTATCGAACTTCGACATGTACCTGAATGGCAACTGGTTCTGCCGGGACGACTGGCAGGCGCGGCAATTCGCGCGTTGGCGTGGCTTGGGCCGAAACGGGCGGGCACTGCTCTTCGTGCAATTCGGAAAGGACTACCTCAGTCTGAATTGCAGGCGATGGTCGGTTTGCGCGGAAGACTGCCAACTTGGATGGCGGAGGAAGTGAGCGCGTTGGCAAACGGTGTCTAGTCTGTTTCTTCAGTTAGCAGCCAGTGAGCGCAGTGAGGCGCTTAGTGTGGCCGCCGCCTCCTCTGGTCGGCCCCTGCACTTGCTAGATAAGGATGTGTGGTTGGTGTGGGCGCTCGATGTTCTCTTTAGAGCGTCATTCGCCGATCACTTGGTTTTCAAAGGTGGCTCTTCGCTGTCGAAGGCGTACGGGATCATCAAACGATTTTCGGAGGATGTAGATCTGACGTATGACATCCGGGCGCTTGCCCCCGATCTTGTTGGGCCGTCAGTAGAACCATTGCCTGCAAACCGGAGTCAAGAGAAGCGCTGGACAAGAGAGATCCGAACTTTGGATCAGCGACCATGTAGTGCCAGTGCTTAGGCACGTATTGGCTGAGCAATAGCTTTCCGCCGACATATCGGTGGACGGCGAAAAAGCATTCATTGGATACGAGCCGGTGGCGAAGGGATCTGGTTATACGCGGCCAGCAGTGATGCTGGAGTTTGGCGCACGATCTACCGGTGAACCTTCAGAGCTGCGCCCGGTATGGTGTGATGCCGCCGACCACGTCACCGGCGTCATCTTCCCAACGGCTAGTCCACGGGTTATGCGCCCCGAACGCACATTTTGGGAGAAGGCAACAGCGGTTCACGTTTTTTGCGAGCACGGAGAGTTCCGCGGTGGTGATCGGTTTGCTCGTCACTGGCACGATCTTACGAGACTTGATCAAGCCGGAATTGCGGATGCGGCAATCGCAGACCACGCGTTGGCACTCGCAGTTGCACGGCACAAGTCAGTTTTTTTTGCGGAAAAGAGTTCGAGTGGTGGGGCCATCGACTACGAAATAGCCGTTTCAGGCGGACTGCGGTTAGTTCCAGTTGGTGCGGCACTGGAGAGTTTATCGACCGACTACGGGGAGATGGTAGAGGACGGGTTGTTGTTGGGTGATGCAGAACCATTCGATGAACTCCTTGCACAGTGCCAGCGGTTACAGGAACGAGTAAATCGGGCGACAATCGGATGAAGACTGACTGCTCACCCAGAAAGTCGCTCAATTTGCAAAGAATGACAATAAACAATCGCCGGACCAACGGGGTTGACCGAGGTAAATGTCAGTACGTCGAAGTTTTTCTTCTTCGAATGCCGCCTACCGACGCACGACGACTCTGGCGCTGGCAGTGAATAATCCTGCGATGGATTAGTTCGATCTGTGCCAGCTGAAAAGGCGCCTCAATCCTACGTTAAGTTTATATTGATAGGCGACGCGTCCAGGAATTGTTAACTCGATGCGCGTTCCGGCGTCCGCGCCGCTGATTATCAGGAGGCGAGCGCCAATTCGGCTAGCGCGCTCCCGCATGACCGCAACTCCCATACGAGTTCCACTGGATTCCGCCTCTCTTAAGTCAACTTCAGATCCGTTGTCGCGCACCAATAAGCAAAATGCCCGCGATGAGTACCTTAATTCAACGACGATGTTAGTGGCGCGCGCGATTTGGTACGCACCCAGTACCGCTTCCCGCCCTATTCTGTAGATTTCATCCCGGATGACCGGATGAAGCATTCTCTTTTTGCCCATTACTATCACACGAAACTCGGGCTGCGGACCGTTTTCGATTTGCGTGAGCATCTCTTTTCCGATACTCGTAAACGCCAGTTCCAAGTCGAGAAGAGTGCTGTTCGACGAACGGAGGCCACGTACGGCATTCCTGCCTTCCGTTGTGACCTGCGCCATTAACTTCATTGCGTGTGCGAGCGGAGACTTCGCAGGTGACTCGGCGGGGAGGAGATCAGCGGCAAGATGTACTTGCATGGATGCTCCTAGGAAGCCTTGGAGCAAAGTATCGTGCAACTCCTGGGCAATAGTGCTCCGCTCTAGCAGGCGTTCCTCAAACCGAACGTTTAGTTGCCTGGTTAGCTGGTACATCCGAAAGTGATAAAGGATGGTAGCTAAGAGAGCGCATGCGAGAGCAACAGCGACCCTGAACCACCACGTTTGCCAATAGAGTGGATCGATTGTGAAGGCGAGTACGGCTTCGTTTTTGTTCCAGGAACCATCCGGGTTACTCGCCATCACATGAAAGCGATACAAGCCTGGGTTAAGGTTTGTGTAGACAGCCTCGCGCTCGGCAACGCGATCGCTCCACCCACGATCAAAGCCATCTAACATATAACGATATCGCACACCCTGAGGGCCAGATAACCGCAGCCCGATGTAGCCGATGGCCATTCTATGGGAGCGCGCCGGAATGTGGAAAGAATGATTCAAGTCGATGGCCTTGCCATCAGCGGAAAACGTTTGAATGTGAACGATGGACTCCGTTGCATTCCTAGTCAGCCGGGCCGGGTCGACGACCGATATTCCACGGTTTAAAGAAAACCAGATTCGTCCACCTGAGTCCTTGAAAACGGACTGATGTCTTTTTACTCCTTCCACGCCTCGCAATCCATCCGCGAGCCCGTACTCACGTAGGTCTACGCCGGCAAGAGTGCCCCGTAAGAGCGGACCACGGTTTACCTGCAATACATGATTCGATGTCGCCAGCCATAGTGATCCAAATCCGTCTTCGGCCATACCCATGATGGATTCGCGCAGGGGAGCGGGTAGCGCGACCGGAGATTGAAACCCCCGTGCCCCTCGAAAAGCAAGCCCGCCGGTCGTTCCTATCCATAAAACACCGCTAGAATCCTCGAGAAGACAGTTGATGTTATTCGACGGTAAACCGTTCTTACGCGTATAGACTTGCCACCGGCCGTTCGCGAGATTGCTTAATCCGCCGGGCGTGGCGAACCACATAGTTCCGTCCGAGCTTTCCAAACTCGACGCGACGGTATTAGCGGGCAGCCCGTTCGCTGCCGTATAGGTCGTGAATGTGTCGTGACCCAGCTTGCTGACTCCACCGCTCAGCGTGCCGGCCCATACACTGCCGTCACGGCTCTCAACAACTGAGTAAACGCTTTGTTGTGCCAACCCGTCTCTTTCGGTATAGGTTTTCGCCGTGAAGCGCCCACCCTCAAAATGTACTTCCGTTAAACCCCCGCGTTGTCGCCCGAGCCATAAATCTGAGCCTCTGCCGGTAATCGAATACACAACGTCTTTTTCCAATCCTGCGAGTTTCACGTGACCGTGCCTGCCATTTTGGAACCACCACAACCCCCCGGTGACCGGCGGAAACCACATGCGGTTTTGAGAATCGACAAAGACGGGATTGCTGCCGTCGGATGGCAGTCCTTCGGGGAGCGAATACGTCACGAATGGGCCATCTCGAAGGCGATCCAGTCCGCTCGCGCTTCCGATCCACAAGCTCCCCTCCCGATCTTCAAAAATCGCCGTAACGGCAGCCTGTGAACCGCTCGGCCTCTGCCTCAGGGCAGTTACGTCATGAGAATTCACCCGCAAAAGCCCTCGCGAATCGGTTCCCACCCAGAGATTAGCGTCGCGATCTCTCAACATTGCCAAGGCCTGGAAGTGATTGTGGGATGGCCCGATCCAGGCCGATTCAAACCCGTTGCCATTCCAACGCACAATACCGTTGTCCGTACCGACCAATAGATCTCGATCATTTTCAGCGAGGAGGCAATTTACTTTGGGGTCTGGGAGGGCAGCCTTTAACGATAGAGTCTTGCCGCCGCGAAGGCGGAAAAGACCTGCATCCCTGGTGCCCATCCAGACGTCTCCCTTAGAAGTGTGGGCCAAGGCTAGTACGGGGGAACGAGGTAGTTCATTCGCCGATGCAAGCATGTCAAACCTAGCGCCGTGCCCGATATAAGCGCCCTGTTCCATCCTAGAAATCAACACCTCCCCGTTGCTGGTTGAAGTCATCGAAGAGACGAAGCTAAGAGCTTTTGTGGCGAATAATGGCTTCTCGAATATGCCATCCCGATAGCGCAATACTGTCAAATCCTGAAGATGGAGCCATAGATATCCCTCGCTGTCAGCCGCTACGCCCAGAACCCCTGTTGTTGTAAATGCTCCGGATTCATCTTTGATCAGGCGGAATTCTAAGCCATCGAAGCGAACAAGTCCAGCTTCGGTCCCAATCCACAAGTAGCCATCAGAAGTCTGAGTCATGGCGTAGACGGCTCCCCGGGGGAGTCCCTGTTCGCTGCCCCAGTGATCTTGCACATACTGCGAGATGGCGCGATTCGGATCAAGCGCTTTGACGTCAGCGGCAGTCATCAAAGCCGCGGCCATGATCAGAGCGAGCTTTTTAGCGGCGCTGTCAGGGCAGGAATTCGAACTTTTCAATAACCACCTCCGTTCCGCGCTGTAATGGGTTGTGCCGGTTATCGAATACGGATAAACTGATGTGGATGTTTTCGTTGCCTGCCGCCGGAACCCCGGACGTGAATACATGTTGCGCCACGCTGGCTTCCTGAGAGAAGGACGCCGACTTTCGCAACGTTCTAAATACCGCCGAACCTGGCTGCCATTCCAACGCATAGACGAGCCTGCCAGGCGGAGCCGTAAACCTGATGGTATTCGCTGGTACCACATAAGGCTGAACTACAAACTGCGCATTTTTGGTTACGATTTCGCCCCATCGGCTCACTTCGATATCCATCTCGCGCGGTGGGCCGATATCGTCCCAGGTGTAGAAAGAAAGGACACCCGCCGGCTCTAGCTGGGATACATCTCGTGCTATAAAACGATATGAGCCGTATCCAAGGCTTCGAATTAACTTCACCTGCGCGCTTGTCCATTGCTGTCCATGCCTGACAATCCGGAGGTGTAGAAATCCGCTCTGATCCACAAACGCGTTCGAAGTCTCATAAAAATTTGTGGATCCGCCGTGGTTATTCGCTGAGCTCAACACCTCCCATTGATAACCGTCGAACGAAAGCCTCTTTGTAGCTGAGGGCGAGTTCTCGGCTTCTACGACTGTTACCGCGAGCACCGCGCCTCCCCTTTCGGGTAACACGTTAGTCGTGGAGGGCGCACGATAGGTGGAATCCACGAGCAGAGCCGCATAGGCCGCTCCGGGATGAGTTCGGTTCGCCCAGGTGGAATCTGATTGAATCTCGGTAAAGGGTTGCTCGACGGTAGGCTGGACCCACCAAACCCCACTTCGCGCAAAAAGCACCACGCGCTGCCCTTTTCGAGCGCCGGTTACATGTCCGGCAATCGCCTCCGTTTTTACAGGGCTGCCATCTCCGGCAGGAGGGATCCGGCTGAACTGAATCGTCGGCGTGGGTGCCAATTGCGGGGACCCGCAACCGGTAATTTTGAAGGAGAGGAAAGCCAGAAGAGCGCCGTCGCGGAAATATCGAACAGTATTCACAACATGAAATGATCGCGCACCCTCATTATCGGAAGTGCTGGCCGCGAAAGGAAATCACCCGATTGGATAGTTTGTTCATTACACTTTAGTGGTAGATGAGGTGAAGTCATCGGGTGGCGTTATACGGGCCGGGCCCGGGCAATAATGTCTTGTGCAAATGCCGCGTAGAGCCTACCTTCAGATTCGAATGTCAGCATGGCTGCCGGTAGTTGCTGCCGCGAACCCCTTATTTGAAGAACCCGGTCGGGCTCCAGCGTTCCGAAGACGGGCCGTTCGTTCCTCATTTCCCCTGCACCCAATCTCAACACGGACAATCGCGCCAGGAGCCGGCATCTCCCGCCACTCACTAAAACCATTTCGCTCTCTTTCTTCGAACCCAGCTTCATGCTCTAACCTTAGAAGTCTTGTGATTACGGCACATCCTCCTTATTTGGGATTTATAGCTACCACTTTTATCTACAGGCAGGATGAATTTCTACGGTATTAGCCAACTCGTTGTTTGGCCGGGCGGGTGGCTTTCGCCGCGTATTTTTCGTATAGACCCACAAGCCATTTGGAGGCGTGACTCGACGAATTCGAATCGAACGCAATTTCACCAGGAACACAAAGCTCAACTTCGGTTCCTCTTTCAAGGCGGTTGAGGACTTTGAGTTTCGCGCCAATTCTGGCAGCCCGCTCGCGCATGCCTGTCAGTCCCCAGTGTCCATCGCGGCCTGATTCTAGAATCTTTGGATCAATGCCTGATCCGTCGTCGCGGACCACCATGCGCATTTGACCCGATGAATATTCCAATTTAACTTCAATCCGATTGGCACCGGAATGGCGAAAAGAATTGACCAGGGCTTCTCTTCCGATTGAATAGACTTCGTCGTGGACAACCGCAAGCAAAGATCGAGTTTGGCCTTCGACTGTGACGTGAAAATCGATGCGGTCTTTGAAATTCAGTTCTTGCGGGAGCCGGGAAAACGCGCGTTCCAGATCTTGGGTTCCTCTTTCTAACGACCGGAAGCCACGAACCGCATTGCGTCCTTCTTCCATGACCTCTCCAATGATTTGCATTGGTCTTGCAAACAGCGGTCTCGCCGACGAGTCCGCAGGTAGCCGATCTACGGCGAGGTGGAATTGCATTGATGCGCTAAACACTCCTTGCAATAAAGTGTCATGCAGTTCCCGAGCAATCCGCGTACGTTCTCTAACTTGCTCTTCCAGGCGAAGTTCAACAATGCGCCGCGTGACGGCCCACCCAAAGAACGCGGTTATAAAAAAAGTCAGTACCGCCGTTGTCGGAACGATAAACAAGATCTCACGCTGCAGCCTTTTCATGTTGGCGGCCGATTGTGCCAGTTCGCCGCTGACATCCTGGTCGATGCTTCTGATTAACGCCGAGGTCTGACTTTCCAGTGGTCTCAGTTCGTTCGCCAAGCGAAGGTGAACCGCCTCCCAATCCCCCGACTCAGCCAGCGAAGTAACGGCCTCGATCTGTGATGGCATCGCGATTTCAATAGCGTCCAGAGTTGGCAGAAATGCCGGATCGAGATTGGCATCAGATGGGAGTTGCGTGAGGACGAACCGGGTTCGTTCTATCCGATCAAGGAGGTCTCTGCGGAGCGGCTCGGAATCCGCTGAAAGCTGGTCAGCATCCTTGGGCCGAGTGAGTTCATCCAGCCGCTGGTGAAAGGACAGCAGACTTTCTTGAAGCCGCAGAGCCGCAATCACTTGCTGGTTTACACCCGCAAGTCGATCTGTTTGGAGGCTTGCTGTGTGAAACTGCCAAACAAT